>ENA-OOWX01001220-OOWX01001220.1-human-gut-metagenome-genome-assembly--contig:-NODE-1220-length-12809-cov-3.660969_pt1 | contig 12809 bp, 7 predicted proteins | sample MGYA00241583_ERZ501335 | MGnify/ENA primary metagenome ERZ501335 (study PRJEB25962, sample SAMEA2042731) | human gut metagenome | biome: human gut; feature: human-associated habitat; material: faeces...
GCTCATAGACGCAGACCCACAGGGCGACTTAACCACCTGTCTCGGTTGGAAGGATACGGATAACTTGGGTATCACGCTTGCAACGAAACTCACAGATGTAATCAATGAAACGATGACAGACCCTATGGTTGGTATCCTGCACCACGAAGAAGGTGTTGACCTTGTTCCGGCAAACCTTGAGCTTTCAGCAATGGAATTTAACCTTGTAAACGCAATGAGCAGAGAAACTACACTCAAGAATTATCTGAGTCAAGTGAAGAACAGATATGATTATGTAATTATAGACTGTATGCCTTCACTTGGTATGGTTACGCTCAATGCTTTATCGGCGGCAGACAGTGTTATCATTCCGGTTCAGGCTCAGTATTTGCCTGCAAAGGGTATGACACAGCTTGTGCAGACCATTTCAAAAGTAAAGAAGTATATCAATCCGGATATTAAGATAGACGGTATGCTGCTTACTTTGGTGGATAGCCGAACAAACCTTGCAAAGAGTACGGTGGAAGCACTCAGGGCAAACTTCGGTAATCAGATAAGGATGTATCGAACACAAATCCCGATTGCCGTAAAAGCCGCTGAAACTTCTTCCAAAGGCAAGAGCATTTATGCTTATGAGCCAAACAGCACAGTGTCTAAGGCATACGCTGAATTTACAAAGGAGGTGTTAGCCGATGGCAGGAAGAAAGAGCGACTTCACTCTCACGAAGCTCGATGACTTATTTTCAACGCAGGAACAGAGAGATGAAGAAAAGCTTTCAAAAATCCGAGATATTCCGTTAGAGCTGATTGATGATTTCCCCGACCACCCGTTTAAGGTCAGGAACGATGAAGATATGATGCAGCTTGTGGAGAGTGTCAAGGAAAGAGGGGTTATTACTCCGGCAACGGTAAGGCAGAAAGAGGACGGCAGATATGAACTTGTTTCAGGACACAGACGAAAGCGAGCTTGTGAACTGGCAGGATTTGAAACCCTGAGAAGTGAGATTGTAGACCTGAACAGAGATGAAGCGACCATTTTAATGGTTGAGAGTAATTTTCAGAGGTCAGAGATATTGCCGAGTGAAAAAGCCTTTGCCTATAAAATGCGTTTGGAAGCAATGAAAAGACAGGGGTTTCGTTCTGATTTGACTTCTGACCCAGTGGGGCAGAAGTTCTCTGTTGAGAAAATCGCTGATAATTCAAATGACAGCAAGACGCAAATACAGCGTTATATTCGTTTAACAAATCTTGTTCCCGAACTGCTTGAATTTGTTGACGAGGGGCGTATTAAAATGCGTCCTGCCGTAGAACTTTCTTATCTCGATGAAGATTGCCAGCGTGATGTGGTTGACGAAATCGACCTGAATGACGCTACCCCGTCACACGACCAGACAATCCGTATGCGAAAGTTATTCAACGAGGGCAACCTTACAACAGAAGCAATCCACGCTGTTATGTCTGAGGAAAAGCCGAACCAAAAGGAAAAAATCGTGTTGAGGGGCGACAGAGTAAGACAGCTTATCCCGAAAAACATTCCCGTCAGTCAGACGGAGGATTTTGTCTGCAAGGCATTGGAGCATTACAACAAGTTCTTGCGTAATCGTGCAGAGCGTGACAGCAGATAGCCTGTTTTACAGTTCCCCTTTCTCACACTCTAACCCCTTAGTTATATTTTTACCTACCGAAAATGATATATACTATCTCACTTGAATATAACTATCTCAAAGTATATGTCTATCTCTAAGGGGCAATCGCACAGTATGAACGGACTGGAGGTGTATGGTAAAATGAAAAATTAACGAAAAATCCGCATTTGTTTTTCGGCAGGTAAATCTTGTCGTAAGAGAAAATCCACAAAGGCACATCATAGAGATACGGTGTGCTTTTCAATTTTTACAGGAGGAAACGCAATGATAAAGTCAAAATTCAAAAGAGTCACGTCGCTTTTCTTGGCGACCCTTATGTGTGTGACCACTTTTGCAGGCATTGGCTCGACAACAGCATATGCTGCTTCGGGAGAAAAAGCCGATGTTTATATGGTCGATTTCCCGCGTGATGGCGATGCTAATTACGATGGGGTATGGGGACACAGCAATTTGACCTTGAAAAATGGTTGGCATACCGGACGTTCCAATTTTACCAATCTTAAGGCTATTGGCTCATACTCAGGCAATGTTGCTTATTGTATTGAGCCGGGAATTTCGCTCAAGGTCGGTCAGACAATGAATAAGTATGACGAAAATTATTTTAATAACCTTGCAGCCAACGGGGTTATTTCCGGAGATGAAATCCGTCTTTTCGTTGGTCGTATTTTACAGTATGGCTATCGTGGGACAATCTCGACATCTTGGAGGTCACAGAATGAAGCAGCAGCAAACAGCATTGCACAGGCTTATGCTACACAGCTTCTTATCTGGGAAACTGTTATCGGAGAGCGTGATGCGAACTTCAATCATGTAGCAGCCAGTGGTTGCAGCAATGTGAAAGATGTCATCAATGCAAAGCATCCGCTCCGCAATAAGATTTTCAGTTATTACAACAGTATGGTGCAGAGTGTACAGAACCATGCAACCATACCGAGCTTTTGTAATAAATCATCCGGTTCGGCAAAGACAATAGAACTTGAGTGGAACGGAAGCAAGTACACAACTACTCTGACAGACTCCAATAATGTGCTGTCCAAATATAATTTCAAGGCAAGCATCAGTGGAGTGAGCTTTTCAGTGAATGGTAACAAACTTACTGTTTCTATGGATACTGCACCGAGTAAGGAATTTACGATTACCGCAGCCAAGAAAAATGCAGTACGAAGAGGTGTGGTTGTATGGTCAGAGGGTAAACACGGTCAGAACTCCAGTGTGCAGGATGTTGTCAGCTATGCTCAGGAAGTAAGCGACAGTATCAACGGTTTTGTGAAGATGAAAGTCAGCTATGGTTCTTGTCAGATTGTAAAGACCAGTGAGGACGGCAAGGTTGACGGTATCAACTTCACGATTACCGGAAACGGTATCAATCAGACGGTTACAACAGCTAATGGCGGTAAGTTCCAGATTGATAACCTTATGCCGGGTATCTATACCGTAACTGAGCAGGCATACGATAAGTACGAGCCGCAGGAAACACATAGAGTTACTGTTGTAGCAGGACAGGTTGCAAAGGTCACTTTCAATAACAAATTGAAGCGTGGCGACCTTCAGGTAGTGAAGTCCTCAGAAGATAACCTTGTTGAAGGTGTGAAGTTCCATCTTTACGGTACTTCTCTTTCCGGTGATGCTGTTGACCAGTATGCAGTTACAGACAAAAACGGTGTGGCAACTTTCAAAGATGTGCTTATCAGTGGTTCTGAACCATATACTCTTGAAGAAGTGGACACAGCTATCCGTTATGTCGTACCAAAAAATCAGACTGCACCAGTGAAGTGGAAAGAAGTAACCACAAGAAACTTCAATAACATTTTGAAGAAGTTTACTGTAACAGTCACAAAGAGCGACGCTGAGAAGGGCGAAGCACAGGGCAATGCCAAACTTTCTGGAGCAGTTTACGGTATCTATAAGGGCGAAACGCTTGTAGATAAGTATGTTACTGATGAAAACGGTCAGTTCACTACTAAAGAATATGTTTGTGATACCGACTGGACAATCCGAGAAATTACACCGAGTGAAGGCTATCTCCTTGATAAGACCATTCACAAGGTAGGTGCAGACCCGAAACTTTATGAGGTGGAACACAACCTTACTTCCAATGATGTAACCGAGCAGGTAATCAAAGGCAATGTGGCTATCATTAAACACACTGATGATGGAGAAACAAAGATTGAAACACCTGAAAAGGGTGCTTCCTTTGAGATTTACCTGAAATCTGCCGGAAGCTATGACGCAGCCAATAAAGACGAGAGAGATACTATCGTATGCGATGAAAATGGCTTCGGTCAGACAAAAGATATGCCGTATGGTATTTATACCATACACCAGACTTCCGGTTGGGAAGGCAGAGAGATGATGGACGATTTTGATGTGTTCATTTCACAGAACGCACAGACCTACCGTTATCTTATCAATAACCGTAACTTTGAGAGCTTTGTCAATGTAGTCAAGGTGGACGCAGAAAGCGGAAAGAGTATTCCGTATGCAGGAGCAGGATTTAAGATTTACGACCCACAGGGCAATCAGGTCAAAATGACCTTTACTTATCCGACACCGACCACGATTGATGTGTTCTATACCGACGCAAATGGTTCTCTTGTAACACCTGAGAAATTAGATTACGGCAAGGGATATTCCATCGTAGAGGTACAAGCTCCATACGGATATGTACTTGATGATACTCCGGTATATTTTGATATTACCGAAGAAAATTCCACAGAGGAAGGCGGCGTAACTGTTGTGAAAGTCAATAAGCCGAATATGGCACAGAAAGGTACTATCACGGTTGAAAAGACCGGAGAAGTATTTAGTGGTGTCAATGTAAGTGGTTCTGAGGACAGTGATGTTATCTATCAGCCTGTTTATGAAGTGGCAGGACTTGAGGGTGCAGTTTATGAAGTCCGTGCTGCGGAAGATATTAGTACACCGGACGGTACACTCCGCTATTCAAAGGGCGAAGTGGTAGATACTATCACAACAAGCTCCGATGGATTTGTTAAGAGCAAAGAACTTTATCTCGGAAAATACGAGGTTAAGGAAATTACCGCACCTGATGGAATGGTAGTGAGTGGCGAAACACATACGGTTGAGCTTACTTATGCAGGTCAGAATATCTCTGTTACCGAAACTTCCACATCGTTCTATAACGAAAGACAGAAAGTGCAGGTAAGCCTTGCAAAAGCCATTGAAAAGGATAAGACATTTGGTATTGGCGACAACGGAGAAATCAAAAACATCAGCTTTGGTCTTTATGCCGCAGAAGATATTGTATCTGCAAGCGGTACAGTTATTCCGGCTGATGGACTGATTGAGATTGTCAGCGTAAATGAAAATGGAACTGCTGTTATGAAGTCAGACCTTCCGTTTGGCAAATACTATGTCAAGGAGATTGCAACCGATGAGCATTATGTTCTCTCTGATACGAAATATCCGGTTGTGTTTGAATATGCAGGTCAGGATACCGCAACAGTTGAAATCAAAGTGAATGATGGAAAAGAAATCAAGAATGAACTTATCTATGGTTCTGTATCAGGTAAGAAGATTGACGAGAACGGAGAAGCACTTGAGGGTGCTGTTATCGGTATCTTCAAAGCCGAAGAAACAGAATTTACAAAGGATACTGCACTTATGACGACTACCTCTGCAAAAGACGGTAGTTTTTCTTTTGCAAAAGTTCCTTATGGCAAATGGATTGTAAGAGAAATCGAGCAGCCAAAGGGATTTGTTCTTGATGAAAAGGCGTATGAGGTCAATATCAGCAAAGCCGAGCAGGTAGTTGAAATTGAGATTGTCAATGAGTATGTTCACGGCAATATCAGACTCACGAAGGTGGACGCTGAATATCCAGATAACAAACTTACGGGTGCAACCTTTGAGATATATAAGGACACCAATGAGAACGGAAAGATTGATGATGGCGATGAACTTATCGGAAATCTTGAAGAAACCGAAACCGGAATTTATGAGATGAAAGAGCTGCTTTACGGAAAATATATTGTCCGTGAAACAAAAGCACCAGAGGGCTTCCTGCTTGATAAGGGAGAATACTCTGTTTTCATTGAGAAAGACGAAACAACTTATTCCGTTGAGAATAAGGCTGGTGTTGGATTTATCAATGAAGCTATGCGTGGAACACTGAAAATCGTCAAGACATCTTCAGATGGTAAGGTTAAAGGTTTTGCGTTCAGAGTAACCGGAGCAAACGGTTATGATATGACATTTGAAACAGATAAGAACGGCGAAATTGTGATTGAGGGACTTCGTATTGGCGAATATACCGTATCCGAAGTGGCAAACAATGCCTCTGCCGCATATATCACACCTGCCGACCAGAATGTTACTATCAAACTTGATGAAACAGCTGTTGTAAAAATGCACAATGAGTTGAGGGATACTCCGAAAACAGGAGATGATACCAATATGAAACTTTGGTATGTCCTTGCCGGACTTTCTGCTGTCGGTATCGCCGTAACTTCTGTTGTTGCATACAAAAAGAAGAAAAAGGAGGGTAACGAGTAATGGAAGCAAAGACAATTATCGCTATCGCATTAGTCGCCGTTATTGTCGGCGGCTTTATCTTTCTTCAGGTTAAAAACCGTAAGAAGTAAGTAACAAGCGAACATTAACCAGTCGGGGCAGAGCGTAAAAAACTCTGTCCCTTTAATTTTTGGAGGAACATTATGAAACAACAGAAAACGGTGGAGAGCCGAGTGCTTGAAATCTTAAAGGAATGCCCGATGTCGAGGTATGATGATATGCTTCTTATTCTGCATTATTACAATCGGTACGGATATATACCTGCCGGAAATCTTCCGCTTGAGGATATTGTATTTAATTACCGAGCATACGGACTTCCTTGTTTTGAAACCATACGCAGGGCAAGGCAGAGAGTACAGTCCCTTTTTCCTGAGTATTCACGTAATCCGCAGAAAGAAGAACAGAGCGGCAGTATTTCTATTGTAATCAACATTAGCTAAGGAGGTATTTTCGTGAAAGACAAAGCAACTTTTCAGAATAAGGTCAAGGTGCTGAATAAACTCTTTGACTCCGGTTGTGATACGGAGAAAAAGTTGCAGCAGCTTGATATGGAAGCAATCCTGAAAATCCCGAATATCACGATTCCTGATATGGGTGTGATTATGGAGCTTCAGAAGAATACAAAGTCCGGTAAACTCTTTTCGTATTTGGGCGGCGGTTCTGATGAAGCAACAAAAATGAGAGGTAAGGAAAATGAAGCAACAGGAGAATAGAGCAGAGCCGCAGGAAAAGCAAATTCGATTTATAGACAGTCATTACAATTTGAAATTCTATATTCCCGATGGTGGAAAAATCAAGATTACTTTTCGTGATGGACACACAGCAGACAGAGTGTGCAAGTATATTGATGACTACCATTTGTATGTCGGAAATTGCTGCTATCATATATGCGAGTTTGCTGAAAAAATGGAGCTTAATGGAAGTAAAGTTGAACCTATCAATCAATCTGAACCGTCAAAAAACAAGACCAAAAACAGAGAAAAACAGCGATAAGGAGGTGCAAGAGTAATGGCACGAAAATATGACCTTATTTCTGAGCTTTACAACCGCACCTGCAAAACGGTTGTGTCAAATCCTCAGAACTGGCAGGCATTCTTAGCTTCAGCTTGCCGAAATTATAAGTTACGCTATGACGAACAGCTTCTTGTATATGCACAGCGACCTGATGCAACGGCGGTTCTTGAGATAGAGCAGTGGAACAAAATTTTTGGCAGATGGGTCAACCGAGGTGCTAGAGGTATTGCTGTTTTTGCTGATGAAAACCGTTCACGGCAAAGACTGACACATTACTTTGATATTTCAGATACTCACGAAAGCAGATATTCAAGAACAGTCCCGATTTGGGATATGCGTCAGGAATATGAAGCTGATGTGATTGAGACATTGGAAAGCACTTTCGGAGAGATTGAGAACAAGAGCAGTCTTGCCGAAGCAATTATGGGAGCAGCAAGAAATGCGGCAGAGGATAATATCCCTGATTATCTGCAAGACCTTTACTATGCAACCGAGGGCAGTTCCTTTGAGGAAGTGGAAGAGGATATTGTGGCTTTCATTTATAAAAATGTCGTGACAAATAGTGTGGCATATATGATGATGTCAAGGCTTGGCGTTGATACGGACGGTTATTTTGAACTTGATGATTTCAGAGATGTTACTAACTTCAATACGCAGGAAACACTCAATGCACTTGGATTTGCTACCAGTGATATTGCTGAAATGGGATTGACGGAAATATCTAAAACAATTACTGCACTCAACCGTCAAAATCGCATAATTGTCGGTCAGGACAGAAATGAATACAATAAGGTTGAAAATAACGACGAAAGGAGTTTGGACAATGAACGAACTGACCTACACGATGGTGGGCGATTACAGCCTTCCGAACCTGAAACTTCCACAGCAGCCGGAAGTGACGTTGGGCAGATACGCTCAGATGAGGAGAGAGTTTCTGAAGGAACATCACAGAGTCCTTTACTACAATCTCCTGACGAGGGGCGAACTGACACAGCACTTGGCGGAAGTGGAACAGAGAGCCAGCAAGATGGAGGAAACAATCCTGAGCCAGATGGCACAGAAAGAGGGAGTGACCGAACAGATGAAAGCGGAGGATATGATGAAATGGGTTCGTCTGATGAACTCCCTTCGCAACTCGGCACAGGAAATCGTGAAAGCGGAAGTGATATTCGCTTAGAGTATTACGACAGAACGCACGAGGATAAAAGCCTTCCGTTCTTTGGACGTGATGAAGTAATCAATGAAATTCTCAGAACGACACCATATTTGTCAGCAAGTCTGGAAGAAATCAAAGATTATTATGAACGTAATCCTGATAACAAAGACCGCACAGAGTATATAAAGAGTATTTTCAATAATGATTATACCGAACTTACTTTAGAGGACGGCAGGACAGTAGGGTACAAGACCTTTGAAAACGTTCTTCATTTGTGGGAGGGCAAATACGACAGCAGAACCGCACAGAGCTTTTATGATTGGGCTGTTATTGCCCGACATTTTGAAGCTATGCGATTACTGGGAGAATTAAGTGACAGCATAAAACCATTACCGTCAATGGACGGACAGATGACATTCATATTAGACGGTCGGGCAGAGGAAAAGAAAACCTCTGCCTTTGTTTTTTCGCAGGAGATTATCGACGCTGTTCTTGCGAATGGAAGCGGATTTTCTGAGGGGAAAATGCGTATCTATGAGCAGTTTGAAAAAAGCCTTTCCGCAAAAGAGAATGCGGATTTTTTGAAAAAAGAGTACGGTTGGGGCGGCTCTTATCCCGTCATAATCGGAGCGGGGATTGATGAGAGCCACGATGGAAAAGGTATTACGATTACGAAAGGCATCGGTAAAGAAAATCCACATATCACACTTTCGTGGTCGCAGGTGGAGAAGCGTATCGGGGAACTTATCCGAATGGACAGATACTTAAATCCAAAGGAAAAAGAACGCTATCCTCAGTGGCTTGAAAGTCAAGAGGAACGCAGAGCCAAAATCGAGGAAACGAAAAGAAATCGTGAGATACTTTCTAATGCACCACCGGAGCAAGAGGTCGAACCAACCGAAAAAGAACCTGAAGAAGCAGAACAGCTACAAGATGTGCAGTATGAATATCATCTTGGCGATAAGGTGTATATCGGTGCTTCTGAGTACGAAATCTTATCTGTTGATGATGAGAGAGTAATGCTCTATGACTATGATGTGCCACTGTTCAATAAGGAATTTTCACGCACAGAGTTTGACAGAAAAGTGCGAGAGAATCCGATGAATGAGCATTTGATTGTAAAGGAAGAACCTGCCGAAGAAAGAAATGAAAAAGAGTCTGAGCCGTTAGTTCCCGCTTGGGAGCAGAAGAAAAAAGTCAAAGGCTTTGACTTGCACCCTGATGTGCCTATGGCAGACCGTCACACCTTTAATCTTAGAGAAAATGAGGTTGAAACGGTTGGTAAAAAGGAACGCTTCCGCAGAAATATTATGGCGATACAGCTTCTTAAAAAATGTCAGGAAGAAAACAGATTTGCCACTCCTGAAGAACAGATTATCTTATCAAAGTATGTCGGTTGGGGTGGGCTTTCAGAAGCCTTTGATGAAAATAATTCAGCGTGGGCAACGGAATATCTGGAACTTTCTTCGGTATTAACACCGGAGGAATATGCTTCGGCAAGAGAAAGCACATTGACTGCGTTCTACACGCCGCCTGAAGTTATCACAGCCATTTATAAGGCAATGGAGCAGATGGGCTTTCAGGAGGGCAACTTGTTAGAGCCGTCCTGCGGTATCGGTAATTTCATCGGTATGCTGCCGGACGCAATGCAGGACAGTAAGATTTACGGTGTGGAACTTGATACGATTTCCGCAGGGATTGCACAGCAGCTTTACCAGAAAACAACCATTGCGGCACAAGGATTTGAAGAAACCAATCTGCCGGACAGCTTCTTTGATGGAGTGGTTGGCAATGTGCCTTTTGGAGATTTTAAGGTGTTAGATAAAAGGTACGACAAGCATAAGTTCCTGATACACGATTACTTTTTTGCCAAGTCCCTTGATAAGTTAAGACCCGGCGGTGTGATGGCTCTTGTAACGAGCAAAGGCACAATGGATAAGGAAAACTCGGCGGTACGAAAATATATTGCACAGAGAGCAGAGCTTCTTGGAGCAATTCGATTGCCAAATAACACCTTTAAGGGTAATGCAGGAACGGAAGTCGTTTCGGATATTCTTATCCTACAAAAGCGTGACAGACTGATAGATATTGAGCCGGATTGGGTTCATCTTGATACCGATGAGAACGGAATTAAGATGAACTCTTATTTTGTGCAGCACCCCGAAATGATACTTGGAGAAATGAAAATGGTATCGGGGCGTTTCGGTATGGAAGCAACTTGTGTGCCGTATGAAAATGCAGACCTTGCAGCACAGCTTGATGAAGCAGTAGCAAACATTCACGGAGAAATCACGGAATATGAAACTGAGGAAGAACTGGAGGAGGAAGATAATTCTATTCCGGCAGACCCGACAGTGAGAAACTTTTCCTATACGTTGGTAGACGATAAAATCTACTATCGTGAAAATTCCCGTATGACTCCGGTGGAGGTGTCGGCAACCGCAGAGAACCGAATTAAGGGTATGATTGCCATTAGAAATTCCGTCAGAACGCTGATTGAATTGCAGACAGAAGATTACCCTGACAGCGAAATAAAAGCGGAGCAGGAGAGATTAAACAGACTTTATGATACCTTTTCAGGTAAGTACGGACTCATTAACAGCCGTGCAAATACCTCTGCTTTTTCGCAGGACAGTTCATTCTCTTTGCTTTCTGCATTGGAGATAATCGGAGAGGACGGAGAACTGGAACGTAAGGCTGATATGTTTTCTAAGAGGACAATTAAGCCGCATACTCCGGTTACTTCTGTTGATACGGCAAGCGAAGCGTTGGCGGTATCTCTTGGAGAAAAAGCCACGATTGATATGGACTATATGATGGAGCTTTCCGGTAAATCGGAGAATGAAATCTTTGAGGACTTAAAGGGTGTTATCTTCCTAAACCCGCTTTATGAGTATGGAAATTCTTACGAACCGAAGTATCTGATGGCTGATGAATACCTTTCGGGTAATGTCAGGGAAAAGCTGAGGATTGCAAAGAAGTCGGCAGAACTCTATCCGGAAGATTATAAGGTCAATGTAGAAGCACTTCAAAAGGTGCAACCGAAAGACCTGACTGCAAGTGAAATTTCCGTGCGACTTGGTGCAACTTGGCTGCCACCGGACGATGTGCAGGAGTTTATCTTTCATTTGCTTGAAACACCACGCTATGCACAGTGGAATATCAAAGTTCACTTCTCCCCATTTACGAGTGAGTGGAATATTGAGGGCAAATCCTATGACAAAGGAAATGTAAGGGCATATAACACTTACGGAACTTCCCGCATCAATGCCTATAAGATTATCGAGGAAACGCTGAACTTAAAAGATGTGCGTATCTTTGATTATATCGAAGATGATGAGGGAAAGAAGAAGGCTGTCCTGAACAAAAAGGAAACAGCGATTGCTCAGTCGAAGCAGGAAATGATTAAGCAGGAATTTCAGGACTGGATATGGTCTGACCCTGAACGAAGGGAAAGACTTTGCAAATCCTATAATGAGAAATTCAATAGCGTCAGACCTCGTGAGTATGATGGAAGTCATATCATCTTCAATGGTATGAACCCTGAAATTGAACTCAGGGAACATCAGAAAAATGCGGTTGCCCATATTCTTTACGGAGGAAATACGCTTCTTGCACACGCAGTCGGAGCAGGAAAAACTTTTGAAATGGTAGCGGCAGCACAGGAGTCGAAAAGGCTTGGACTTTGTAACAAGTCACTGTTTGTTGTACCAAATCACTTGACCGAACAATGGGCGGCTGAGTATTTGCAACTCTATCCGGCGGCGAATATCCTTGTCGCAACAAAGAAAGATTTTGAAACCAAGAACCGTAAAAAGTTCTGTGGCAGGATTGCAACCGGAGATTATGACGCAGTTATCATCGGACATTCACAGTTTGAGAAAATCCCAATGTCCATTGAAAGACAGAGGGCAATCTTAGAACAGCAGCTTGAGGAGATAACGGGAGGAATTGCAGAACTCAAGCGAAACCGAGGGGAAAACTTCTCCATAAAGCAGCTTGAAAAGTCAAAGAAATCTATCAAGCAGAAACTTGATAAACTCAATGACCAGACGAAAAAAGATGATGTTGTAACCTTTGAGGAACTTGGTGTAGACAGGCTTTTTGTTGATGAAAGCCATTATTACAAGAACCTTTATCTTTATACAAAAATGCGTAATGTGGGCGGTATCGCACAGACGGAAGCACAGAAATCTTCCGACCTCTTTATGAAGTGTCGTTACCTTGACGAGATTACCGGAGGGCGAGGAACCGTATTTGCAACGGGTACACCTATCTCAAACAGCATGGTGGAACTCTACACGATACAGCGATATTTGCAGTACAACACGCTTGTGAAAAATGGGTTGCAGCACTTTGATGCCTGGGCTTCCACTTTCGGAGAAACCATTACGGCAGTGGAACTTACACCGGAGGGCTATACTTTAATAGGACGATAAAATTAACTGTCCTAAATTGAAAATACATAAGGAAGGAGGTTA
>ENA-OOWX01001221-OOWX01001221.1-human-gut-metagenome-genome-assembly--contig:-NODE-1221-length-12808-cov-4.812828_pt1 | contig 12808 bp, 6 predicted proteins | sample MGYA00241583_ERZ501335 | MGnify/ENA primary metagenome ERZ501335 (study PRJEB25962, sample SAMEA2042731) | human gut metagenome | biome: human gut; feature: human-associated habitat; material: faeces...
TAATATTACTCAGATGGATGATATCATCAAGAACAAGCCGGCCCGTTTCAACGTGATCTCCGGTGACGATGGTATTACTTTCCCTTTAATGACATTAGGTGCGGTGGGAGTGATCTCCGTGATCGGTAACGCCTTCCCTCGTGAGTTTAGCCGTATGGTACGTCTGGCCTTGGCGGGTGATTATGATAGCGCACGTACGATCCATCATAGCTTCACGGAGCTGTTCAGCCTGTTGTTCGTGGATGGAAATCCTGCCGGAGCGAAGAGTATGTTAAATATGATGGGCTTTATCGAGAATAAGCTTCGTTTGCCTTTGGTTCCTACACGTATCGTCACGTATGAGAAGATCCGTGAGGTGTTGCGACAGTTGAGCATTAAGTGCTGATCCGCTTTTAACGGCAACGATTCTTATTATTTATATAGGATAACAAAAGGGGCTTCATGTGTCATAGAGGGCATGTGAAGCCTTTTTCTATTGATATGCTCCAACTCCTCATACCGATACTTCAACCTTGATTTCGGTCACTTCATTATTTTATGTCGGGCAGGCAAACACTTACCTTTTATTTTTGTAACCATTATATTAAATAAATGAAGTGATGTTTAAAGCGATTGTCCATTTTTCTATTCAGAAGAAACTATTCGTTGGGTTGACAACCTTGTTTCTGCTTCTGGGAGGAATCTATGCCATGATGACTTTACCGATAGATGCCGTACCGGATATAACGAACAATCAAGTGCAAATCGTGACGGTATCGCCAACCTTGGCCCCGCAAGAGGTAGAGCAATTGATCACCATGCCTATCGAGATAGCGATGAGCAATATAATGAATGTTGAGAATATCCGTTCTGTCAGCCGCTTCGGTTTATCCGTAGTAACGGTTGTTTTCAAAGAGAGTGTTCCTACGCTCGATGCCCGGCAACTCATCAACGAACAGATACAAACCGTATCCGGAGAAATCCCGCCCGAACTGGGAACACCGGAAATGATGCCTATCACCACCGGACTGGGAGAGATTTACCAGTATATATTGAAGGTAGCTCCCGGTTACGAAAAGAAGTATGACGCAATGGAGCTCCGCACCATTCAAGACTGGATGGTAAAGCGCCAGCTGTCCGGCATTCCGGGCATTGTAGAAATCAACAGTTTCGGCGGCTATCTGAAACAATATGAAGTAGCTGTCGATCCGGATGCTCTCTTTTCATTGAATATCACCATTGGTGAAGTATTCGAAGCCCTCAGCAGCAACAACCAGAATACAGGCGGAAGTTACATTGAAAAAATGAAGAACGCCTATTATATCCGTTCGGAAGGTATGATTACCGATATCAAAGACATCGAACAAATTGTGGTAGCCAACAGAAACGGGATTCCTGTACATATCAGTGACGTAGGAGTCGTCCGGTTTGGCGCTCCCAAGCGCTTCGGAGCTATGACAATGGACGGTGAAGGCGAATGTGTAGGAGGAATCGCCATGATGCTGAAAGGCGCTAACGCCAATGTAGTGACACAAGAGCTTGAAAAGCGGGTAGAGAAAATACAGCATCTGTTGCCCGAAGGAGTCAGCATCGAGCCCTATCTGAACCGTTCGGAACTGGTGAACCGGAATATTTCAACCGTTGTCAACAATCTGATTGAAGGAGCAATCATCGTCTTTCTGGTTCTTATCCTCTTCCTCGGAAATATACGTGCCGGACTGATCGTCGCATCCGTCATCCCACTCGCCATGCTGTTCGCCTTTATCATGATGCGCATCTTCAATGTCACTGCCAATCTGATGAGCCTCGGCGCCATCGACTTCGGTATTGTGGTAGACGGCTCTATTGTCATACTGGAAGGCATCCTCGCCCACATTTACGGAAAACAATTCCGTGGACGGACGCTGAGCCGCGAGGAAATGGACCGGGAAGTGGAAAAAGGAGCTTCCGGAGTAGTCCGCTCAGCTACTTTTGCCGTACTGATTATCCTGATCGTCTTCTTCCCTATTCTCACGTTGAACGGAATCGAAGGAAAATACTTCACTCCGATGGCCAAAACTCTGGTCTTTTGTATCATCGGAGCATTAATCCTGTCGCTGACCTATGTGCCTATGATGGCATCGCTCTTCCTGAAACACCATATTGTAGTGAAACCGACACTGGCCGACCGCTTCTTCGAAAAGCTGAACAAAGTATACCAACACGGCCTGCGCTTCTGCCTGCATTACAAATGGCGTACCGTCATCGTAGCCTTTACCGCACTGATAGGCTCCCTGTTTCTTTTCACCCGGCTGGGTGCGGAGTTCATCCCGACATTGGATGAAGGAGATTTTGCCATGCAGATGACATTGCCTGCCGGCAGTTCGCTGACTGAAAGCATAGAAGTTTCCCGGTTGGCAGAAAAGACACTCATGGACGAGTTTCCCGAAATAAAACACGTCGTTGCCAAAATCGGGACAGCCGAAGTTCCTACCGACCCGATGGCGGTAGAAGATGCCGATGTGATGATTATCATGAAGCCTTTTAAGGAATGGACGAGCGCAGAAAGCCGTGCAGAAATGGTAGAAAAGATGAAGGAAGCACTGGAACCGCTTGCCGAACGCGCCGAATTTAACTTCTCACAACCTATACAACTCCGCTTCAACGAGCTGATGACAGGAGCGAAAGCAGATATTGCCGTCAAGCTGTACGGTGAAGACACCCACGAACTCTATGAAAGGGCAAAAGAAGCTGCCGCCTATGTAGAAAAAGTTCCGGGAGCAGCAGACGTAATTGTAGAACAAACGATGGGACTTCCGCAACTGGTTGTCAAATACAATCGCAGCAAGATAGCACGTTACGGAATCAATATCGAAGAACTCAACACGATCATCCGGACAGCGTATGCCGGAGAGTCGAGCGGTGTTGTCTTTGAAAACGAACGGAGATTTGACCTGGTAGTCCGCCTCGACCAAGAGAAAGTGGCAGATTTGAATCTCGACAAACTGTTTGTACGCACTTCGGAAGGAATCCAAATCCCCGTTGGCGAAGTAGCCAGCATCGATCTCGTCAGCGGCCCGCTCCAGATCAACAGGGATGCGACCAAACGACGCATTGTCATCGGTGTCAATGTACGTGATGCGGATATTCAGCAAGTCGTTGCCAATATTCAAAAGACACTGGATAAGAACATCAAGCTAAAACCGGGATACTACTTCGAATACGGCGGTCAGTTCGAAAACCTGCAGAATGCAATCAATACCTTGATGATTGTCATTCCGGTAGCATTGATGCTCATTCTGCTGATATTGTTCTTCGCCTTCAAGAACATCACCTATACGCTGATGGTGTTCTCCACTGTTCCGCTATCACTTATCGGTGGCATCATCGCACTATGGCTACGAGGACTCCCCTTCAGCATATCGGCAGGCGTAGGCTTCATTGCCTTGTTTGGCGTCGCAGTGCTGAATGGTATTCTCATGGTAAATCATTTTAATGAACTTCGTAAGCAAAACACCTATTCTATGACTACGAACCGAATCATAACCCGGGGAACCCCGCATCTGCTTCGTCCGGTATTCCTCACCGGACTAGTGGCATCGTTGGGCTTTGTCCCAATGGCTATCGCAACATCAGCCGGTGCCGAAGTACAACGACCGTTAGCAACAGTCGTCATCGGCGGACTAATCATTTCTACCATACTGACTTTGCTCATCATTCCGGTATTCTACAGGATTGTCCATTCATTTGCTACACTGAGACGTCCGGGAAGCAAGTTTCATCTGCCGTTTTTCATCCTGCTGCCTATGTGCCTGCTGATTCCCTTTGATGCCTCCTCACAACCGGCAAAAGCCATCAGTCTGGAACAGGCTATCGGAATAGCCAAGCAAAACCATCCCCGCCTGCAAATAGCCGCTAACGCCATCCGACAGGCCAAAGCGACACGCGGAGAGATTGTAGAAGCTGCTCCCACCTCTTTCAACTATTCGTGGGGACAACTCAACGGAGAAAACAAAAAAGACAAAGAACTCTCTTTCGAGCAGAGCCTGGGTTCACTCCTTACACCTTTCTACAAAAATGCGTTAGTCAACCGGCAGATAAAAACAAATACCTACTACCGCCAAATGGTAGAAAAAGAAGTGACGGCAGAAGTAAAACGGGCATGGGCCTACTATCAATACGCTGCCAACCTCTGCTCCATGTATCGCGACCAAGACAAAATGGCTAAAGAATTACAGCGCATCGGGGAATTGCGTTACCAGCAGGGAGAGATCACCCTACTCGAAAAAAATATGATGACAACCATGGCCGCCGACCTTCACAATCGCTGGTTTCAGGCACAGGAAGAAGAAAAAATGGCCTTGGCACGCTTTCAGTGGAGTTGCTATTCGGACCTCCCAGTCATGCCCGAGGATTCGACTTTGTCTCTCTTCTACACCGGAACAACAGACGGAAGCTTGTCCGAAGCACATACCCGCTATTTTCAGAGTCAGGCAGATGAAGCCAAAGCAACGCTCCATGTAGAACAAAGTCACTTCTTTCCGGAACTCAGTATAGGATATACCCGCCAAGACATTCTCCCGTTAAAGAACCTGAATGCCTGGATGGTAGGAGTATCCTTCCCGATCTACTTCTTGCCGCAAAGGAGCAAAGTGAAGCAAGCGCGCCTGGCCGCTACTTCAGCACAGATCCAAGCCGACTCCAACATTCGGGAACTACGAAACAAGGTGCTCGAACTGGAAGCTTCTCTCCGCAGATATAATGAGAGTTTACGCTATTACACCTCTTCTGCACTGAAAGAAGCGGACGAACTGACCAAAGCTGCCAACTTGCAGTTGCAGCAAAGCGAGACAGGTATTGCCGAATATATTCAGTCGATTGCAACCGCAAGGGATATCCGCCGCGGTTACATCGAAACAGTCTATCAATACAACATTGCCGCACTGGAATATGAACTCTTCAAATAAACGAATGTATATCCCAATTATAAAAAAACAGCATATGAAAAAGATATTTTATCCTGTCCTTCTGCTCGCTCTGACAGCATGCAAAGGAAATCAGCAAACGACGGATACTGAAAGCGTCACAGTCCCCGTCTCCGAAGTTGCAGCCGACACGACCGCACAACCGGAAGTAGACGCCATTACTTCCGCAACTTCAAAGCCCAACCAAGTTTCATTCAACGGGCGGATTGTCCTCCCGCCTCAACGTCAGGCAACCATCGCTCTGACTATGGGAGGAGTAGTGAAGAATACTTCACTACTTCCGGGACAATATGTATCCAAAAACACAGTTATCGCCACATTAGAGAATCCGGAATTTATCACCTTGCAGCAAACGTATCTGGACAGCCACGCACAAACCGAATACCTTCAGGCCGAATTCGAACGTCAGAAGAACCTTTCTGCCGAACAAGCAGCCTCACAAAAGAAATACCAGCAAAGCAAAGCGGATTATCTCTCCATGAAAAGCCGTCAGGACGCTGCTGCCGCCCAGCTTTCACTCTTAGGCATCAGCCCGGAGACATTGCTTAAAGACGGAATACAGCCTCTGCTGGAAGTAAGGACTCCTATCAGCGGCTATGCTGCCAACGTGGCCATGAATGTCGGGAAATATATCAATCCCGGAGAAGCCCTCTGCGAAATCATCGATAAAAGTACCCCGATACTCTGCCTGACTACGTATGAAAAAGATCTTGCAGATATGCAGACAGGCAGTCCGGTACAGTTCCGAGTCAACGGAATGGGCAAACAGACATTCCATGGCACAGTAGTCTCCATCGGACAAAAAGTGGACGAAACCAATCGTTCACTCGAAGTCTATGCTTCCATCAAAGAGACGAATCCGCAATTCCGACCGGGAATGTATGTCACCGCACACATCCAAAAGCATTAAATTAATTATCTTTGCAGCATGATACTGAAAGCAATAAAAAAAGATAAGTACTTCCTTTTCACAGTCATCATTTCTTTAATGGTGGCTGTGCTCATCCATTTCCCGGAGTCAGTATCGCTCTTCGACCGTTTTGAGAGCCATACGCTTTTTCCCGGAATGCAGTTTATGGACGTAGCCAATGAAATCTTTTTCACCTTCCTTTCGCTGCTGATTCTTTTCGCCGTCAACACACGTCTGTTCCACTTCAACCAGGCTACCATCAAAATTACGGGAACTAAAATAGTCCTTTCCTTTGTCCTGACCTGGATTCTCAGCAACCTGCTGGGACAAGTTTTCGTATTCCTTCACAAGTCTTTCGACATACCGGCTATCGATGCAATGGTACATCACTACCTGCATCCTTTGCGCGACTTCATCATAGCTTGCCTCGTCACCAGTAGCTGCTATATCATCTATCTCGTCCGCCGCCAGCAATCCGTGCTTGTCGAAAATGAGCAACTGCAAGCCGAGAATATCCGCAATCAATACGAGGTGCTGAAAAACCAGCTCAACCCACATATGTTATTCAATTCTCTGAATACATTGCGTTCGCTGGTACGAGAGAACCAAGATAAAGCACAGGATTATATTCAGGAACTTTCCCGCGTACTACGCTATACCCTGCAGGATAACGAATCGCAGAGTGTCACCCTCCGGGAAGAACTGGAGTTTGCATCCGCTTACATATTCTTATTGAAAATGCGTTATGAAAACAATCTACAATTCGACATACAGACAGACAAGGCTCTCGAAGAATACCGGGTGCCGCCAATGTCGATACAAATGCTGATAGAGAATGCTGTCAAACATAACGAAATCAGTAATCGTAAACCGCTTACAATCCATATTACGACAAACAAGAAAGAAGAAAAGCTTTCCGTCAGCAATGCCATCCAACCGAAATGGACTGCGACTCCGGGCACAGGCATCGGCTTGGTCAATCTTGCTAAGCGCTATCGACTTCTATTCAAACAAGATATACAAATCACGGAGGATGAGGAATTTACCGTATGTATCCCCCTTATTGATGAAAGGCAATGAAAACAGTCATTATAGAAGATGAAAAGGCTGCTGTACGCAACCTGACTTCGTTACTTTACGAAGTCAAACCGGAGGCAGAGATTGATGCTGTGCTCGACAGCATCGGTTCCACAATCGAATGGTTCGGTTCCCATCCGATGCCCGATCTGGTGTTTATGGACATTCATCTGGCAGACGGGTCTGCCTTCGAAATCTTTGAGCATATAAGTATCACATGCCCTATCATTTTCACTACTGCTTATGACGAATATGCTTTACGTGCCTTTAAGGTGAACAGCATCGACTATCTTTTAAAACCTATCGGAAAGGAAGATATTGAGCACTCCTTCGAAAAGCTGAATAGCCTGAACGCCTCCGGTAGTTCTTCTGTCGGAAAGCAGTCTTCACAAGACATGGAATGGCTGCAACTGATCCATTCACTGAAAAAACAAGAAAACTACAAAACCCATTTTCTTATTCCGCTCAAAGGGGATAAACTGTTACCGGTCTCAGTAGATATGATTCAATTATTCTACATCAAAGATTGCCAGGTAAAGGCTGTCCTGACCGATGGGACGGAACACTACTTTCCACAAACTTTAGACGAACTGGCTGAATGCCTCAACCCGGCTCTTTTCTTTCGTGCCAACCGCCAATATCTGATTTCAAGGGAAGCTATCAAAGATATTGATTTATGGTTCAACAGCCGGTTGTCCATCAATTTACGCTATCCCAGTATTTCTGAAAAGATATTGGTGAGCAAGGCACGGGTGACAGAGTTTAAAGAATGGTTCGCGAGGAAGAAGTGCAATAAGCAGTAACTCCCGTTCTTTGGCAATTCTTGATAAATAACGGTGTGTGCAAAAGATTTGTTATTATTCTATCAACCCTTTTACACACACCAGTCATTTATTGACCAATTACATGAGAATATTTCACAGTCTTTCCCGGTGAAGAAATAGAAGGAGCTACCGCCTCATCCGACACCGCCCGTTTGTAATTAGGCTTGCTGCTCATGACAAAACGGAGTTTTACTCCATCACGAATATCATCATACGTCAGATAAGACTTATCGTACTTCTTGCCATTGACATACAGTTCTTTCACATACAGGTTCTCCGGCGACCAATGATCCGCTGTCATCTCAATGTTTTTTCCATTGCTCATCCGGACGGTGATAGCCTCTGCACAAGGCGAACCGATATTATAAATATTACTGGACGGAGCAATCGGATAGAAGCCGATACAGTTGAACATATACCATGCCGACATTTGTCCGCAATCGTCATTGCCACTCAAAGCATCCGGTGTGTTTCCATAGAAACGGTCCACGATGGTGCGTATCCATTTCTGGCATTTCCAAGGTTCCTTCAGGTAATTGTAAAGGTAAGCAACGTGATGGCAAGGCTCATTTCCATGCCAATAGGCACCGATACGTCCCTGAATATCATGCGCGCCGGGAATATCATCCGGCAGTTCTACCGTGAAAAGCTCATCCAGCCGCTTGCGGAACAGTTCCTTACCGGCTTCATTGATATATCCTTGCACGTCTTGCGGCACATACCAGGTATATTGCATGGTGAACCCTTCTGTAATGTCTCCCCAGCCATGTACCGATCCCGGACCCTGATAGGCAACCGGAGTAAACGGGGTACGCCAGTCTCCTTTACTGTCGCGTCCGCGCATATATTTCGTTTCGGGATCAATCAATGTCTGATAAGACAAGGCACGGTTGAGGAAATAATGATAATCGTCTTCTTTGCCTAATTTCCTGGCTGCCTGTGCGATGCAATAATCATCATAAGCATACTCCAGCGTTTTAGAAACGGACTCGGCCTCCTTGTCGAAAGGTACATATCCCATAGCACGATACTCCGGCAGACAGTCGTAGTTCGGATTCATCGCTGTGGTCTTCATCGCTTCGTAGGCACGCTCATAATCGAAGCCTTTCACCTCTTTCACAATCATGTCTGCCAACACCGAAACGGCATGATAGCCAATCATACACCAAGTTTCATTGCCGTAGAAAGACCAGACAGGAAGCATCTTCTCCACACTCTTGTCATAATGAGCCAACATAGAATTCGCAATGTCCGCATTCACCTCTTGCTGAACCAGGTTAAACCAAGGGTGCAGAGCCCGATACGTATCCCAAAGGGAAAACACCGTATAGTTCGTGAAGCCTTCCGCCTTTTCTATGTTCTTGTCCAAGCCACGGAATTGTCCGTCCGAATCCTGAAAGATAAAAGGATGCAGGGCTGCATGATAGGCGGAAGTATAAAACGTTTCCTTTGTCTTTCGGTCAGCAGTCAACGTATATTTTCCGAGTTCCTTTTCCCAGAGTGCTTCCCCTTTCGCCTTCAACTCGTTGAAAGTCAATCCGTCGAGTTCCTTCATATTATTCCGGGCGCCATCTGTGCTGACTGCCGAAACTGCAGTTTTCACAATCACCTCTTCTCCTGCCTTCGTATCAAAAGAGAGACAAGCCATCAGATTCTTTCCCCAGGCTTCGTAAGAGCTGCGGAACCGGGAAGTATTATAAATCACCGGCTTCTTGTCCTGCATAAAGCGCAGTCCGGTCAGTTTCTTTGAGAAAGTAGCTGTCAGGTATACATGGCGTTCCGGTCCCCACCCTTTCACCAGTTTGTAGCCGGTGATAGTCGAATCGTTTATCATACGCAGATTGGACCATTCGCAGGATTGCCACAACGTATGATTCATGTCAATCATGATGAATGCACTGTCCGACTCAGGATAAGTAAAGCGAAACATACCGCTGCGCACACCGGAAGTCATTTCGGCCTTCACTCCATAGTCTGCCAGTTCCACAGCATAATAATTGGGGGAAGCCCACTCTTTATCATGCGAGTAACGCGAACGGTAGCCTTTATCGGGGTCTTCATGCGTACCAGGTTCCAGTTTCATTTCCCCCGTTCCCGGTATAAACAGAAAATCGCCTAAGTCCGGAATCCCCGTTCCGCTCAAATGCGTCAGACTAAATCCCATCAGCGTCAGATGGTTGTATTTGTATCCGGAAGCTGCATCGTAGAAACGGCTGTCCGTATCGGGACTCATCTGGATTCCTCCGAAAGGAATCTGTGCACCGGGATAGACATTTCCGTAACCATCCGTACCGACAAACGGATTCACATAGTCCGTCAGCTTTTCAGTTTGAGCCATGCCCGGCAAGATACTCACCAGACACGACCAAACCAAAAACAATCTTTTTCTTCCTACTTTATTAACCATATCTATTCACATTATACCTGTATATCACCTACGGCAACCTGATATTCATGCCATAATTCGTCTATACTATATTCTTTTCCTAAGATATGCTTGATGGCTCCGTCAAACGACCAGGGAATCACTTCCAGTGTGCTCCGGTTGAATTTACGTAAAAATTCGGGGTCCTTGTTGTCGCGCAGCCAAACAAAGAAATAGCCTGCCGTGCGATAGCCATCCATATAGTTTCCCCCTTTCGGACGTGCATTCGGTCCGTCGAATCCACCGTTAGCCACACGTACGGCATCTGCCATTCCTTCAATAAATGCCCAGAATACGCGGTTGGTTCCGTAAGAGCCGATTCCCTGTGGTTCCAGCTGGTACGCGTGAGTCAGTTCATGCAGCAGTACACCACGTGTTTCAAAGAACAACTTGGCTGTATCGTTTTCAGCAAATGACTTTTCAATGTGACGAGTACTGTAGAAGATCGTAACATCTCCATTACCACCACCTTTGGCAGAAATACCTTCGATGTCTTCGAGTGTATAATGTATCTTGCTCACCGGAGTGATGCTGTCTTCCGGCGAATTGTAAAGAGTGGCCAATACAGTACGGGCCTGCTCCTTGATATAAGACTCCGCATCCGGAATAATCCGGTGATAAATGTCCGAACCTTTCGTTTCCGGAGCTTTATCTTCAAACAAGATCGTTCCTACATTGTAGCTTTTCCATACGTCCGGTTTGGATTCTGCCTGCTTCTTCGCACTTGCCGCACAAGCTCCCATGCCCACTATCAGGCCAATTGCATATACCAAATGTCTCTTTTTCATATTCTTTTCTTGATTATTTATTGATGCTGTTAATTGATTCCGTTCGTTAATGAGTAAGGTTTGTCCTCAGCTGATAATCCCCGACGTTTATTCGGCGATGACGCCATTTTAAATTCCAGTACGCCTCCTTTCAGGATATCCGCGTGTGTGATGTACATTTTATCATAAGATACTCCATTCAGTTTCAGCGACTGCACATAACGTTTCTTGTCGCTGACACCGGGTGCCTTGATCTCTAATGTTTTCCCATCGGGAAGCTTCAATTTGACATAGGGCAGATAAGGTGCACCCAGCACGTACTGATCTGTGCCCGGACAAACCGGATAAAAACCCATGACAGAGAATAGATACCATGCCGACATCTGTCCGCAATCATCATTTCCTCCCAGTCCATTGATGTCATTCTTGTACATCTTGTTCAGAATCTCACGCAGCCAATACTGCGTCTTCCACGGTTGCGAAGTCCATGCGTACAGATAAGGAACATGATGGCTCGGCTCATTGCCATGCACATATCCGCCCACCAGGCATTCTTCCGTAATATCCTCATTATGTTCATAATACTTCTCCGGCAGATGCATGGAGAAGAGTTCGTCCAGCTTCTGCACGAATGTCTTTTCTCCTCCCATCAGATCCATCATACCAAACACATCATGCGGTACGTGGAAGGAGAAGTTCCATGAATTACCTTCGATAAAGCCTTCACCATAAGTTTGCAACACATCGAACTCTTTTTTGAATGTACCATCACTATAGCGGGGACGGGCAAAGCCGATACTTGTATCATAGATATTACGGTAGTTCAGAGCACGCTTCCGATACGTTTCGGCCAGTTCTTTATTACCCGCATTCAATGCCGTCTGATAAATAGTCCAGTCGTCATAGGCATATTCCAGCGTGGAAGAAGCTGCCGTACCGCTCTTGTCCAAGGGGATATAGCCCAGCTTCATATAATCGGCTACTCCTTCGTAATAAGGTACGGTAGAAGTACTGACCATCGCCGCCAACGCCTCGTCAGCATTCGAAAAGACTCCTTTGGTTATCGCATCGGCCAACACCGATACGGCATGGTAACCGCTCATACACCAGTTCTCATTTCCCATCAGACTCCAGACCGGCAACATGCCGTGTACACTCTGCTGCTCATGCTTGATCATAGATTCTACCATATCCGCATTGCGTTCCGGTTTCACCAGATTGAGGAACGGATGTTCCGCACGGTATGTATCCCAAAGCGAGAAAATCGTATAGTTAGTAAATCCTTTGGCCTGATGGATATTGTGATCCAAACCACGATAAGAACCGTCCACATCCATATATACGGACGGATTAATCATGGTATGATAAAGCGAAGTATAGAACATTGCCTTCTGGTCGGGGGTACCTTCTACTTCGAAATGATCTAGCTCATTGTTCCAGTCTGTCCGGGCAGCTTCAGCCAGCTGTTCAAAGCTTTTTCCGGAAGCTTCGGCACGGAGATTTTTAACAGCCCCCTCCGTACTGACTGCCGAAAGCGCTACTTTCACAACCAGTTCCGGGTCCTCAGCCGTATCGAAGTTGAAATAGGCAACAATCTTACGTCCGGTGATTTCGGGAAAATTCTTTTCCATGTTGAAGCGACGCCAGAATCCGTTGTACAGTACCTTTTGCTTATCCTTATAACCGTAGTCCTTGATCGGTTGTGACAAGGAAATAGCAAAATAGGTATAATTCGTGCGTGCCCATCCGTTAGTGATACGATATCCTGTCAGTAATGTATCATTTTCCACCCGCAGGTTTGCCCACAATACTTTGCCGTCATAATTATAGATACCATGCACCAAGTCCAGAATCAGATGACC
>ENA-OOWX01001225-OOWX01001225.1-human-gut-metagenome-genome-assembly--contig:-NODE-1225-length-12785-cov-1.764808_pt1 | contig 12785 bp, 11 predicted proteins | sample MGYA00241583_ERZ501335 | MGnify/ENA primary metagenome ERZ501335 (study PRJEB25962, sample SAMEA2042731) | human gut metagenome | biome: human gut; feature: human-associated habitat; material: faeces...
ATTAAACACATTAAAAAAAGGGAAACAATCCCGGCAAGACAACCACTAAATAAACTGATTAAAATAGCATCTAAATGTTTAATTAATATTTGCACTTGTTTATAAAGTGGTACCGCCAAACAAACAGTAGCTGGGGTCAATAAAAAAGTAATGAATTGAGCTCCCTTATTATATGTATCAAAATCAATATCAAAAATGATTAATATACCAATTGAAATAACAGCACTGATCAATAAAGGATTAAAAATTGGGTAGGGCAATAATTTTCTTATTTGAACTGCAATCCAATATGATAATAGACTGATAACAATCCCAAAATATACTGTTTCAAGCAAAAAACTATCCATTATCATTATCCTCCTTTCGTTCAATGATTACTTGTGCAACTTTTCCTGTAACGATCATAACAACGATGGTACTAATTAAAGTGACAATTCCAATAACTAGGAGATCTTTAATAATAGCATTACCAACGTTGATTAGACTAACAGCAGAAGGAACAAATAAAACGGGCATGATTAAGATCAGCCAATCAGCTACTTCCTCGATTTGATTTAATTTAATTACTCTAGTAAATAAACAAATTAGCATTATTGCTAAACCATAAACGCTTGCCGGTATTGGCAATGGCAATAACAATCCCAACAATTCCCCAATAAATGAGATTGTCATAATAATTAAAAATTGATGTACATACTTCACACTATCCCTCTTTTCTTGTAGATTATAGCACTAAAATAAAAATTATTAAATCTCTAATATCAATGTTATCGTTTTCAATTAAAATAAAAAATATCTGGTCTTTAAAAGCTGCTAATTTTAAAGACTATTTAATATAAATATTAAAAATTATTGACGTTATAGTTATAGAAAAGTATACAGTTTGATGAAAAAGATGGTATTGATATGAATAACGAATATTTTATTAGATTGATTTGATGATATTATGATGTAGTAAACCTTTTATAATTATAATGAAGGGATAATAATTTTGAAAACAAGTTTTCTTTGTACTATCAAATTTTAGAATATTATTAGATAAAGAGTATTATTGATCGTTTTTTGAAAAAATGTTTCTATGGAAAGAATAATTGTTATATGATATTTAGCGAGATATTGCTAACTCAATAAATAAAGATAATACGCTGTTTTTGGGTGCATATCTAAGAAAATGTTAAAAAATTCCTACTTTCAAGTCTGCAACTCTAAAAATAGGAATCTAATTAAAAAGTTATTTTTCTTGATTTATAAGCAGTTGTTCAAATTCTTTGATTGGTCGTGGCTTAGAAAAGATATATCCTTGGATCATATCACAATCAATCATTTTTAAAAATTCCAATTGGCTTGGGGTTTCGACACCTTCAGCAACTGTTTTAATATTAATAGTTTTAGCCATTTCAACAATAGCTTTGATGATTTCTTGACTTCTTTGAATATCATAACTGTTGATTAAGAAAAGCCGGTCTAATTTTATGACTTCAAATGGTAAGTCTTTTAAAGAATTTAATGATGAGTAACCTGAACCAAAATCGTCGATTGAACAAGTAAAGCCATTATTTTGTAGTTCAATGATAATGTTTCTAATTTTTTCAATATTATCAAGTAAAATGTTTTCGGTTATTTCTAATTCAACTAATTTATCAGGTAAACTATATTTATTTTTTATTTTACTGTAGCGTTCAATAAAGTCATCTTGATAAAGATGTAATCTAGAAATATTAATTGATATAGGAACATTTGGCAGGTTTTCGATAATTCGTTGATAGAGAAACTTACAAACACTTTCAAATATATATTCATCCATTTTAAGAATAAAGCCATTTTGTTCAAAGATTGGAATGAATTCACCAGGCATAATGAGATTTCCTGATGGCTCAAGCCAACGAACTAGAGCTTCAGCTCCTAACATGACTTGTCCATTTGGCGCATACTTTGGTTGTAGATAGAATGTAAATTCGTTATTCAGTAAAGCGGACTCCATGTTATTTTCAATCTCTACTTTTCTAATCATTTGATCATGCATTTTAGAATTATAGAAGTAATAGTTATTGGTTTGGCCAGGTATATATGCATTTAAAGCGAGGTGACTACAGTCAATTAGACCATCAATACCTGAGATTGTTTGATCATCTTCATAGCAGCATATACCAATTTTAACTATAGTATTATTTTTATTATCAAGTGATTCTAAAAGATTACAAAATTTTTGATTGATTTCTTGGCATAAGTTTTCCAGTTCGGTTCTATCATGATATGACTGCATGATTAAAAAATTATCGGCATTTACTCGGCACGTAAGTCCTGGGGCTATGACCAATTTTTTTAAAATATTTGCCAGCTGCGTTAAGATCTTATCACCATATTTATAACCATATAATTCATTAATTATTTTAAAGTCATTAATATCTAAATACAGAACTGCAAGAAGGGTATGATTACGTTCCAAAAATAATTTTTCCCCCTCTGTTTTAAACTTTTGATAATTATAGAGCATGGTCAAATGATCATAAAAAGCTAAGTTCTCTAACATTCTTTTGTGTTTACGGCTATCACGGATATATAGCAAAACAACACAGCTGATTGCACCAGCAATACCACTACATAAAATTATGGAGGAAATAATAATGTTATTGGCCTGCTTCATGATTACATTATTAGGAATAATTGAAATAATAAACCAGTGATTGTTTTGTTGTAATGGAACATAGCAAAATACATTGGAACTATCTTGATAATTAAATAAGGCAACACCTTTATCTCTTTTAGATAAAGATGCTTTAAATGATTCAATGGTTTTTGCATCATTACCAGACAGATCGATTAAATCAAATAAGTTTTTAAAAGTACGATTTGAGTTACGATGTTTGGAACGAATTAAAATTTCACCATTATCTTTAACAATATATGAAAAACCTAAATCGTTATAAAACGAAAGTGAGAAGTTTTCAATAATAAAACTTAATTGAGTTTCTTTGACAATGACACTTTGACTATCGCTTGTTTTTACATAAGTTGCAAAAGTCTTAATACCTGTTTTTGAATTAAGATAGGGCTCTAAAAATCCTTGTGAATTATTATCAGCTTTTATTTGCTGAAACAACTGTTCATCACCTAACGGATAATTACCATTTTCATCATAGTAGCAGTCATTGGTATAGTCGATATATAAATATTTAGCTTCTTCACGATTAGATAGATGCTGGAGATACTGCGGAATCTTAGTTTGTAGATAGGCAATATTAGTAAGGATGTTTTGGGAGTTAGTCATTTCTTTAGTCATATAGACATTAAAGGCTTTTTCCTCCTGAGAGGTTGTTTCTAAAATATCATTGATTGACTTATCCCAAAGAGAATCTTGAACATAATTAACATAAATGAACATGGAAAAAACAACAAAAATCACAGCACTAATTCCCCCGACAATCATTAATGATATTTTTTTATTTTTCATTGGAATCATCCTCACTGTTCATAATTTTTGATTATTTCTAAAGCACTATCAATACTGTTTCCTGTTAATAATTGGGTGATTCCGTCATGGGTAAGTGACCAAAGGGGAAGATTTATATTTGAATCACTGCCTAGAATTGTTTTCTCTGAGGTTAAATAAGGGCTTAATTCTTGAATCTTAGGATCATCAGCAATACGTTGTTCTTTCAGAGGACTAAAAGAGGACTGACTATTTACAAATTTCCACATCACATCTTCTTGACTTAAATATTCAATAAATTTTTTTGCTTCAGTAATATGTGGACCTTTAGCATTAATACATACACGGGTATCAATATTTGAAACTAGAATTGCTCCATCGTCTAAAATTGGATAAGGGTAAACTTTAAAATTTAAATCTGGTAAACTTTTTTCAACTCGAACAGAGGCCCAGGCACCAGTTAACATAAAAGGGTTTTTATTTTCTTCAAACTGTATTAGATCGTCTGCAGTTTTTTCTGTTTTTAAAGTTGTGACTGCATCAATGAATTTATTGTCGATTAACTGTTTAACATATTGATATCCTTCTTTAAGATAATTACAAAGAATGCTAGGATCTTGATTTAGTGAAGCGATTATTCTATCCTTTTCAGGTGATTGATAGATGGGATAAAGACCTTTAGCAAGAGCAATTGTTTTTAGAGAAATATCATTATTAGCGATGATCGGAGTAATTCCTTGCTCAATAAAATATTGACAAACAGCCATAAATTCTTGATTATTTTTAGGAACTGACTGATGATGTTTTTCTAGTAAATCAAGATTGCAATATAATCCAAATGCTGAAATAGAAGTTGGAATATAGGGGATCGTATTATCTGGTTGCACCATTTGTTCCAATGAGTTTGTGTTAAAGTTTTTTATTGTTTTTAGCTTTGATAAATCTTCAAAATAATTATAATTAGTTAATTGCTGTAAATTATCTTCATCGATCATAAAAATGTCATCATAGTTATTAGAGGCCAAACGTTTTTTTAGTATCTCATAATACTCAGTTCCTTTCACACTTTCATAGGTAATGGTAATATTGGGATTTTTATCCATATAAGCTTGTAAAATTTCTTCGATTGCAACAACATTAATTGCTTCCGTTTTATATCCATAAAAATTTAGTTCAATCTGATCATTATTATTTGTATCAACAATATTTATTGATTTAGCTTGACAGCTGGTATTAAAAATTATTAATAAAAAGACTAATAAGTAATGAAAGAGGGATATTATCTTTGCTTTCATGCTCATTTCCCTCCTTTGTTTTCTAACTTTAATTATAGCATAGTAAATTTTAAATAGGATATAAATATAACATAACGATCATATATTATTTGGATAATTATCGCCTAAAATAAAAAAGGACAAGTATTGTAGTGAACTACAAAATTTGTCCTTTAAAATATCTATTATTTACTAACACGTCTAATTGTACTTATTCTACTATAGTAATATGATCCTGGTTCAATTGAAGATACTTTAACATAAGCTTTTGGATTATCACCGTGTGTTGATGAATCACCACCACCGGCATGAACCATTGATCTTGAACCATCGCTGTTTACAACAATGATTCCAATATGATAAGCTGGACTACCAAAACATACTAAATCACCAGTTTTAGAGTTTGCAAAACTTACAGCTGACCATTTTCTGGAGTAACCAGCAGCAGTATCTCGACCACCACTAACACCTGCTTGTTTTAATGACCAATATACTAAACCAGAACAGTCAAAGTATGTGGGACCTTGAGCTCCCCACCAATAACGCGATCCTAATTTAGCATAAGCAGCAGCATAGATTTTTTCACCAAGATTATCTGATGTGCTAGAATCATTATTATTGTTTCCGCCATTGTTGTTATTTCCAGAATCGCTATTGTTATTATTGTTGTTGTTATTGTTGTTGTTGTTGTTACCACCGGAATTATTATTGTTTCCACCATTATCAGGTTTTGGAGGCGGTGGTGTAGGAGTTGGAGTTTCATATGCTTCTTCATTAAATTTTTTAATTGCAGCATCCAGGGTTTCAGTCATTTCACCATAATCATAAATCGTGTTTTGAGTAGATGCAATTGATTTGTTTTGTTCCTCTAACAAAGCTGTATATTTTGTTTTTAATGTTTTTTGTTCTTCTTGCTGAATAACTAAAGTGGCTTTAGCTTCTTCTAAAATAGTTTGTTGTTGTTCAACTTCTTTTCTTTGTTTATTAAGTTCTTCAATCAACTCTTTATCACTTTGTGTAAGTTCGTTATAACCGTCGATTCTTGAGAACATTTCCGTGAAGTTGCTTGCACCAAAAATAAAGTTAATATATGTATTTTCATTTGCATAAGATTGCATTGCATACATACGATCTTTTAATAATTGAGTATTCTTTTCAATACTTGCTTGAAGATTGGCAATAGTTGTATTTAAATACTCAATTTCAGCTTCTTTATCGCTGATTTGTTTATTAACTTCATCTAATTGTTTTTGAACGCTTTCTAGTGTTGTTTTAGTGTCACTAGCAGCCTCTTTTTTTTCTGCCCATTTTTTAGTTAATTCAGAATTTTTAGTTTTAAGATACTTGTTGAATGCTTCACAAGTTGATTTGTTACTACTAGATAAATTCGAAGATGAGCATAATGTCATATATTTACTTTCATTACCATCAAATTCATCGGCTGCCACAGGGGCTGCATAATAACATGCACTTGTTACTATTGTCAGCGTTAAAGCTGTAGATATAACTTTTTTTATTTTCATACAATCACCTCGATACATAGTAATTATCCTATATTTTTCTTAATAAGTAAATACTAATTTAGATTTTTTCTAAGGATATAAAGCTAATTTTCTAAAAAATATCACATTTGTTATGGAAATAATGAAATTAATTTATGAATTTCATATATATGTGATAAAAAAGATGAGCAAGCTTGCTCATCTAATTGTATTAATACAATCTACGAACGTCATACCATTCTTTTTGCCAATATGAATAACCAAGATCCGCTACTTGAACAGGTTTACCTGTTTGTGGAGCATGAACCATGTTACCACCACCGATATAAATACCGACATGGTGAATTCCGCTGGTACTTCCATTACTGCTAAATAAGATGATATCTCCGGCCTGCATGTTATTACGAGAAACAGATACACCTTTACTAGCTAGCGATTTGGTATTATTAGAACCAATGTTGACACCTGATTGATAATAAGCCCAGTTGACTAAACCTGAGCAGTCAAATGCAGTGTGGTTTGGATTAGCGATTTCAGACATGCTGTGACATCCACCCCATACATACATATAACCAACGCGAGTTAAAGCCTTTTGTGCAATTGCGTTTCCAACTGCAGAATCACCAGAAACAACGCTTCCGCCAGAAACTTGTGATTTTTCAGTAGCAGCTAATAGTGCAGCGATATTATCAGTGATTTTTTGACTTGAATCGGCCGCTTGAGCAGCTGCTTTTTCTTGCGCAATCAAATCAGCGTTTTGTTTTTCAAATAGAGCTTGATATTCTTGTTGTAGTGCCTGCTTTGATGATTTTTGACTTTCAATATTAGCTTTGGCAGTAACAACCGTAGCTTTTTGTGTTTCTACTTGTTCTTTTTCATCAGCTAGTTGTGCAACTAATTCATCATCATATGATGTTATTTCATTAACGCTGTCAATTCGGGCAAACATATCAGTGAAGCTAGAAGCCCCGAAGATAAAGTCAATATATGAATTATTGTTATTGTATGATTGCATTGAATACATACGTTCTTTTACTTCTTCTTCTTTTTTAGCTATACTTGCTTCTAAATTTGAAATTGAAGTTTGTAAATATTCAATTTCTTTTTGTTTTTCAGCAATTTGATCATTTAATGCACTAATTTCACTTGAGATACTATTCAAACTATTTTGAGTATCAGATACTTTGCTTTTTGAATCACTTACTTGAGATTTCAATTCTTTATTTTTATTTTTCAAGTATGTATTGAATTCTTTACAAGTGTTCAAGTTATTAGTTGAAAGATTTGAAGATGAGCATAATTTCATGTACTTATCTTCTTGCCCGGAAAAATCAGTTGCCTGAACAGGAGTGGGAATAGTTACTAATGAAAGCATTGTACAGACTCCTAAGGCAGTGACGAATACTTTTTTCATTTCATCGACCTCCAATTTATATATATTATTTAGTTTTATATTCAGTTTTAAAGATGGCGTATTTAATCCATACCAATGTGATTATAACATAATATTCATTGTTTCGCATTAAAATGATAAAAAAGTCTAGAAAGTCACACATTTTTGACAATTGCTCATATATTATTAATGGAGGTGGAAGAATGACGACACATGGAATTGATGTCTCACAATATCAGGGGGTAATTGATTGGGAAATTGTTCAAGATCGAGTTGATTTTGCAATTCTTAGATGTGGTTTTGGTCAAGATCGAACAGATCAAGATGATCGTTTGTTTAAAAGAAATGCAGACGAGTGTACACGATTAGGAATACCGTTTGGTGTTTACTTATATTCATATGCTAAAAATAGTAGTGATGCTAGAGGGGAAGCACAACATGTTTTACGTCTAGTGAAAAACTATAAGATGGCATATCCAGTGTATTATGATTTAGAAGATAATAATACGACTGGAAAGCAATCAAATGATGTGATTGCAAATATCGCTAAAACATTTGCTGATGAATTAGAAGCCAATGGATATTATGTTGGGATGTATGCTTCACTATACTGGTGGAACACTAAATTAACGGATCCGATTTTTGATAATTATACACGGTGGGTTGCTAACTATGCTGCTGAGTTAAATTATGATAAACCGTATGATATGTGGCAATATAGTTCGACTGGATGGGTTCAAGGGGTACCAACAATTGTTGATATGAATTATTGTTATGCTGATTTTCCAGCTATTATTAAACGTGCAGGTAAGAATAATTTTGATATTGATACAGCAGTGGAACAATATAAATTAGGTGATACAGTAAGATTTAGCTATGTCTTTTTAACTAGTGAATCTTCTAATCCGTTACGGCCATATCGTAATGTTGGAAAGATAACTCGAATTGTAAAAAATACTCGAAATCCTTATTTAATAGGTAATGATCAAGGCTGGGTCAATGACCAGGTAATTGAAGGTAGGGTAAGCTATTTATCAAATCCTAATTATGTTGGAGATAGTTTAGTTGGAGCCCTTCAGCAAATTAATGTTGATACAAGTTTTGAAAATCGTCAACATTTAGCAAAACTTAATGGAATTACTAATTATGTAGGTAGTGCGGCGCAAAATTTACAATTATTGCAATTATTAAAAGAAGGAAAACTAATTAGTTAGATTATCTAACTAATTTAGTTTCCCATTCTTTTAAAACCTTGATATGCAGTTCTTCATCTTCAATGATTCGATTTAAAATCGCAACAATATAGGGATCTTTGATGATGCTAGCTTGATACATATACTTATCAATTGCCTGATATTCAGCGTCTATTGCTGTTTTTAGTACTTCCTCTAGTGAATTAGGATAATTTAAATATGATGGTGACCAATAAGTACATTGATCATTTAGACAGCTCCACCAGCGGGGGTCTAAACCTAATTCTAAGGCAAGGGTCATGAAGATGTCTAAATGATGCATCTCGACCATAGAAATATTTAAAAATGTTTTTTTTAGTTCTAAAAAATCTTCGCCAGCAATACTATGGTTATAAATATATTGACAAATTGCAGATGTTTCAGAATTCATCCCACCGACATTATCAAGGATCATTAAACCATAAGTTTCATTTGGCACAGTTACTTTTATTTCGGGGTAAGGCTTATTTACTTTAGTATCCATGTTCTTCACCTCATATAAAAATATGCTGAATACAATAAGATATGAATACAAATGAAATAATTTTTACACTTAAAGATATAAATATTGAAAATAACTAAGATAATAGTCAAAATTATTGTAATTATCAAGTTACTAACAGAAATATTATATGTCATAGTAATATTTCTGTTAGTAAAAAGAATAATGGGGTTATAGTCGCTCAAGCTATTAAAATCATTTAAAAACAAGCTGAGAATAAGGAATGTTTCAACTTACAAGAGACCACTATAATTATTTTTTATGCGGACATTCCTTAAGAAAATTAATCCGATGATAAATATACCAAATACTCATAAGGCTATTAATGCAATTAAAAGATTAGCGATAGTACTGGTAAAATAATAACAACTATACCCATAGATAATAATTGCACTGATGATATATATTAATATTCTCACTCCAATATCACAATATAATTTATCAAAATTAATGATAGCGAATCATAGTAAATATTGATTAACTTAATCGACTGCTGGTATACAAAAATTAATAATTAAAATAAGGTTATAATATTATTGAGCTTACATAGAATATGATGAGGGGGGATTATGTGTTTTATCTAAAATCATCAGATAATGCCAAATTAGCGGTAGAGGATATTAATCCAGCTCATCAAAAGACAGTAGTTTTAGTGCATGGCTGGCCAATTTGCCAAGAAATGTATGAATATCAAAAAGATATTTTAAACGATTGTCGATACCGCATCATTAGTTATGATATTCGTGGATTAGGAATGTCACAAGTTATGGGCAGGGGCTATGATTATGACCAATTAGCGATAGATCTGCATAGTGTTTTAATAACCTTAAATGTCCATAATGTGACATTAGTAGGATTTTCAATGGGTGGGGCGATTTTTGTGTTCGTTATATGAGTAAATTTGGAAAAGAACGAGTAAGTAAACTAGTTTTGGCTGGTGCTGCAGTGCCTTCATATACTCGTACAATTCATAATCCCGAAGGACAAAGTATCGATGCGGTAAATCAACTGATTGAGCAGTGTTATACTAATCGACCTAAAATGGTTCATGATTTCGGACAAAATGTTTTTGCATTAAATCATGGCAGTGAATTTATGAACTGGTTTACATCAATTTGTTTAAAGGGATCAGGAATAGGAACGATCCAAACAGCAATTTCTTTACGAGATGAAGATGTGTATCAAGATTTGTTTGAGATTAAGGTCACTACTTTAATCATGCATGGAGTGCTTGATAAAATTTGTCCTTTTTCGTTTGCTTTAATCATGCATGAATGTATAGAAGATTCGATTTTATGCAAGTTTGAATATAGTGGACATGGGATTTTTTATGATGAACGAGAACGTTTTAATCAAGTATTGATTGATTTTATTGAACAATAAAACCTGCACTTTGTAATGCAGGTTAAAGAATTTTTTCATATGCTCGTCGAGTTTCTTTATTTTCTAAATAAATAGTGCCACAATATTCAAATCCATATTTAATCAAGAAACGCTGCATCGAAAGATTATCATCATGAGTATCCATACGGATACTTGGTTTTTTAGGATAAAGTTTTAATCCTTCATCAATAATGATTTTTGCCAAGCCTTTACCTTTTTGATCATTTCGTATCGCGATGCGATGAACTACAATGTATGCATTATCTTGAAGCCATTTCCCTTCTATATAATTATAACTAGGTTCAAGCTCTTTAGAGATCATCACAGTTGCGACTATTTCTCCGTTATCTTCAAGCACATAAGCTTCATGGCGGCTAATATCATTAATAATAGTTAATTCATCAGGATAACCATCTTGCCATTGGTTGATTCCTTGCTCTTTAAAATATACTTTAGCTTGATTGATAATTGTCATGACAGCGGTTAAATCATTAGTAGTAGTTAATCTTAATTTCATCTAATCACATCCTTGTTTATTAATATAACATAACCATATAAAAATAGAAATTACTATTTAGAAAATAGTAGAGAAATGCTGTTAAAGAGCATATAATGATAGCTGGAGGTGGTTAGATGATAGATTTAAAAAATGCTAAAAGATTGTTTGATGAATATGTAGCGAATTATGATAAAGATAATCCTAAAGTTGCCTTAAAGATAGAACATACTTATCGTGTTATGGAGGCCTCAAAAAATGTTGCAGTGAGTCTCGGGTTAGATCAAGATGAAATAGACTTAGCATCATTAATTGGATTATTACATGATATTGGGAGATTTGAACAATTAAAACGTTATAATTGTTTTATTGATAGTAAAACAATTGATCATGCATTATTAGGTGTTCAAATTTTATTTGATGATAATTTAATTAGTAAATTTGATATTGATCAAAAAGATTATCCACTGATCTACAAAGCTATTTTTAATCATAATAAATATAAAATTGCTGAGGGATTAAGTGAACATGAGATGCTCCACTGTAAAATAATTCGTGATGCTGACAAAATCGATATCTTTAAAACAGGTTTGTTAGAAACGTTCGAAGCATTTTTGGATGCTGGACAAGAGATTTTAGAAAATGACATCATTACTGAATCGATATATGAAACATTTATGAATAGTGAATCAATTCTTAGTACCACTCGTAAAACTGACTTGGATCGCTGGGTATCCTTTTTGGCCTTGATATTTGATTTGAATTATCAGTATAGTTGTAATTATGTTTATCAACAAGATTATATTACAAAATTAGTTAAACGACTTAATTATCAAAATAGTGATACTTTTAAGAAGATGTTAAATATAATGAACCATGCTAATGAATATTTAAAAGAAAAGAGTGATCTTAATAATTAAGATCACTTTTTTGAGGTAAGTTAATGATAAAAATAGAGGATGCATATAAAGAATTTAATACTTATGTCAGTGAATATGATTTCGATGTCTCTTTATTATTTTAAGATAGGTTGATTGAAAAATTTAGTGATATTTATAATAATGAGCAAATTATTTATAAAGCAATCAAAAAGCACAATAAATATGTGATTTGAATGGGATTAGATACTCATGAATTACTGCATGCAAAGATTATCCGTGATGCTAACAAAATCGATAAGCTGGAAATTAATCTACTCTCCCGCTAGAAACAATTTATTATAAGGAAAAAGAAGAAATAGAAAAACAATTGATTAGTGAGAGCAGTGTACCAGTCATTTTTGAATCATGAAATGATTTTAAGCAGCTGTCGGCAAAATGATTTAGATATTTGGTTACCACATTTAGTATTTGTATTTGATTTGAATTTTAAATATAGTTTTCAAGAGGTTTTAAAACACCAATATATTGATAATTTGTATAAACGTTTAGACTATCAAAACATTGATACTAAAAAAAGATGAGTATTATCTATTAAGTGGTAATGAATTATACATATGAACATGCTAAATAGTCCAGAAGATCTTCTGGACTATTTTTTAAAATAAACTCAATTGTTCCGATGATGCAGTTTG
>ENA-OOWX01001241-OOWX01001241.1-human-gut-metagenome-genome-assembly--contig:-NODE-1241-length-12706-cov-1.992728_pt1 | contig 12706 bp, 3 predicted proteins | sample MGYA00241583_ERZ501335 | MGnify/ENA primary metagenome ERZ501335 (study PRJEB25962, sample SAMEA2042731) | human gut metagenome | biome: human gut; feature: human-associated habitat; material: faeces...
CTTTAGACTTTCAAGAAGCTCATCCTTATTTTCTGCCACAACAGCCAGTCTGTATTCCGGGCGCATAATGCGGCACACTGATGCAGTATAGCATATTTCTGTGAAATTCTTTTTTAAACTGTCATCCGAAAGAAAATCAATATATGCATCAACATATTCATCAAACGACTTTTTTGATGCAGCAGAAAGAACAAACAACTCCGTCTTCTTTCGTTCTGAAGTATACCGCTCCCCAGGTGACTCCTGTACAACCATAAAAAGATTATTTCCACCATAGCCGTAAGAATATGTTGCACCACATCTTGGCTTATTGTCTGTCTTTTCCCATTTCTTTGCAACATTGCTCACATAAAAAGGAGACTTCATCAGATTTACCATGTCAGTTGGCTCAATAAAGTGACACTGAGGTGGAATGGTCTCTTTTTTCAGAGCCATCACAACCTTAATCATCTGCATAACGCCAATAACTGCCTGTAAGTAACCAAAATTTGGTGAAATACTACCTAAGCCGCAAAACTGCCGTTTATCCGTAAATGATCTGAAGCCATCAATAAGCCCTGAAAGTTCCAGTCCTTCCTCAAGCTTTATGGGATACCCTTCCCCCTCAAGGAAATCAATATCATCTGCTGAAATCTGAGCATTCTTAATTCCACTAATTGTCACTTTCCTAATATCCTCTGCACTGCTCTGTGTAAATAAGCCACTCGCACCATTATTATTAAATGAACCGCCGCAGATAACACCATGAATCCGGTCTCCGTCCTCAATAGCCTGAGTAAGTGGCTTCAGTAAAATAGCACCACACGCCTCTCCGGTATACCCACCATTCGAATTGTTATCATATGTACGTGAAATAACCTCATCCCCATGAGAAAAAATCCATCCTGAATTACTAAAGCACTTTATTGGCGTCATATCAAGCATCAATCCACCTGCAATTGCTGTGGTACATTGCTTGTTCTTTATTGCCTGGCAGGCATTATATATTGCAACTGTAGACGAAGGACAACTCGCATCTACTGAATATGCGCCGCCCTTCAAGTCAAATATACACGCAAGCCTTGTCGCAAGTCCGCTGCTCCAGTTTCCAAGCATATGTTCAAATCTGAAATTGAATCGGCTATTTTCAAGTTCAATATTAGAATATGAATACAACATATCTTTTGAAAAATTGTTGCCAATAAAAACTCCCGTTCTATTACCGACATTCTTTTCACCAAGATAACCTGCATCCTCAAGAGTCCTATATACAGTCTGAATAAGCATCCTATGACCTGGCCCCATCAGTGTCGCCTCTTCTTCATCCATCGAAAAGAACCCCCGGTCAAACATATCAATATCTTTAAAAAAGGTTCCTTTCGTATACTTACTTTCATCATCCATAAAGGTATTTGGAAAATGGCCTCTTATAAGATCAACCCTGTGTTTTGGGCATCGCTCTATTGTCATTTTCTTATTGACGATCAGATCCCAATATTCTTCATAATTTTTTGCATCAGCTATACTACAGCCCATTCCAATAATGGCAATATCCTCTCTCTCATTAAGCTTCTTAATAAGAGAGATAGCAACCGACTTATCAATACGATTTGCCTGAAGTTCCTTCAGAACATACTGCGATAATTTATTAGTGTCCGACATGAGAAAAATACCTCCTGTAATATACTACTAAATCCATTCTTTGAAAACATCCCTCATATCAAGTGCGGTCTCATTCTGCAGTTCCAGAATATGCTCTGACACTTCATCTCTTGGTACTTTCTTTATCTGAAGTATCATTTTCAGATTACCGGCACATTCTAAAAAATCATCCTTTAAAAAAACAGAATCCGCTTTCTCATATCTTTCTCTCAAGGCTGTACTAACCTTTTGCATAATTGCCATGTACGCAGTATCCATCTCCGAATACCTTTCGTCACTCTCTGAATAATTCTGCGTACCCGTAGCGATACCCAAAAGCCGTCTTGACGCATAAAGATAATCAAACAGCTTTTTGTTCATGAGATTATCTAATATAAATGACTTATCTGAAGGATCATCATAATATACGCGTAACACCCGCCCCAGTTGGTTCTTCTGTAGACTTTCCTTTATCTGTACATTTGATGGTCCGATTTCAATCAATACATCGATTGGAAGATTATCATCTTTTAATCCACTTTCTGTATCACATATTTTGTCATCTGTCCGGACAAAAAAAGGCACTTTGCTTTTTTCAAGACGCACCATCATCACAGCATACCATAAAGAAAGTTTGCCTGAACACACAAGTGCACTCAGATAACCTGTTCCACTTCCACAAAAAAAGGATGGTTTTATTCCAAAGGTTTCGTACCACACCCTATAAATAGCAACACTTGTAACAAGAACTGCAATACGCTTTTCTTTTTCAGACCATTCATAATCATCTGAACCATATATAAGCGTTTTCTTTATATCAAATCCGGCATATTTTTTTATCTTTTTATACACTTTCCGTACAGATGGATAGTTTTCAAAGATATCTATACCCATTTTCTGATAAAAAGACGATTCATCCGGGAAAATCACCCCAAGGCGCATTGTTGTAACCTCCAATTACTTTCTCGTACTAAACGTCTCACAGCCAGCCTTCATAAATGCAGACAAAACCATAAATCCTATACCACATGCAACAGAAATTCCACAAGCCATATTTATTGCAGAAATTTCCTGATTATAGTTTGAAATAACTGAATAAGTTCCGATAACAACACTAAGTAATGCAAAAACTACAACAATAATAGCACCAACTTTTCTTGTCCTGTCAGCGCTCTCTATAGTGAAAATATTGTCATTCTTAAGTTCCGTTCTAAAATAACTCTGTGTAATCAAAGCAACAATTGCCTCTACAAAGCAGTAAACAGCACAAATAATCAATATCTCAACCATACCCTCTTCAGGAATGAAATCAATATCAGACAAAATTCCATATATTTTAGTATTGCCTATGGTAGCAACCTCACCTGCCCCCACTGTTCCAAGCTGTACTGCAGCAATGATGCAAAAACCACATGCAATAAACGCTGCCACTACAATAATACCACTAAAAATCTTTCCCAATCTCTTCAAAACACGAACTGTTTTCAATTTCCTACCTCCTAAATTTATATATCTGTAATGCTTCAAAAATCTTTTCTTTATAATATAATATTCCTAATTGACTGTCAAACAATCATTTTACAAAATTTTCCTTCATGCCTGATGTTTCACCGTCAACACCAGGCATGTTGAGTTACTCCAGACCAAGCAATCCACTGATAATGTCAAGGTCATCATCATCCAGTTCGTCATCATCCAAATCAGAAAGTGTACGCAATTTTTCTCCCTGCATACTGCAACAGTCTATAATCTCGCACAAAGTAGCTTTGTAGCACTCAGCCAATGTACTAATTACTTCTTCACTACATGTTCCCTGCCGACAGCCAACATCAAATGACAAAATTCCATTTGTAATATCCCCATTAAATTGAATATCACCTACCAGGCAGTTTTCGTCTGCAATACATTTTCCAACCGAGAAAAGCTCCGATTCACTGTCAGCGTAATTATTTTCACCCAAATAATTAAAATAAATATTTGCATCTGTACAATGAGCTATATCCGTTATGAACTGATAGCCAAACCCATGATTTGGCACCTTTCTTAGCATTTCCTTTATATTGATTACCATATCCTCTATGGCTTCATAACTTTCAAGAATAACAGGATATATACTTGTAAACCAGCCAACTGTACGATCTACATCAATCGCCGTAGTAAGCATTTCGCGGCCATGTCCTTCCAGACAGACTGAAACCTTTTTCTGCCCTGATACTTTTTCTACTGCCCTTCCAAGCGCAGCAAGCAAAATATCCTGCGGCTGTGTATTATAGGCATTTCCAGCTTCATACAGCAACCGCTGTGTGTACCTCTCATCTAACGAAATCCTAACTGTATATTCTTTGCCTCTGATTTCATTAGTAATTCTAAACAGATTTTGGTCAATAGCTGCATTTACCTTTTCCCAATACTGTTTTTCCTTTAATAATGTCTCTGAACTTCTGTATGCTTCAAGCGCATTTGCCCAGTCAATAAATGAAGCTGTCTTTGCAGGAAGTTTGATAGACTTACCCTGCTTTTGCTGCCTGATTGCAGTATTAAAGTCATCAATCAGAATATGCCATGAAACATTATCAACGACTAAATGGTGAATACATACCATCATTTGACTACCATTTTCTGTCTGAAATAAAGCAACCTTCATTAACGGACCATTTTCCAGATTTATCCGTGACTGAATGTTACTACATATTTCCTCTGCACATTTGGGGGCATCTGTACAATCTGACAGATCATAACTTGCAAAATCATAATGCTTCCCCTCCGAATAGGGAAGAATCCTCAACTGTTGATTACTATATACTGAACGCAATACATCATGGTGACGTACAAGCGCATCAAGTGAATTACGAATCTGATCTATAGATGCATCCGTTTCCAGCATCACCGCCTGATTAAAGTATTCCGGCCTAATAAAATTCCACTTTTTGAATACCTTAATAATCGGCGTATCCTTAATATAACCGGTCACTTCTCCCTGCTCAAAATCACTATCTCCTACTGCAACAAGCATCTCTGCAAGCTCACCAATAGAGGTGCTTTGCATAATATTCTTCACAGAAAGAGTAAAGCCAAGCTCCCTAAACCTTGAGGTGACTCTGATGGCCTTAATAGAATCGCCTCCCAGTGCATAGAAATTATCATAAATGCCGATTTGATCAACGCCAAGAATTTCCGACATCGTCTTACAAACCAAAATTTCTTCTTCACTGCACGCTGCCACATATCTCTTGCTGCTCCCTTCTCTTATAATTGGCAGTGCGCGCCTGTCAACCTTTCCACTTCTTGTAACAGGTATATTATCAATCTGCATCATATATGCAGGAACCATATATTCCGGTAGTATACTGCGAAGCTTTTCACGAATTATGTCTAGATCAAGCTCCTCTTCACTGACTATATATGCATAGATTGCTTTTCCCTGTCCATTGTCTTCCCTGACAATTACTGTACAATCCTTAACACTTGGAATTGTGCGAAGCGTACTCTCTATTTCTCCAAGCTCGACACGGAATCCTCTTATCTTTACCTGTTCGTCTATTCTGCCAAGGAATTCTATGTTTCCATCCGGAAGCCATCTAGCCAAATCACCTGTTCTGTACAGTCGTCCCGTTCCAAACGGATTTTCAATAAATTTCTCTGCTGTAAGTTCAGGTCTGTTCAGGTATCCTCTTGCAATTCCTGCTCCTGCAACACACAATTCTCCCGGTACACCGATTCCACACAGTTCCATCCCATTCAGTATATAAACCCTGGTATTTCGGATTGGCTTTCCTATGGAAATCACGCTGTCATCACCCTTGTATTCCCAATGGGTCGCACAGACTGTCGTCTCGGTTGGACCATATGCATTAATGTATCGCAGACCTTTTGCTTTGTTAATGATGTCATGACTTGATGCTGAACCTGCCGTTATCAGAAGGCGGGGATTAATATCATTCAGCAGCGCATAGAAATTCGGCGGCAGTGTTGCAACCGTAATCTCTTCATCCCTGAATCTTTGTTCAAAAGCTTTTATATCTATATTATCCGTAGAAATGACAAGGGTTGCACCATTAAGAAGCGCCATGTTCATTTCCCATACTGAGGCATCAAATACATCATTTGCAAACTGTAATATCCGGTCTTTGGCTGTCACCTGGAAGTCTGCTGCAAAATAGGCCTGCAGATTGACTACGCCATGGTGCTCTACCATAACACCCTTAGGCTTTCCTGTGGTACCTGAGGTATAAATACAATACGCAAGATCTGCAGGTTTATTTACCCTTTCCGGATTCTCTGTATTTTCGCACGTAAGCTCATCACCTGCAAGATCAATTACCGGAAGCTCTGTATCAACCTCCGCATGATAAACTAATACTGCTTTTGGGATGCAGTCCTCTATCATATACTGTATACGGTCCCTGGGATGCATCGGGTCCATTGGAACATATGCCCCGCCTGCCTTCATTATGCCGTAAATTCCGGCCAACATCTCTATACCGCGTTCTGCTGCAAGCGCAACAAAATCATCAGGCCCTACACCAAGACTGCGAAGCTTATGCGCTACCTGGTTTGCACGGGCGTTCAGCATCGCATAGGTCTGTTTCTCATTTCCGAAAACAACTGCTGTTTTCTCCGGCACCTTTGCTGCCTGCTCTTCAAACAGGGAAACAATTGTACCCGCCTCATTATAGGGCATAGCTGTGTCATTGAACTGTCCAAGAATCAGTTCTTCTTCATCCTTTGCAAGCATCCTGATATCTGAAAGCGTGCAATTGCAATTTTGGGTCACTTCCTCCAATATTTCAACAAAGTGCTTTTGTAACAGAATAATACTTGATTTCTTAAATAAATCACTGCAATATTCAATATTAAGCTGATAAGCATCACTGCATGGCTCAATATTGAATGAAAGATCAAATTTGGTTGTACTACCTGCTGCCATTCTTGCTATCACAGGTACATTCCCAAGATAATAATCAACCTGTTCATTATTCTGTAGAATGAGCATAACATCAAACAGCGGATTACGTGACATATCACGCTGTACATCGACTGCCTGAACAAGCTCTTCAAATGGATATTCCTGATACTCGTAAGCCTTCAGACAAGTCTCACGAATTTCACTAAGAAAATCTGTATATTTCTTGTTCTTTTCCGGGCGGCCACGCAAAGCCAGCGTATTAACAAACATACCCAGCATTTTCTCAGTATCTCTGTGAATTCTGCCACTGATAGGACTGCCTATTACAATATCATCCTGTCTGCTGTATTTACTCAGAAGAATCATAACTGCCGACAAAAATACCATATATTCTGTGGCATTATTTACAGTTGCAAGATTTTTTATTTTTTTTCCAAGCATTTCATCAATCATACATGAAATAGTATTTCCACGATGGCTCTGCTCATTTGCACGGCTATAGTCTAATGGCAAGTCAAGCACAGGAATATCATCAGAAAACTGCTCAATCCAATACTCTTTCTGATTTGATATGTCCCTGGTAAACATCCATTCACTATAGTCCTTATACTGATGGGACAATGGCTCCAGCTGACTATCGTTATATAAAGAAGTCAGTTCTTTCATAAACAGAGCTATACTCATACCGTCAATAATAATATGATGAATAACAAATATCAAAAGATATCCTTTTGAACGCTTTACCAACTTTACACGAAATAGCGGTGCCTTACTAAAATCAAATGGCTGATTAAAACTTGTCGTCAATATTTCTTCTGAAGTTTCATAATCCTCCTCCACATAGAACTCCAGATTGACATGTTGTACGACTCTCTGCATCAGTTCACCATTTTGCATAATAAACTCTGTCCGCAGAATCTCATGCCTTTCAATAAGTTTACAAAGAGCCTTTTTCAACTTTTCAACAGATATTTCACCATCAACGTACAAATTTAGCAACTCATTATATGAAGTACCCTGTGCATCAAGCTGGCAAACAAAATATACTCTTTTCTGTGTTGAAGAAGCAGAATAATAATCCTTCTTAACTGCAAGTGGAATGGGTACATATTCATCATCCGATCGGATAAGCTGCGCTAACTGTTCCGGAGACTGATGATTAAAAACCTCACGTAGCAAAATATGGCAACCTGTTCGCTCTTCTATACGATTCACCAGCCAAGCTGCTCTAAGTGAATGTCCACCTAATGAAAAAAATCTATCCTTTATACCAATTTTTTCTATACCTAATATTTCGCTAAAAATATCACAGAGAATTGTTTCAGTTTCATTCCTTGGAGCAACATATTCTACAGTGCTGCTACATATATCAGGTAATGACCTGGTGTCTACCTTTCCGTTTTTTGTCATAGGAATGGCATCAAGCTGCATCATATAAGCCGGCACCATATACTCCGGTAATATGACCCGCAGCTCATCCTTCACTGCTTCCAGATCAATTTTGTCATCTCCTACAACATATGCATTCATGACTATTTCACCGTCACTGTCTTCCCTTGTAACAACAGTACAGTCCTTGATACAGCTGACCTTACGCAGCTGGCTTTCAATCTCACCCAGTTCTATGCGGAAGCCCCTTATCTTGACCTGCGTATCAATTCTTCCCAGGAACTCAACATTACCGTCTGGAAGCCATCTTGCAAGATCTCCTGTCCTGTACATGTTTCCCTCACCGAAGGGATTGTCAACAAACTTCTCGGCTGTCAGCTCCGGCCTGTTCAGATAGCCTCGTCCTACACCGTCGCCTGCAATACACAGTTCACCCGGTACACCGATTCCGCATAGCTGCCCGTCCTGCATTACATATGCCTGTACATTGGCAACCGGGATACCAATCGGTACCTGTCTGTTCATCTCTGTATGAATTTTATACCAAAGTGCTATCGTTGTTGTTTCGGTAGGACCATATCCGTTACTCAGCATCACCTGGGGAGCACTTTTTTTCAGAAGGTTAACATGTTCCACTGATAAGCTTTCGCCGCCGACGGACAGACATTCAAATCCGTCAAGTATCTTCGGATCATAGCTTACACACTGATTAAACAATGCCGCTGTTAAAAACTGCATATTGATTCTGTTACGATGCAGGTATTCACCAAAGCTTACCGGATCAAGAATCGTGTCCCTGCAAATCAGATACATGCAGCCGCCATTAAGAAGTGTTCCCCAGATTTCAAGGGTTGACGCATCAAATGCAAGCTGGCCTGCCTGCATCATTCTCGTATTTCCGTCAAGCTTTACAAAATCACAGGTTTTTACGAGATTGACAACACTCTGCTCCTGAATCATGACTCCCTTTGGATTACCCGTTGTGCCTGATGTATAAAGACAGTAAGCCAGATCATTTACACTATTTACACGTTCAGGGTTTTGAATGCTTTCGTTAAGCAATGACTCATCTTCAAGGTCAACAATATGCCGGCTTGTATTTACAGAGGTACGATAGGTCAGGACAGCTTTTGGATTGCAGTCATTAAGAAGATATTCTATACGTTCTGCCGGATTTAACGGGTCAATTGGGACATAAGCGCCTCCGGCCTTTATTATTGCACAGATGCCGACGATACATTCAATGCTCCTGTCTGACAGCACCGCAACAAAATCATCAGGACCAACACCAAGCTTACGCAGTCTGTGTGCCACCCGATTGACACGGATATTAAGTTCTTCATATGACAGGCTTTCATCCTCATATACTACTGCCGTAGCCTTCGGAGTCTTGCAGACCTGCTCCTCGAACAGCTGTGCAATTGTCTTTTCCCTGGGATATTCGCGTGCTGTGTCATTGAATTTGCCAAGAATCAGCTTCTCTTCTTCTTTTGTAATGGCATGAATATCTGCTATCTTCTGTGTACTGTTTTTAGTAATCTGTTCAAGAACCTCAATGTAATGTCTTGCAAAGCTTTCTACATTTTCGACTCTGAACAAATCGCTACAATATTCCAGATTAATGAAATATCCATCATTGTCAACCTCAATATTAAAAATCAATTCATACTTAGCTTCCCTTAACGGTACTTGATGTACTTCCGTCTCTACTCCATTAAATTTGTACACTGCCTGCTCATTATTCTGCATTACAAGCATTACATCAAATAATGGATTGCGTGACATATCTCTGCGTATATCAAGAGCCTCAACAAGATCGTCAAACGGATATTCCTGATTCTCATAAGCCGCAATACAGTTCTCCCTAATCTCGTTAAGGAAATCTGTGTACAGCTTTCCACCCTCCGGCTTTCCTCTCATTGCAACGGTGTTCACAAACATTCCAAGCAACTTCTCAGTGTCAGGATGAGTTCTTCCACTGATTGCGCTTCCGATTACAATATCCTCCTGCCGACTATATTTACTAAGCAAAATCATTGCAGCAGAAAGAAAAATCATATATTCGGTGGCACTTTTTTCACTTGCCATCCTTTTAATTCTCTTTTCGAGCTCTGAACTTACTTTCTTTCTCAAAACAGCACCTTTATGGCTCTGCTTCTGCATTCGTCTGCCATCAAGTGTCAAGTCAAGTACAGGGATGTCAGTTTCAAACTGCTTCATCCAGTATGCCTTTTGTCGTGAGAGATCTCTTTGTCCCATCCACTCACTATAATCCTTATACTGGTGTGTCAGTTCCTCAAGTCTATCCCCATTATAGAGCGCAGCGAACTCTTTTAAGAAAATCTCATCACTCATTCCATCAGTTATGATATGGTGGATATCCAGCAACAAAAGACTTCCTCCAGTTCTTTTTACAAGCCTTGCACGAAATAGTGGTGCCTTGCTAAGCTCAAATGGCTGTACAAACGCTGCCATAAGCTCTGACTCCGGTGTTTCCCAATCTTCTATAACATCAAAATCGGAAGCTGCATATGGAAGTATTCTCTGCATCAGTTCTCTGTCTCTTATGACAAATTCTGTACGCAGAATCTCATGCCTGTCAATCAGTGCCTGCAATGCAGCCTGCAGCTTTTCTGATAATACTTCACCCTTTAAAAAGAGCACCTGTTGCTCATTATAGAATGTTCCATTACTATCAAGTTGACTGGTCAGATATATTCTTTTTTGTGCTGATGACATTGCATAGTATTCCTGCTCTGCTGCTCTTGGAAGTGAACAGTATTTCCGGCCTTTATCAACCTTCAATGCCAGTGCCTTTGGTGTTTGGTTAGCAAATACATCACGAATTGTAAGATGACCACCTGTCTTTTCTTCAATTCTGTTAACGAGCCATGCTGCTCTTAAAGAATGACCTCCAAGTAAAAAGAAATTATGGTTAATGCCAACATGCTTTTTTCCAAGGATTTCACTAAAGACATCGCAAATAAGCTTTTCTGTTTCATTACCCGGTGCAACATAGTCCTGACTGTCATCCGCGATGATATCAGGCAGAGCATGCTTATCTAGTTTTCCATTTCTTGTAATAGGAAGAGTATCTATTTGAATCATATACAGAGGAATCATATATTCTGGTAATATTTTGCGAAGTTCTTCCCGAATAATATCAAGATCCAGTTCCAAATCGCCAACTACATATCCGTAAAGAGCTTTTTCTCCATTTTGATCCGTTTTTGCAATTACAGCAGAGTCACTAATCCCGTCAAGCATTTTCAGACAGTTTGCAATCTCACTTGGCTCAATACGAAATCCCCTGATTTTTACCTGCTCATCAATTCTTCCAAGATATTCTATGTTTCCATCCGACAATAATCTTGCAAAATCTCCTGTACGATACATTCGTCCATTGCCAAATGGATTTTTAATAAATTTTTCTTCCGTCAGTTCAGGACGGTTAAAATATCCCCTTGCTACACCACACCCTGCAATGCAAAGTTCACCCTTTTCTCCGACCTCACACTCTTCTATGTCCTTAAGAATATATATCTGAGTATTGCTAATAGGCTTACCAATGGTCACCGTGCCATCTGTAACATCTGCACAACTGGACCACACAGTAGTCTCAGAAGGTCCATAAACATCAATAATCCTTGCATCACACATTTCATGCAATCTCCGTACTAATTCTTCCGGCACTGCTTCTCCTCCAAGCATAATATATCTTAGATATTTATATGCAGAATTATTCTGCGTCCTAGACAGATATATCTGGAGTCTGCTTGGCGTTGTCTGTAATATTTCCGCCCTACTGTATTCTAATAATTTACAAAATGCGGCAGCATCTGTTTGTTCCTCTGCATTTGCCATATATATTGTCATACCATTAAGTAATGACAATATTGCTTCTGTAACAAAAATATCAAAACCAATATTATTCACTGAAAGAATAGAATGATATTTTTCTTTTGCAAAGCGAAATACACCTTCTCCATCCTGCAGACAGTAGTTGATAACATTTCTCTGTTCTACCATAACGCCTTTCGGCTTTCCGGTAGTACCGGATGTATATATCAGATATGCGATATTTTCAGTTGTGCAAATAGCAGGCAGATTCTCTTCGTTCTCTGCCTGTTGTTCTTCAATATCTATGACCGGTATCTCAGCATCAACGGCTGCTCTGTATACCAATATCGCCTTGGGTCTGCAATCCTCAAGCATATACTGTATACGTTCCCTTGGATTCCCCGGGTCAATTGGTACATAAGCTGCTCCTGCTTTTAATATCGCATAAATTCCTATTAGAACCTCTACCCCGCGTTCAGCAACTATTGCTACAAAATCATCTGGTCCGATACCCAGATTACGTAGCACTCTTGCAAGTGCATTTGCTCTACAGTTCAATTCCCGATAGCTAAGTGACTTTTTTTCATATTCAACAGCTATCTGATCTGACCGTTCTGCTGCCTGTGCCTCAAACAACTCTGCAATAGTATTTTTCTTCTCCATAACCAATACACTCTTTTCATATTATTCACATTACTACAAGTCATAAAAGCAGACACAGCCCTGCATAAGTAAGGCTGTGACTACCTCAGATTCTCATACCATCACTTTATTTTCACAAAGTCATATTATTAATTTTCACCTACTGTAAGCTCAGTAATATGCTCTGCCATTTCTATAACACATGGATATGTAAACATATCAGAAATGTTTAAAATATCGTTATACCGATTATTAAGCTGCTTCAAAACCTCTGCTGCAACAATAGAGTCACCGCCCATTGAGTTAAAA
>ENA-OOWX01001248-OOWX01001248.1-human-gut-metagenome-genome-assembly--contig:-NODE-1248-length-12678-cov-2.864850_pt1 | contig 12678 bp, 5 predicted proteins | sample MGYA00241583_ERZ501335 | MGnify/ENA primary metagenome ERZ501335 (study PRJEB25962, sample SAMEA2042731) | human gut metagenome | biome: human gut; feature: human-associated habitat; material: faeces...
GACTATTGCTGGTCGGGATCGGGCTTTTTGCCATTATGACCTTATTCAGTTTCGTTACCTTACCGGTAGAGATCGATGCCAGCCACCGCGCATTAGCCTGGCTACGCAATTCCGGAATCACGGATTATCAAACCCAGGGATATGCTTTCGATGCCTTGAAATGGGCAGCCTATACTTATGTGATTGCAGCTCTCTCTTCGCTGGCCACCTTGCTTTATTACATCATGATCTATTTAAACAGAAGAGATTGACCCATTGCTTCATGTGACAATTTTATCAAGATTAATTCCCAATAGCAGAAACGGGATCCAATAAAACGGATCCCGTTTTTTATTGAATATCAGCAAGAATGCTTTTGCTATATATGGGTAACCGTATATTTACATTAAAAAATAAAAAAATCTGCTACCTCCTTTCGTCCCCCTCATCGTATATATAGAGTAAAATTAGCAAATCTTATAGAATGTTGGAATACGACAATAATTACATACGCCGTCTGATACAACTTAATTTGGTGGGTGGACTTTCCCCGGAAGAAAAAGGGAAATTGGAAAATTGGATTGATGAATCGGAAGAACACCGGTTACTTTTTTACAAAATAAAAAAGCAATTGAGTGTAAATGAAATAAGAAATTATTTACAGACCGATGTAGAAGATGCCTGGAAAAAAGTGAGGGAAAAGACGTTCGGAGCTCCCGCTGTCCGTCCGCGCAGGGTACTGAAGTGGTTGAAATATGCCGCAGTGGTGATACCGGTTTCATTATCACTGTGTTTGTGGTATACCTGGAAAGAGAAAATGGAAAATAAACAGGCAACAGTGGCCTGTTTAAGTCCGGTTTTGACATTAGATAACGGAGAAAAATATCAGTTGGATCCGGAAGAACAAACAGAAATATATGTGGATGAGGAGGTAAAAGCATACCAGGCAGGAGGAGGGTTGATTTACGATACGACAGCCCGGCAAGAAGAAAATAAATATAACCGTATCGAAGTACCCCGGGGGAGCGAGTATTGGATAGTATTGCCAGATGGGACACGGGTGTGGCTGAATGCAGCGACCGAATTAAAATATCCGGTCGCATTCCATGCAAAAGAAAGACGGGTATATCTGAAAGGAGAAGCCTATTTCTTTCGTGCATATTGGCACTATTACTTGTTGACTAAATTCGGCAGTATTCCTGTGATGGACAAGTTTTGGGATGGAAACGCTACCGTTGGCGAGTTACAGATTCCGGCACGTGATCGTTCGGCAGTGGCACAATTCATTCTTGATGATTTGAAGGCAGCTAAAGAGTTGCTATATTCCCGCAGCAAATATCAGGGATTGCGTATTTGTAAAGAAGCTGCTATGGTTATGGCGATGAGAGTGGCACTCTTTGAAGGTACGTGGGAGAAATATCATAAAGGTACTGACTTTGCCGCTGCCGAGTATAAATCAGATGATTTTTTGCAGCAAGTACTTACTTTGGGGGATGAATTGTTTCAAATGGGTATTACATTAAACACAAAAGAGAATGATAAATCAGTGAAGAATATTGATGATGCGTATGGAAACCTGTTCAATTCAAAAGATTTGTCGGCTACTCAGGAAGTGTTGTTTTGGAAGAAATATTCAATTGCCGACAACTTGGTTCACAGTTTAAATACGAATTTATCCAGTGGAATGTGTGATGCTGAAGGACCAGCCGGACTTTCTCAATCATTAGTAGATAATTATTTAAGTGTGGATGGCAACTTTATTGATCCCACAGCCGCAAAATTTAAAGATTTCAATGAATCTTTTAAGGATAGGGATGGTCGGTTGCTGGCCACTGTAATGCATTCGGACTGTAAATACAAATCGATGACAGTGAAAGGAGCTAAGAAAATGCTGGTGAAGGCTTATTCAGAGGAAGATAAAGATTTAATCAATCCTCCTCAAATTGTAAGTACCGGAAATCAGAGTAATACTACCGGCTATCATATCCGTATGGGAATTGATACTACATTCGTAAGTGGGCAGGGAGAAACTGCCACTCCAATGATTCGTTATGCAGAAGCCTTGCTGGCTTATGCAGAAGCTGCGGAAGAATTGGGAAAATGTGACGCTGCTGTTTTGGAGAAGACTATAAAGCCATTACGCGAACGGGCCGGAGTCACTTATCTCGCTCCATCAGCTATTGATCCCAATTTCCCTGATTTTGGTTATACAATTTCTGCCAATCTGCAAGAAATCCGTCGGGAAAGACGCTCTGAACTGCCATTGCAGGGAATGCGTTTGGATGATTTGATGCGTTGGAGAGCACATAAGTTATTCCAGGGGAAACGTGGCGGAGGCGCTTACTTTGGAGCCGGCAGCGTTTTATATAAATCAATTGATCCGAAGAATGAAGAATTGGCTCAAATTCTGGTAGACAATAACGATTACTTGGATCCACTGAAAAATGTTCTTCCACGTGGGTTCCAGTTTGATGCGGGACGTGATTATCTACTTCCGATTCCACCGAGCGAGATATCATTGAATAAAGAACTGACACAGAATCCGGGGTGGCGCAAAAATTGAGAAGCATCAACTTAAGTTCATTGATAATTATAAAGAAAAAAACATGAAGAATATATTCTACAAACTATTTTCAATATCTCTATTGGGTGTATGCTTGATGGGATGTGAAGATGAAACTAAGTATTTGCCTTTACCACAAGCTGTTCCTTTTACGATGACTGTCAATAATACGACTTTTGTAATGGGCGAAAAGTTAGTTGTCGATTTGGATATTAATCCGGATAAGGATGGAAGCGAGGTTTTGGCTAACGAAGATTTTGATATTTATTTTACCGCTAAAACTGGTACGGAGGATGTGTCCGGCGTATTCAAAGATTTTCATAACATCGTTACTTTTCCGAAAGGTGAGAAGAGTATTCGTGTTGAGTTCCCTCTGAAAGAAACTGGATTGGAAGGAAGTAAAAACTTTAATTTTGTAGCTTTTTCCCGCGGATACGAGATTGGTAACCCTAGTTTTCCTATGAAAGTGTCCGATTACTATCGGGTAAATATGGCAATACAAGGCAATGCGGACAATATAGTAACGGAAGGTGATAAATTTGTGTTGGTAGCCAGTCTGGATAAACCGAGGGCAATACCTATTGTGGTAAGTATCAGCGCAAAAGCGGAGGATGAGAGCTCTTTTGAAAATTTGCCCAGTGAACTGACTATTCCTGCAGGAGCGCTGAACGCAAAAACTGACCCTATATCTTTAGTTATGGATGGAGCGAAGACAGGAGACAAGGAGTTGACATTGAATTTCACTTCAAACTCTGAAGCTAATCCGATGAAGTCTGATAAATTAGTAATTATGATGACTGACCTCGAATCTCTTGCCAATCCGGATATGTATGATCCGACCTTGGTGTATGAACATCCGGAATATCCATTTGTATCTAAAGGCAATAAAAGCAAATTCGATGCTTGGTGGGGGAGTGACAGAAGCTCGTCTGTAGAAATAACCGGAAAAACGGGTGCTAAACCTGGAACTGATTATGCTTCGTTAACTTCGCATCCCAACCAGAAATTAGCAGAGGAAGGATGGAAATTCTGGAGTGGCGTAGAGTTCCATTTTATACAAAGCTCTTTCGGGTGGAGTATGCCGACGAAGCCGAATACGTCGTTTGGTAACTATAGGCATTGGTCTTTTAATTATATTCCAACTAAATCAATACAAGATGTGTTTGCTGCTAATCGCGATAAATGTTCTAATGTAACAGAAGACGGTACTTATCAATTGTGGGTACAAGCTGGTTCCACACCGGGAGACGGACTTGGTGCGAGTAGAGATTACGGTTCGGCTGCTGTATATATTGGAAGAGGCGGTTCAGGTGCTTCTACCCGTTTTATACACATCAATCCGGGAATGCGTATAGAAATGAGAGTGCGTGTGACGGGAGATCGTACGGGTATTGTTCCGGTCATTGAGCTTAGAGATGCACCTGGGGGCGTATTTGATAAACAAATACAGAGAATCGATATTCTTAGAAATACGAAAGGAAACTTGGTGACACAAGGTGTTTTCTCGACAATGGAAGATGGTACTAAAACAAGCCCACTCCCCAAAATTGGTGATTATAATATTTATTGGGTAGAATTGACTACAGATGGAATAAAAGTAGGAATCAATGGAAGTACGAATGTAGATGTCCCTTCGACAAGTTCTTGGGGTTTTGCTCCTGCAGATGGCTTGGCTTTGGATTTCCTTTTTGCTCCGGCAGACAATCGTCCGGACGGATGGGATAGTGTATTGAAGGCTATTTCCGAACCTAAGACCGATCCGAATACACCTATGATGGAAATTGATTGGATTCGTTTTTATACGAATAGCACGTATTCGGACGAAGGTGTGACATACTGGGCAAATGCAGGTCAATTATTCTACTAATATAGTGTTCTGCTTTCAATAGATTAATTGATAAAATGTCGGAAGTCAGGTGTTTATGCATCTCTTTCGACATTTTCACTCTTAAAAGTTTTATTACCATGAAGAAAGAAATCTTAATTATTCTCGTGCTATTGACGTCTTTGATTAGTATGCATGCCGCCAACTTGACATCTCCCCCTATTTCAATAGTTCCCCGTCCGGCGCAGGTCGTGCCGGGAGAGGGCAACTTTACCTTCTCTTCTCAAACGCTGTTTTCGGTAGAGAACCATGAGCAGGCTGTCATCGTCCGCAACTTTATAAACTTATTGAAGAGAAGCTCGGGGATCACCTCACAGTTGGCAATAGGTGGCAGTGAGAAGAGCCATGTCTGCTTTACAACCGACTCTTCTTTAAAAAGCGAAGCCTATCAGTTGGCAGTTACTCCGGAACAGATTCAGGTAAAGGCATCGGATATAAAAGGCTTTTTCTATGCATTACAGACCATCCGCCTATTGTTGCCGTCGGCTGTTGAAGGCAATCAACAGGCTAAGAATATCCGATGGAGTATCCCCGCAGTAACCATTCAGGATGAGCCACGCTTCGGCTATCGGGCATTGATGCTGGATGCCGCCCGTTTCTTCATCCCCAAGGAAAACGTGTTGCGTATCATCGACTGTATGGGCATGCTCAAAATTAATACGCTTCATTTCCATCTCACGGACGATAACGGCTGGCGATTGGAAATCAAAAAATATCCCCGTCTGACCGAGGTGGGTGCATGGGCAGGTCCCGATCACAACCGTTTGGGAGGATTCTACACCCAAGAAGACATAAAAGAACTGATCGCTTACGGACAAGTCCGTAACGTGGAAATCATTCCCGAAATCGAATTTCCGGCTCACATTCTGTCTGCCGTCGTTGCCTATCCGTGGCTCAGTTGCACGGGCCTGCAACACGAAGTCCCCACACAACATTTCATCAGCCGCGATCTGCTTTGTGTCGGCAAAGAATCTTCCCTGCAATTTTTACGAGATGTATTAGACGAAACCGTTCGATTATTCCCTTCCTCATACATCAATATAGGGGGTGATGAAGCCGTTTACACTCGTTGGGAAGAATGTCCCGACTGCCAAAAAGTGATGGGAAGGATTGAAAAAGGCTTCCGAACTGCAAGGTTACCTTACCAACGTCGTAGCCGAAATGATGAAAGAAAAAAATCGTACCGTTGTAGGGTGGGAAGAAATCTTTTTGCGAGGTGATGTCAAAACCCCTGTTGTCGGGCTTATTTGGCACAATGTCAGGGACACCCTTCTTGCTACGCAGCGCGGACATAAAGCTATTCTGACACCCGCCACGCACATGTATTTCGACTTCCCCGAAAGCCGTACCCCGGGAGAAGTGAAAGCCGCCACTTGGATGCCGCCTATCTCTCTCGAAAAATGTTACAGCATGGAAATCAACGACTACTCTCCCGAATCGACCGTATTAGGAGTACAAGGCTGCTTTTGGAGCGACCAATTTATTCACGGCACTGTATTGCAAGAGATAGATTATCTGAATGAAAATCGCTCCGAAAACTATGCCGAATACTTCACTTTCCCCCGTCTGTTAGCTCTTTCAGAAGTGGCATGGTGTCGACAATCCGACCGCAATTATTCCGACTTCCGTCGCCGGTTGAGTCACCATTTCAATCGACTCGACTTCAAAAATTGCCATTACCGTGTACCGGAACCCGTCATAGAACAAATGGATCCGACTGCTACCGGTGCAATAGAATTTACATTATCTCCGGCCGTCGCCGATGCCGACATTCGCTATACCACCGACGGCTCCTATCCTACGGTTCATTCCCCCCTTTACACCACTCCGGTAACCGTCGATGACAAAAGCGACTTCCGGGCTATTACCGTAATAAATCCCCGTCACTACTCGCTGCCCATTTATTTCGCCCCCGACTATTCGGGCTATAAACAGTACGGTGAATATACAGCCGAATGGAAACCCCTGAACGTACAGCCCTATCTAACTCCTTGGCGATTCGAATGTACAGGCAAAATATCAGGCAATGGCACATATACGGTATCGTTCATCTACACAAAAGGTGAAACCCCGTTCCGATTAGGCGCATTGAAACTTTACAAGCGAGACGAACTCCTCGCCGAAGTTCCGCAATCGGTTCTGATAAATGCCGATTCCCCCATAGCGACCTACCGCTTTACCGTCGATTCCTTCGAAGCCGGTACTCCCTTTTTCATAGAAGTAGAAGCCTGCAGAGAGAAAGGGAACGATACCTCGGGATTAGTATTCATAAACAAAGTCACTCAATAATCCATAAAAAAATAAGATACACAAAAGGCAGCTAAGCTGCCTTTTGTGTTATATAACATTCGATCGAAATACAGACCGATTCTCCGAAAAGACTATCTTTGTAAAAGAAGATATCATAAAATAATTTTATACCACGTAACACAGAAATTTTTATCATCATGGCAAAAGCGCATATTTTTATCAGTTACGCCCACGAAGACAAAGAGTGGGTACTGGAAGGCCCGGGAAACATTCATCTGATACCTCGAATTAGACGACACACGAGTCCGGATGCAGAAATATGGTTCGACGAAGGATTGGTTATCGGCGAAAAATGGGACGAAGAAATACACAATCACATCGTTCAATCACACATTGCCATTTTGCTGATTAGCGAAAGTTTCGTATCCTCGGATTATATCGTAAACAAAGAACTCGTTTGGATTAAAGAGCAAGTAGAAAAAAACGATATGAAAATCGTTCCTCTACTCATCGGAAACATTACCGAAAAATCGAAACGAATAATCGACTGGATATATCAAAGGCAAATACACCCTTCCGAGACACAACCGCTTTGCAACTATCTCAACGATAAAGCACAATGGGACCACATGATTACGAGTATATTGAACATCATCGATGCCAAAATCGACCAAGTGCTCGAAACTCTTTTGCTGAACGAAAGCACCCGGCAAACCGAAAATTCGATTAAACCGTCTGTCATGCCCGACAGTAAAACAGTTACTGGATATATCGAAAACCGAGACACGAAAATTACCGATAAAACGACGGCGGCACACCCGACAGGAGTAAACCCCGCACTTTATCAAGAAGCCATCAGACTATACCGGAATCACAAATACAAAGAAGCATCGGATATCCTTCTGAAATTAGCCGCCGCAAACAACACCGAAGCTCAAAATCTCCTTTGCGACATTCTTTGCAACAAAGTAAAAGGGTATCAACTATGGCCCGGAATTTTAGAAACATTCCTACCCTACGCAGAAAAAAATCTTGCCTTCGCTCAAACTATCGTAGGAAAAGTCTACTATCGGGGAAAACTGAATGAGCGCAATTACGAAAAAGCTTTCGACTGGTTCTCCAAAGCAGCTGAAAGCGGAAATTCATATGCCCAATACTTGTTAGGCAACATGTATGAAAACGGGACATTCGTAGAACAAAATTACGATACGGCTCTCTCCTATTATAAAAACTCGGCAGCACAAAACAACATCATGGCCATAGGAGAAATGGCATTCATGAAAGAAAATGGTTACGGTATGCCCATGAATAAGGAAGAAGCCGAAAAAATATACCTCCAACTGGCCGAAGAACGCGACGACGAGTGGTCCATGATCAAACTGGCCTATATCGAAATGGATAGAGGAAATTCCGAAGAAAGATTGAAATGGATACAAAAAGCGCTTGAAAAAGAATATATCGATGCCTACGTAGATTTAGGCATCTTCTATCAATCCGACGAAAAATACGAAGACCTCGAAAAAGCGCAGCAATCTTATTATCAAGCGGCACAATTAGGCAATCCCGAAGGAATGAATGGATTGGCGCTGATCTATTACAATATGCCGGACAATAAAGGAGACGAACAAGCGTTTCGATGGTTCTCTAAATCGGCCGACTTGGGCGATAGTTTCGGACTATATTATCTGGCTGTTATGTATGAAAACGGCTTCGGAACCAATATCGACAAACAAAAGGCTTGGGATCTATATCTAGCTTCGGCCGATCAAAAATTCTCGCTAGCCTATCGTAAAATAGCGCAACTCATCGAAGAAGGCGAAGCGCCTGCATCATTCACAGGCCGAGAATTGGAATACTATATAAAAGCAGCCGAAAGAAACGACATAGACGCTATACACGATGTCATACGGTTCTTGGAGAATGATCCCGACCGGCAGAAAGAATTGTTCTCTTGGTGTCAACGAGGAGCACAGCTCAATGACGGGAAATGTATTTGTAAATTAGGAAAACTCTATTTCTACGGCATGGGTACAGAAATGGACGAATTCAAAGCGATGAACTGTTTCCGCAAAGCCGAAACGATGGAAATCCCCGAAGCCTACTATTTCTTGGGGCTGGCTTACTACGAAGCCAAAGGTGTGGTTAGCCCGAACATACAAAAAGCCGAAGAATATTTTAGAAAAGCTGCCGAAGCCGGATATTCCGATGCGATTAAAGCAATCGCCGAACTTTATATGCAGTCGGGACAAGAAAACGGATATGAAAAAGCCATCGAATATCTGAAAACGATTGCGGAGGGAGAACATGCCGACATCGCCTATGAAGGACTCATGCGAATCGCCGTAGAACAAATGAACGCTCAGGATTACGACGACCCGCAGAACAGCGAATTATATCAAAAAGCTCTCCGATTCGAAACATCGGGAAAAGAAGCCGGTATGACCGAGTCGTTAAGTAAAGCATTCCTCGATCGAGGAATAAATTTATACAATATCGAAAAATACGAATCGGCCATAGCACCCCTGCTTTTAGCAGCACAAATGGGAGAATCGGAAGCCGCGACGCATTTGGGAGATCTGTATTTCTACGGACATGGCGTCGATACCGATTACGAACAATCCTATTATTGGTTCGCCAAAGCAGCGCAAAGCAACAACGCTTATGCCCAATATTCCATTGCATTCATGTATATAAAAGGACAGTTCGTAGAAAAAGACGACACGCAAGTAATCAAATGGATGAAATTAGCGGCAGAGAACGGCTACACCGAAGCGCAAAAAAACATGGGAGAATACTATTATTATGGCTCTTTCGGTTGTCGAAGAGATATGAAAGAAGCCATAAAATGGTATGAAATGGGAGCAAAAAGCAACGAACCGACATGTGTGTTTACCCTGGGATTAATTTATGAAGAAGGAGACGGAGTACAAAAAAATATCCTGAAAGCTGCCGATTGGTATCAAAAAGGAGCACAAGCCGGCATTCCTTCTTGTTTGTATAATCTTGGGAAGCTAATTATCAATAAAGAAATATCGGGAGAAGAAGAGAAAGGATTCAACCTCATACAACAAGCCGCGGAAAGCGGATACTCCTTTGCCCAAAACTACATGGGACGTGCATACCGCTTCGGGTGGTATGTCAATGCAAACCCGGTCAGAGCCACCAACTGGTTCACCAAAGCGGCAGAACAAAATATGCCGGACGCAATGTGCAACTTAGGCGACATGTACTCCTATGAAGACGGATTGACCATCGACTATGAAAAAGCGTTCTATTGGTACGAAAAAGCCGCCGAAACAAAACACAGCAGAGCTTTGACCGAACTGGGAGACATGTATTATGCAGGGAAAGGTGTCCGACAAGATTACCAGAAAGCAATGGAATATTACCAGAAAGCGTGTGACGAAGGTTATCCTTATGCATTCTATTCATTAGGCTTTATGTATTGGAAAGGACAAGGAACGCTCCCCGACAAAGAAAAGGCTCAGGAATATCTCAGTCAAGCCGCCGCTATGGGAAATGAAAGCGCTTTCCAACTTTTGAACCGCATGGATCACGAATCGGAAGAAGAAAAAGACATCGACCCATTTGCCCGACAAGCCTATTTAGAAGCTCAACAAGCCCTTGCCGACAAAGAAACAGAAAAATATATCAACCTTCTATCCCAATCGGCGAATTTAGGATATGTTCAAGCCCTGAACGATTTGGGAGACCTCTATTTTAATGGAGAATTGGCCCCTAAACATATGGGCAAAGCATATGAATATTTTTTGAAAGCCTCTCAAAACGGATCGGGATATGGTTCATACAGTTGCGGATTCATACTCATGAAAGGGTCTTCCGATATTCCCCGGGACATTGAAAAAGGACTTTCCATGTTCCGTTTGGCGGTTGATCAGAATTACAAAGCGGCAACCCGGGACTTGGCTCGATATTACTATTCGTTGGAAACCGAAGAAGACAATCGCAAAGCGTTGGACTACTACCTGCAATACATTGAATACAATCCCAAAGACACCGATACATTGCTTCATATCGGATTGATTTACGAATCGGGGTTGGGAGTTCCGCTCAATATCGACCTCGCCCGTAGATATTATGAAAGAGCTGCCGAACAAGACGAAACCGGCATGGCATACAACTTCTTGGGAGGGACCTACATGAATGACGAAGAAACCGAGAGCAACGAACGAAAAGCCGTGCACTATTTCCAAAAAGCTATCGAATTGGGCAACACGAATGCAATGTTCCGAATCAGCTACTACCTCCACAACGGTAAAGGAGGATTACAGGTCGACATACCTCGGGAAATCGAATTGCTCACCGAAGCCTCCAAACGCGGGAACCATCAAGCCACGTATCGGCTGGGACTATTATTCGAAGATAACGAAAGTGGAATGGCTCAAAATCTCGAATTATCTGTCAAATACTTCCAATTAGCCGCCGACAACGGTATTCTCGCCGCTATCAACAAGATGGGAGAATTATATCTTTTCGGAGAAGTAATACCGGCAAACCTGACGAAAGCCATATCTTGCTTTACGGCAGCCTCGGAACAGGGATATGGGAAGGCCTCATATTGGTTGGGAAGGCTTCATACCGATGGTATCGGACAACTCGAAAAAGACACTCAAAAGGCGATGAACTATTACCGTAAAGCTATCGAACAAGGTTATGAAGAAGCCCGGGAGTGGATGGAACAACTCCAAAAAAATTTGGTGGACGAGACCATAACAGATATTGAAATACCCCAAGACAAGTCAGACGAAGAGCTATACAAAGATGCTAAAAATGCATTGGAGAAAGCCCAATTCAAAACGGCTTATGCCTATTTTTCCTATTTAACGCAAAGAAACCATGCCGAATCGTTCAACGAACTAGGAGACATGTATTTCTACGGCAGAGGAATGGCAATCAACCAAGCCAAAGCTCTGGAACTATATAAAAAAGCCGCGGCACTCGATAGTGTTTATGGTTTCTTTAATGTCGGATTCTTATATTGGAACGGACCCGAAGAAATACAAGATCCCGAACAAGCATTACAATATTTGAAAAAAGCGGCCCAAATGGGCTATACCTACGCACTGAGTTTCATCGGAGATATCTATCGAACCGGACCGGAAGAACTTATCAATTATGCCGAAGCGAAACGATACTATCAAAAAGGAGTCGACGTTAACGAAATCAATGCAATAAAAGGTATGGCTCTTTTATACCTTTTGGGACAAGGCGTAACACAAAACAATGCTATGGGAGCATTCTATTTGAAGAAAGCAGCCGATAAAGGCAACGCATGGGCCATGTATCACTTAGGACGTCTGTATTATTACGGCGAGGGTATTCCCCGTAACCCCAAATTGGCATTGGACTATTTACAAATGGCTTATGATGCGAACTATCCGGATGCATGCAGTCTGTTAGGACTACTCTATGAAAGAGGCGAAGGCACTGCACCAAATATAGAATTAGCCAACAAGTTATACATCAGAGGGCATGAATTAGGAGACGACCAATCCATGTGGTACTTGGCTTGCAATTATCTCGATGGAAACGGTCTGCCCAAAGACTACAAAAGAGCCGAAAAACTCTTTATACAAGCCATCGAAAGAGGGAACGAACCGGCTCGAATCGACTTAGCCAGAATGATATTTCACGGATTAGGAACAGTACAAGACCCGCAAAAAGCATACGAAATCATAAAACCCTGTTTAGAGCAAGGATACGGACGAGCATATATGTTAATGGGAGAAGTTTACGAAAACGGATTAGGTGTGGAAAAAGATTATAAACAAGCCAAAGAACTGTATCGAAAAGCGCTCGACTTAGGATATAGTTTTGCACAAGAAGCACTCGATCGTTTAGATAAGTTCTGCTAGAAATAAAGCTGTCAAAAACAAAGGAGCACCTCCTTCCCTTTCGCACTCTATGGCATTGCGTGACATTTCAGTCCTCCCCTGTGTTTTGAAACACAAAATATAGGGGAGGTGGCACGAAGTGACGG
>ENA-OOWX01001252-OOWX01001252.1-human-gut-metagenome-genome-assembly--contig:-NODE-1252-length-12658-cov-2.493771_pt1 | contig 12658 bp, 9 predicted proteins | sample MGYA00241583_ERZ501335 | MGnify/ENA primary metagenome ERZ501335 (study PRJEB25962, sample SAMEA2042731) | human gut metagenome | biome: human gut; feature: human-associated habitat; material: faeces...
CATCCCCTACTTGCCGGGACTGGGGATAAGACCAGATTAGTTCCGGACAATCTTGATTGCCTGCGTTCCATAAATCAGTCCATTCTGAGGTGAGAGAGTAAGTGCCGAACTCTCCGTTGATAATCCGTTCGCAAAGCGCTCCGGTCTGTTCCCACATCGATATATTGATGTACCAAGACGCGTTAAAATAGAGCCTCATCAATAATACGGCCGCCGCTCCTTGGGTGATACGTCCCTCGTAATTCTTAGAGGGTGCCTCGGGTAAATCGGGGATGGCGTTTAATAAGCTCTCTTCTATAAAGTGGAAATTTTCTTGTGGGGTAGCCGAACCGACCTCTTCCTCTGTCGTGAGGGAGATCGCGGGGATGCGGAACGCATCCAGAAGTAAAAGTTGGAAATAAGCCCGTAAAGCGGTAAGCTCGGCGATATGCTGCCGCTTGTCGGACTCGCAGAGTCCGAAGTTATCATATGATAACTCTTGGATATCCGCCAATGTATTATTACAATATCCGATACCACCGTAGCAAGCGTTCCACATTTGCTCGCTGTTTTTCTCGTACGTATCCCATGTATGTTGGTGGATCATACGCCATACGCCCCCGTCTTCCCAATGCTCTCGTTTTTGGGTGATCACGAGTTGATCCGCCGATAACTCTTGCAGCCAGAAAGAGAAATTAGTCTCCGCCCATTTCGCGTGCTCATAAGGACGGAGTACGGAGGCCATTAAGGATTCATAATCCGTATAATAATCCTCTTTCTCCAGCTGGTCGTATAGGTCTTCTTCCAGATCGAAGCAGGAGAAGAGCAGCGGGAGAAAAAGAAAGGTTAACAGCAGTGGCGCGTATCTCTTCATTGAATAAGAATCAAGTTCGTACCCGTGAGTTTATTGGTTTGTTGTAATACGGTTTCTAATTTTTGTGTCTTTAGAAAAGCGCCGGAGAAACGTTGATCATCGTTTTCCGGACGTGTGTACATGAGTGAGACCTTATAGGTTTGTTCGATCAAGCGTACGATTTCATCTAAGGAAGCGTTATCATAAAAGATGATCCCTTTTCTCCACGAGGTAAGCCGTTCACTATCAACTTCCGTTACCGTATAATGTTCGTCATTCACGAAATAATCGGCTTTTTGGTTCGGATGCAACTGTACCAATTCTTTCTCATGCGTGTTATTCAGGCTCACCTTTCCTTCTACCAAGATCACGGAGATCTCGTTTCCTTGATCGGAGGTCTGTACGCTGAAAGAGGTTCCCAGTACCTTGACCGATAAGCCGGAAGCATCAACTATAAAAGGCTGCTCGCTATTGGGAGTGACCTCAAAAAAGGCTTCTCCTTTGATTTTGACCTCTCGTACGGAAGAGGCGAAGACCTCCGGATAGCTTAGCTCGGAATTCTCTCTCAAATAAACGGAACTACCATCGGGTAAAAGGATCGAACGATCCTCTTGCGCAGCTATAATCGTTTGCCATTCGGCATTTCCTGTTCCCGCTTTTCCGCCTTGATTCAAGAAATAGACGGTAACTCCGGATACAAGCAATAGTAAGACCACCGCTGCTATCGAGAACCATATTCTTCGGGAAGAAGTTGAGACCAAGGAAATAACCGGTGCCTCTTCGGTTTGCGATTGAGATTCCGAGGGCGTGATGATCGAAGCGATCCGATTCCATTTCCGGTCCGTTTCCGGATCGGCTTCAGTCTCTTCCAAAGGATTCCATTCGGCGGTTCGCTTCCGGAAAGCGGCCTCCCATTCCTTGGAGGCATGGATGGCTTGAAGCAACTCCGCTTCTTCCTCCGGGGTCGCCTTGCCTTTCAGATACCGTGTAATTATATGTTCGAATCGTTTATTCTCCATTTTCCTGTTTTACTAAATCTGTATTACCATTTCCAAAGACTAAGGAGCGTTCCCAGTAATAAGGCATAACGCCTTAATCCATCCCGGAATCGTTTCAAGGCACGGGTAATGTGTTTCTCCACCACTTTCTCCGTAATAGCCATATGTTCCGCTATCTCCCGGTTTTTCAAGCCATTCAGACGGCTGAGAACGAACGCTTCCTTACATTTGGGCGGTAGTTCCTCCATAATCTGATCGATCGAGTCGGACAGTTCCTTTTGGATCAGCAAGGAGGAAGGGTCGGATACGAAATCCGCTGCGTATAATCGCTCGGCAGTCTCGGTATCCGTTGCTGTACCGAATCGGCTATCTGACGGTGTTTTAAATAGTTTAGACAACTATTCCTTACCATCATGAAAAGAAAAGAGGCCAGCGAGATGTTATCCAGCAACTCCCTTCTTTCCCATAGTTTCAAGAATACATCCTGTACGATATCCTCCGCCTCGTTTGTATCGTTGGTGTATTTCTGGGCAAATGCCTCTAAACGGGGAGAGAACTTGCGAAAAGCGTATTCGAACGCCTTTGCGTTGCCCCCTCTGATCTTATCGAAAAGAAGACGATCATCCGTTAGATACAATTGCTCACACATACCACTTTAGATAAAAGATTGAGGCAAATGTAACAAAAGTATTCTATTTTATGATCAAATCAATTTATTATATAACAACTAGGCCCGCTTTTACCCGCCCTTTATTCCTGTAAGATTATTTTATGTCCGAGAAGGGGGGGATTCCCCCTCTTGGTTGTTTTATCAAGCAAACGAAATAAATAAAATTAATTTAGTAATCTTAAATTGTAAAGCATGAAAAAGCATTTCTTCTCTTTGCGGGAAAGAGGTCTGTTCCTACTTCTTTTGGGACTTTTTCTTTCCTTTAGCAGTTATGCTCAAGACATTACCGTAAAAGGTGTAGTGAAAGACTCTAAATTCGGCGATCCGATTATTGGAGCTAGTGTCCTTGTGAAAGGAACAACGAATGGTACGATTTCCGATATGGACGGAAATTTCACGTTGGCAGCTCCGAAAGACGGGACTCTGACCATCTCTTATATCGGTTATAAATCACAAGAGATCCCGGTAAATGGACAGCAGAACCTGAATATCATTCTGGACGAGGATGTAGAGGCGTTGGACGAGGTGGTAGTAGTAGGTTACGCTACCGGTAGCAAGCGTACGATCTCCGGTGCGGTAGAGCGTATCAAGAAAGAGGATATGAACCAAGGTGTGGTGAATACGCCGTTGGAATCCTTGAAAGGTAAGGTTGCCGGGGTGGTAATCTCCAAGACGGGTGGCGACCCTGCCTCTAAGCCTTCTATCCGTGTACGTGGTACGACCTCTTTGTCCGGTGGTAATGATCCCTTGGTGATTATCGATGGCGTATTCGGTGATTTGAGCATGTTGGACGCAATCGCTCCCGCCGACATCGAGACGTTCACGATCTTGAAGGACGCTTCCGAGACCGCTCAGTACGGCTCACGTGGTGCGCCGGTGTAATCGTAGTGACTACGGTGAAAGGTAAGAACGGTATGAAGACGTTGAGTTATAACGGCAACTTCGGTATCAGTAATGTTTATAAGAACTTGAAGATGTTATCCGCCGATGAGTTCCGCTCTACGGCGAAGGCGTTAGGCATGACTCCGCTGGATATGGGAGGTAATACGAATTTCTTCGACGAGATCGAGCAGTTGGGTTATACGCAGAACCATAACATCTCTTTCGGCGCGGGTAACGACGATTCGAATTATCGTGCTTCTGTAGGCGTGATCGATCAACAGGGTATTATCAAGAATAGCGGTATGAAGAATTATACGGCTAAACTGGACGCTTCACAGAATATGTTCAACAATAAGTTGAAAATCGAGTTCGGTATGTTCGGTTCCTTGAAACAAGTGGATTATACGAACGATTATGAGAAAACTTTCTATTCGGCCGCCACTTACAACCCAACCTTCCCTACGCATAAGAATGAGGATGGCAAATGGGATGAGGATCCCTACGCGAACGAGATCCAGAACCCGCTGGGACGCCTTGAGATACAGGATCGTGAGAAGAACGCTTACGTGAACGTACACGGTAAATTGACTTGGACGATTTTGGACGGGTTGAAACTGAGCGCATTCGGCTCTTATACGTATAACGTGAAGGAGAACATGAAGTATATCCCGAAAGATTTGAAAGCGATTACGCAGACTTCCGACGCTCATGGTTACCGTGCGGATAATAAGCAGAATATCTTGATGGGTAATATCCAGTTATCCTATAATAAGGATTTGAATGAGAAACATCATATCGACGCTTTGGCCTTGGTAGAGGGACAAAAATATCATTATACGGGATTTAGCGCCGGGGCCCGTGGCTTTGAGACGGATTACTTCGGTTATAACAACCTGAAAGCGGGTGGTACGGTGAAATACGGAGACGTGACTTCTTTCCAAAACGAGAATCGTCTGGCCTCATTCATGGGTCGTTTCAATTATATGTATGACAACCGTTTTATCGCCACCGTGAACTTACGTGCGGACGGTTCCTCTAAATTGGGTATGAATAATAAATGGGGCTTCTTCCCTTCCGCTTCCGCCGCTTGGGTGTTGAATGAGGAGGCTTTCTTGAAAGACGTGGATTGGCTGAGCCAGTTGAAACTACGTGCGGGTTATGGTCTGACCGGTAACCAAGATGCTATCGAGGCTTATAACTCGTTGGCTTTGATGAGCCCGAACGGTGTGACTTCCGTCAATGGAAATTCTACCGCTACCTATGGCTTTACACGTAACTCGAACCCGGACTTGCGTTGGGAGGTGAAAAAGACATTCGATGTGGGTGTGGACGCTGGTATTCTCGATGGCCGCTTTACGTTGACCGCCGATTGGTATACTTCCAAGACTACGGATCTGTTGTATAAATATGCGGTTCCGGTTCCTCCGTTCGTATATCCGGAATTATTGGCGAACTTGGGAGAGATGACCAACTCCGGCGTGGAATTGGCTGTAAGCGGTGGTATCGTGAAGACAAAGGATTTCGATTTCAACATGGGCGTGAATTTCTCTTACCAGAAGAATAAATTGAACTCCTTGAGCGGTTCTTATATGGGACAAGAGTTGCAGGCGAAACAATATATGGATCTGTCCAGTATGAGTGGTGCCGGTTTCGTAGGAAACAACCGTGTGGTTTATCAGATGGTAGGCCAGCCTGTCGGAGTGTTCTACATTCCTCGTTGCTTGGGCTTGACTCCGGCTTTGGATGAGAATGGAAACGCTATCGAAGGCCGCTATATCTACAACTTGGATCAGACGATCGATGGAAAAGAGGGTTTGGATACCAATGATGGTGGCGACCGTTATATCGCCGGACAAGCCATGCCGAAATATTATCTGGGAATGAACTTCAGCTTCCGCTACAAACGCTTTGACTTGATGACGCAGATGAACGGCGCTTTCGGTCATAAGATCTTCAACGGTACATCGCTAGCTTATATGAACTTGAGCCAGTTCCCTACATACAACGCGTTGGCTAAGGCTCCGGAAAGCAAGATCTACGACCAGTCGATCTCTGATTATTGGTTGGAAAAGGGCAATTATTTGAATATCGATTATATTACGTTGGGTTACAACATCGATTGCAAGAAGATCGAGAAATACGTGAAGAATATCCGTGTGACATTCTCGGTGAACAACGTAGCTACGATCACGGGTTACTCCGGTTTGTCTCCGATGATTAACAGTACGACGGTCGATAAAGATAATAATGACCTAGGTATGGATAACAAACGTTTCTATCCGTTATCCCGTACGTATTCATTAGGTTTGAGTGTTAACTTCTAAATCCATTTAAAGAGTCATGAAAAAGAAATTTATATATAGCTTTATGATAGCCGCTGCCGCCGCGGCATTTTCTTCCTGTTCTAATTTTTTGGAAGAGCGCGTCCTACAGACGCGTTTGATGAGGAGACCGCGTTCCAAAGCCCTACGTTGGTCTATGTAAACACGGTTGCGAGCCTGTACAATAATATGTTCAAGATCATGGGTAACGACCGTCATGTATATGACTTGAATACCTTCTCCAGCGATGAGGCTATGCTTCCTTGCCGTATCGGCGACTGGGAAGATGGCGGTTTATGGCAGAATATTTTCTTACACCGTTGGGGCACGATGAATGATTTGACCAAGAACTCTTGGGATTTCTTGTATGAGCAGATCGGAAAATGCAACCAGAGTGTTGATAAGTTGCAAGCCTTTGCCGAGGAACAACCGGACGTGGAATATTTCAAGGTTTATCTGGAAGAGGTCCGTGCGGTCCGTGCGTTTTTCTATTATGAGTTGTTGGATTTGTTCGCTCGTGTTCCGTTGGTAACTTCCTCTACGACACCGATGTCTGAGGTAAAGCAATCTGAGCGTAGCGTTGTATTTAACTTTGTCCGTTCGGAGTTGGAGGAGGCGTTGCCTTATCTTTCAGATAACCGCAGTAACCAAAAAGGTGAGTATTACGGACGTATTACCAAGCCGGTGGCTTATATGATCTTGGCTAAGTTGGCGTTGAATGCGGAGGTTTATGCGGACGACAATTGGACGGACGGCAATCGTCCGGCTGGAAAGAACATCAAGTTTACCGTTGACGGTAAAGAGATGAACGCTTGGGAAGCTACGATCGCTTATGTGGATAAGCTGGAGGCTTTGGGCTATAAATTGCAGGGAAACTTCTCGGAGAATTTCGCCGTAGCGAACGAGACCTCGGTTGAGAATATTTTCACGGTTCCTATGGACCCGGTCGCTTATCCGGACGCTAAGGACTATAACGTGGTACGTACCCGCCATGATAATGCTACGGCTTACGGCCAATCCGGATGGAATGGCTCTTGCGCTACGGTGAAGGCGATGAACGTGTTTAAGTTCGGTACGGCGGATGAGGATCCTCGTTGTAAGCTTACTTATTTTACGGGCGAGGTGACCGGCCCGGATGGAAAGACGATCTATACGGAATGGGACGGACAGAAAGTGCCTTTGAAATATGAGCCGAACGCCCCGAAGGTATATATGGATGCCTCCGATGGTTTGTTGGTGAAGACCGCCGGAGCTCGTATGGCTAAATATGAGTTCGACCAGAATGCTCAGGATGGTGGAAACTTGCATGGAAATGACTGCGTGATCTTCCGTTTCGCCGATGCGTTGCTGATGAAGGCGGAAGCCAAGATTCGTCTGGGACAGAATGGAGACGATGAGGTGAACCAAGTTCGCAACCGTGTAGGCGCCAAACCGCTACAAAACGTAACGCTGGATACGCTATTAGACGAGCGTATGCTTGAATTAGCTTGGGAAGGCGTACGCCGGCAGGATTTGATCCGTTTCGGCAAGTTTACCGAGGCTACGGTAGACCGTTATGTAGGCGTGAAACATTCCGCCAGCTCACTGGATTATCAAGAGGATAAGACGGGATATACAACGGTATTCTCCATCTATGCCGATATCCTTAGCCTGAATCCTAACTTGACACAGAATCCGGGATATTAATACGATTCATTTTAATCTTTAAGGCTTTATCAGGGGGCTGTCCGTTATTGGGCAGCCCTTTCTTCTTTTTGCTTGATTTTCCCTAGGTATCTTCGGGAATTTCCATATAAATAACAACGTACAGCAAATAGCGGCCGTGGCATCCGATACGGCTTCTGCCGCATATACGCCGGTTACCCCCATAAAATTAGGTAATAGTAATGCCAAAGGAATCAAGAGGATTACTTTACGAAGCAAGGCGATAAAGATAGATATCTTAGCTTGTCCCAACGCTACGAACATATTCTGGCAAGCTCGTTGTAAGCCAAAAATCGTCATACCCGCCAAGAAGATGGGCATGACCCAACGGACGGTATCGATCAACTCCTCGTCGCTTGTAAAAGCGGAGGCTACGGTTGAGGGGAATAAGATCATGAATAGCATGAGTATCAAGTTGAAAGAGAACATAACGATTAGCACGATACGAAAACAATCTTTCACCCGCTGTTTGTCTCCATGTCCGTAATTATAGCTTATGATCGGTACGAATCCTTGGGCGAAACCGGTCAGCGGTACGCTAGCGAATTGCATGGCACTCTGTAAGATAGCCAATGCGCTCACATAGATATCACCAAAATTTTTCAAACTACTATTCAAGACGAAACCCACCAGACTCTCCGTGCTGGCCATGATGAACGGAGAAATTCCCAAAGCGAACATCGAGAGTACGATTCTTCGGTCCAGTCTCATATACCACCTTTCCAAAGGCAAGGAGGCACGTCTTGAGAAAAGGAAGCTCAATACCCATATGGCACTGCAAGCTTGTGATAGGATCGTGGCGAGCGCGGCGCCTTTTACCCCCATATCCAACCAGAAAATGAAGATAGGGTCTAATACGATATTCAATAAAGCCCCGATCAAAACCGAGCACATAGCGATAGACGGACGCCCTTGTGCGTTGATAAAGGCATTCAAGCCCGTGGATATCTCGACAAACAGAGTGCCCAGTAAATAAATAGAGAGATAATCCACCGCATATCCTAACGTATATTTTGATGCTCCCGTAAAAAGCAGGATCGGTTCCATGAAGGTATAGGTGATGAGGGAAGTGAATATAGTAAATAGGATAAGCAATATAAATCCATTTCCCACTATTTTTCCGGCCCGTTCCCGGTCGCCCTGCCCGAGAGCGATAGCCGCTAACGGCGAACCTCCCGCTCCCACGATAGCGGAGAAAGAAGAGATCAAGATCACGATGGAGGTGGTCACCCCTATACCAGCCAAAGCGTTTGTCCCGATCTCGGGAATATGCCCGATATAGATACGATCTACGATATTGTAAAGTAGGTTGACAAATTGGGCCGCTACCGCCGGAAGCGCCATTTTGAAAACCAGCGGTAGCATACGTTCCGTACCTAGCCTAGCCTCGTATTTGTTCTTCATATTCAATCGGGATTTCAATTAAAATGGCTGCAAAGTTACAAGAACTTGTTGGATTATATAATCGAGTTCCATAAATTACCAGTTAATAAAAAACACTTAATATCTACCACATCTACAATTCCTTCTTATATGCCTTATAAATAAACATCTTATATAGTGGTTGTAGATAGAAAATATCTACAATTATCATTCTTTATCTACCATGTTTTGATAGAAAACGCAAGAAACCAAATTATCGTTTAGGTTCGTGTGTCGTAGTGCCTATATATGTAAAAGTAGTTTCTATTAGGGAAAACAAAAGTTTCGTGCTGAAGAAACTTTAGTTTCTATATAGGGAAACAAAAGTTTTCTGCTTGATAAACTTTTGTTTTTTACCATAAAAACTGCAAATGCTTATATGCTAATATTTTAAATACATAATACAACTAGTAGATACGTAGTGTGCCGCGTCTCCTTGCTGGCTGATCGTATCTCAAAATCACTATTGAAAAACAAATATTTTAGTGGTATTTATAAAATAAATTTTATAACTTGCGTTTAAGTTGTAAACTGTAATCTAAATGAAGAGAACACTAGGACTGACTTTGCTACTTTTCGCTACCCTTTTTTCTTGTATGCGCCAAGAAAAACCATTACCTGCGGAACTATCTCGTGCGGAATCTGTTATGTGGGAGCATCCGGATAGCGCATTACTCTGTCTTTCCTCTTTGGATAGCTCAATCATGAATGAGCCGGAAAATATACGTATGTACCATGCTTTGCTTAAGATTAAAGCTAAAGATAAGCTGTATATTCCTCATGAATCAGACTCTTTGATTAAATCAATAGTTCAGTATTATGAGGACTATGGGACTCCAGATCAATTAATGGAGGCATATTATTATCTAGGAAGTACATACCGGGATATGGGAGATGCCCCAAGAGCGGTGAGAGCTTTTCAAGATGCTGCGGACATAGGGAAAGATAGTAAGCGATATGATATATTAGGACGGGTTTATGAGCAGATGGGATATCGACTGGCATATCAAGGTTTGTATGATGAGGCTCTCGAAGCTTATAGGAAATCGTATGAATACAAGATGTATGATAAAGGAAAAGGAGAGGTGATCGCATTGAGGAATATTGCTCGGATCTATAACGCCAAGCAAGATACAGACAGTGCTATATACTACTATCAATCTGCTTATGAGAAGGCATTGTTATTAAATGATCAATCGAGAATAGATAATGTACTAAGGGAATTGAGTAGCATCTATATAGATATGGGAAAATATGATTTGGCTAAAGATTTGTTCAGTAAGGTTTCAAGTATGAAGAATCAAGCAAATATATATTTTGGATTAGGTTGTATATATGAAAGTTATAAGCAAATAGATTCAGCTCTATATTATTTTGAGAAAGCAAATGAGTATGGGAATATCTATATGAAAAAAAATACGTATAGAATCTTATCCAAAATAAAAAACCAAGAAGGAGACCGTAAATTAGCCTTGAATTATGCGTATAAATGTATAGAACTGTCTGATTCAATTAAGAATCAAACAAAAACGGAAGCTGTAGCAAAAGTTAACTCATTATATAAGTATCAGCATACAGAAAAGGAGAATGTTCAATTGAAAATAGATAATGAAAAAAGAAAAATTCGCAATTATCAATTTGCATTATTTGTTGTTTTAATTATTTTCTTTAGTCTATGTTATATATATGTGTTAGAAAAGAAGAAAAAAGCAGCGATTGAAAAGGAGAAAAAAATACGTCTATTGAAAGAGAATCAATATGCGGAAAGTTTGGATTGTATTGAATATAATAATAAGAAAATTTCATATCTAGAGGAACTTTTGCAGCAATCGGAGTGTCAAAGAGATAATTTTAAAAAGCAACTTGTGCAATCTCAAAAGGAATTATTAGAACTATCAAACCGAAAGATTCTTACTTCTCAAAATGAAAAAAGTTTGCTTGAAATAGCTTTTCGAAAATCCGAAGTCTATCGGTTATTTCATGAAACAAGTAATAATACTGATACGGAAATTCAGAATAAGGATTGGAAGGAGTTGAGAAAAGAGATTGATACAACCTATTCAAATTTCACCGCTCAATTATATGCTTTATACCCGCAAATCTCAGAGTTAGAACTCCATATTTGTTATTTGATAAAAATATCCATGCCCGTGAAGGACATTGCAAGGTTAGTTGGACGCTCGACTCCTGCAATAACAGCATCCCGGATTCGTCTCTATAAAAAGATTCATGGAACAGAAGGTACCGCAGAAATGATGGATAAATTTATCGCTGATTTATAATAACTTAATCGCTGTAAACAAAAAGTAAATAAGAAGTAAATCCTATTTTGCTTATAGATTTCTCATAGAGACTATTTTTGTTTATAAAAATAGATAATGAAAAAGAGAAGTTTTATATTGGGATTAGTATTTCTGATGTTTGTTTCTTCAGTTGTGTATCCGAATAGAGTGAAGGATACTGAACAATCTTGGGAAGAAGAGGAAGATCGTTCTATAATATCTTCTCCTACATTATCAATAGATGAAAATAATATTTACATCCATTCTAATAAATTATTGGATGGACTTAATGTGAAAATTATAAATATAAAAGGAAATGTACTTTATAATGACATCATAACTGTTTCTTCTGAGATAGAATATCCTATTTCTATAGATTTTTTGCTGAATGGTGATTATAAGATATTTATCTCAAAAGGAAATAATTATTTGGTTGGATATTTTGATGTGTTAAAATAGATATTATCAACTTAAATCTTTAAATCATGAAAAGATCTGTATCTTTATTAGGCATACTATGCCTATTCGTATCGTTTAGTGTCCAAGCCCAGTACACGAACATACAGACGTGGGGACAAAAATTGTATTATAACGGGAGTGATTATCCGGGTACATTTTTGAAATTAAAAGTTGCGGTCGCTAATCCTCGTATCTCAGGAACAGGAGGAAAGGTCGTTTTCTATGATTCAGAAAGCTCCCAGTATAATTATATAGAAGTAAAGGGGGTTTATCAATCTTCGGATGCTCGGTTGAAAACCAATATCACTCCCTTAAATAGTGGATTAGGAACCATATTGGGGTTAAAACCGGTATCTTACAATTGGAAAAGTGAGACATCGCAATTGAGATCAGCAGAAGCCGTACCTTCTAAAGCTTTTGGTTTCTTGGCACAGGAGGTAGCTGAGGTTATGCCAGAGATTGTGACGTTAAGTTCCACAGGTGATAGCTTGGTGGATTACACGGCTGTTATACCCGTTTTAGTACAGGCTGTAAAAGAATTGGACGCTACTATCCAACAACTGGAATTGCAATTGGATGAAAAAGCTAATTTGTCTGATTTGCAGAATAACAAGAATTTGACGAGTAAGTCTTTGCTCTCGAATGCGGTAATGAATCAAAATACGCCGAATCCGTTTAATTCTACCACGAATATATCCTTTACGATCCCTACATCCGCACGTTCCGCTTTTATCTCTATTTGCAATTTGCAAGGAACTCAAGTTAAGAAATTCGATATCGCTACCCGGGGAGAAGGTAGTATAATGGTAAGCTTTTCTGATCTAGGTGTCGCAGGTATGTATATGTATTCTTTGGTAGTAGACGGACAGTTGATCTCAACGAAACGTATGCTATTGGTACAATAATATTTATTTCTATTGAAGCTATAGTTTTTTTGATAAGATTGAGTGATACTGTCTGTTGAGGGTATCCTCAATCTTTTTTATACAAAAGATATGCGATTATACTCCATTATAATTCCTGTTTATAACAGGCCGGATGAGCTTGATGACCTGTTATCAAGCCTTTGCAAGCAAACCTATGTCCAT
>ENA-OOWX01001262-OOWX01001262.1-human-gut-metagenome-genome-assembly--contig:-NODE-1262-length-12574-cov-2.574167_pt1 | contig 12574 bp, 7 predicted proteins | sample MGYA00241583_ERZ501335 | MGnify/ENA primary metagenome ERZ501335 (study PRJEB25962, sample SAMEA2042731) | human gut metagenome | biome: human gut; feature: human-associated habitat; material: faeces...
GACGGTCACGCTGTGCCGGAATCTGGACGCGGCAGGTTACATTGTAAGACCGTACAAGCCGGTCTTTGTCAAGACAGAGATCAAGAGGATTCTGATGGGGCGGAGTGAGATTGAATGATATTATTGGTTCAGATAATATGTCTTTGTTATACGCTGTATGTACTGCAGGAATATGCCACTTCCGGTGCATATTCCAGACAGCACAGGCTGCTGCCGCTGCTGGTCGGACTGATCGGTGTATATAATTTCTATCAGGTTGTCCTTACGCTCACCGGACAGACAGAACTGTTCGGGCGTTTGAAGGACATGCTCTTAATTCAGGTGCTTTATCTGATTCTTATCTATATCATGGATTTTCTGAAAATCCATATCCCCTACGGGGTGCAGTGGATTATGTTTTGTGTGCTGCTCGCGCTGAATGTGATTGTTTTTATGCGCTACCGGCAGCCGGAAATCTATCACATTTATTTCAGAATTTACTTAATCGGATGTACGGCGGCGATCGTTGCAATGGGAACCTACGCCTATCTGCGCCGTTCCCTGACCATGCATGAGCATCAGATTGCCAATCTGCTCTATATTGTGCTGCTCGTGAATGCAGCAGCGATGTGCGCGGAAAAGTTTTTTACTATTCCGGGCAATCTTCTGATGCTGGCAGCTACAACCGGTGTCTGCGGTGCGGTTCATTATCTGATCCAGACGGATCAGCTGATGGATACGGGCGAGCTTCTGCGCGAGCGGCTGTACGATGACTCGGATACGGCAGTGGTACTGCTGGATACCAATTTTTACTGCGTTGATGCGAACCGCAGCGGCAGAAGTCTGTTTGCGGGTCCGATGCAGTTGTATGAGAGAGACAGCCACAGGCACCGCGGATACATGCAGGAGGCGGAGGAGCTGGCGAAGTCCATACAGGAGGGAAAAAAGAGCCGGGAGATCGAGAAGAACGGACAGTATTATCAGTGTCAGTGTACGCCGGTGTACTATTCAGGGAGGCTTCGTGGATATATTCTCGGTGCCTGGGATATTACCAGCCCGAAAAAAGAGACGCAGCTGATGCAGGCATTAAAGGGAAAAGCAGAGATGCAGACGGCGCGGAAAAGTGATTTCCTCGCGCAGATGAGCCATGACCTGAAAAGCCCGCTGCACGCCATCATCGGAATCACGGATATTTTAAGCAGCCGCAAGGAACTCACGGCAAGTGACCGTGCACTCCTGCTTCACATCAAGGGAGCTGGGAACAGCCTTGTGGAACAGGTGAATGCGATTCTTGACTATTCCAGAATTGAGGCAGGAAAGTTCGAGCTGATGGCGGAGTGCTACCGGCTGGATCAGGTGCTCGAGGAGGTGGCACACATGTGTGTCATCAATCTGCAGTCGAAGAGGGTGTGGTTTGAGGCCTGTATACAGGGAGAATTCCCGGAGAAAATGTATGGGGATGCCATGCGCGTCCGGGAAATTTTGCAGAATCTGCTCGCAAATGCGGTCAAGTTCACAGAGGAGGGCGAGATCCGCTGTGTGATTACCTGTGAGGCAATCCGGGATTCCTCGGATGTGATGGTCCGCTGCAGGGTGTCGGACACCGGCACCGGAATGACAAGCGAACAGCTGCGGCAGGGATTTGATTCGTATGTGAGCTATGCGGCAGAGAGCGGACAGTCGGGAAACGGACTGGGACTTAGCATTGTAAAGGAACTTGCAAACCGTATGGGAGGCAGTGTCCGCGCCGAGAGCAACGGCACCAGGGGAACCACGATTACCGTGGAAATCCGGCAGAAGGTGTGCGGAAGCACCCTGCATGATGCGGTGTGCTATACGACGGACAGTCTGCTGCGCGAGTCAGTGGTCTATACGGAGCGGATCCAGCCGACATGGATCTATCCGGGGGCACATGTTCTGCTCGCGGATGATATGCGGATCAATCAGGAGATTTTCCAGGAACTCGCAGCGCCGTGGCGGTTTACACTGGATGTTGTGCGCAACGGAAAGGAGGCTGTGGAGGCGGCAGCGCGGAAGGAGTATCAGCTGATTTTTCTGGATCAGAGGATGCCGGAAAAAAATGGCGATGAAGCGGCGAAGGAGATCCGCCAGTTTTGCGATATCCCAATGGTACTTATGACTGCTGATATTACCGCGGAGTTAAAGCATCGGAATCGCAGACCGGAATTTACGGCGTATCTGGACAAGCCGATCGATGTGTCAGAGCTAAAGAAAGTGATTGAGACTTATCTGCCTGTCGCAGAGCGCAGGGATTTCCTGCTTCATGCGCAGATGAACCATGGGGCATACCGCCGTCTCTTGCAGACGTTTTTGCAGGAGACGGGATCGCTTGCAGCAGAACTGCCGGGCTATGTGCCGGAGCAGCTGGAGCTTTTCGGAACGAAAGTGCACGGAATCAAGGGCGCCAGCCAGCAGATCGGCAGACAGGCGTTAAGCGAGAGCGCAGAAATCATGGAAATGGCGGCAAAGACAGAAAATATCCGGTACCTGGAAAAGCATATGACAGAGTTTTTGGAGACGATCCGGCACACGTTAGAGAGTGTCGAGGATGAATTAAAGAATCTGCCGCAGGAGATACAGGGGGAAGGCGCAGCCACGGCAGAGGACATACCGGAGGAAAAACAGCAGATTCTGGCGCAGCTTAGGGAAGCTTTTGATGCGTGTGATTTAAACGGGATTGAGCAGGGACTTTCCCGGTTTGCGCGTGCCCATCTGACAGCGGAGGAACGGGAACTGTTGACAGAACTGCATGCGGCATATGAGAACCTGGATTACGAAGAGGGAAGCGAACTGCTTTCCGGCCGGATGCTGTGATAGAAGTGAAAGAAAAAATGATTGTTTTGTACAGGTTACGCGATTGATAGTGTGAGAAAAATTCCCCTCGCAGAGATATACTGTGCGTAGAATAGAAATCCGGAGTTCCCGGAGCAGCTGACAGGAGATCTGCAGCAAATTTGTACAGGGGGAAAACTATGAATCTGGCAGAAATTACACATCGGGCGTATTTTTTAGACTGCTATCCGCTTGATGAGAGACATTTAAAAATAAGTATTCAGACAGGAAAAGATGTGGACGAGGTGATCCTCTGGGCGGGCGACCCGTATTCCGCCGGGATTGCCGAGAACGAGCAGAACTGGCAGGGCGAGCGGGTGCCGATGGAACTGGAGCGGGAACTGGCGCACAGAAATGTATATAGTGCCGTCCTCACACCGGTGTACCGCAGAGTCAAGTACCATTTTGAGATCACCGGCGGCGGGGAGAGCGTCTGCCTGTATGAGGATGGATTTGTGAAAGCGGCAGAGCGCTTTCCAGCGGACCGGATGATCCAGCGTTTTATCTATCCGTGGATGAACCGGGCGGACATTATGAAGGTGCCGGACTGGGCGGAGAATATCGTGTGGTATCAGATTTTCCCGGATCGTTTCTGCAGAAAAAATCCGGGAGAAAAGCGTCATTCCTGCCGGGAATGGGCTTGTCAGGAGGATGCAACCTGGAAGGAGTTTTACGGGGGGGATCTGGCGGGAATCCGCAGCCGCCTTGCCTATATTGCAGACCTCGGCGTCGGAGGCATCTACTTAAACCCGATTCTGTGGTCGGATTCCAACCACCGGTACGACACGATTGACTACCACAGTGTGGAGCCGGATCTCGGCACGGAGGAAGAACTGAAGGCGTTGATTGCGGAGGCGCATGCGCTGGGACTTCGCGTGATGATCGATGCGGTATTTAATCATTGCGGGGCAAAGTGCGCGCTCTGGCAGGATGTGCTGGAAAAGGGACCGCAGTCCAGCTACTACCACTGGTTTTGCGTGAACCGCTGGCCGATCGATGCGCAGACCCATGCGACGAAGCGGGGGGATTATTTTTCCTTTGCGTTTGTCGATAATATGCCAAAATTTGATACCAGCGAGCCGGATGTGATGGAGTATCTTACCGGCATTGCGAAGCACTGGGTATGTGAATGGAAGGTTGACGGAATCCGTTTTGATGTCGGCAACGAGATTTCACATGCATTTTTAAAACATCTGCGTCTGGAGTTGAAAAAGTGCAATCCAAAGCTTTTCCTGCTCGGAGAGATCTGGCATGATGCTTTCCCATGGCTGCTCGGCGACGAGTATGATTCGACGATGAACTACCCGTTTCTGGCGTGCGTGAATAACTTCTGGGCAGATAAGACACAGAGTGGTACGGATTTTATGCATGGCATCAACCAGTGCTACAGCATGTACTACGAGCAGGTGAATCGCGTGCTGTTTAATCTGTTAGATTCCCATGATACGGATCGTCTGATGGAGAGATGCCACGGAAATGCGGATATGTTTCTGGCACAGCTTACAGTTCTGTTCACCATGCAGGGCGCGCCGGGCATCTACTACGGCACCGAGATCGGTATGGACGGAGGCGGAACAAAGGCGAACCGGAAGTGCATGCCGTGGGAGGAGATCGATGCGGGCAGCTTTGCGGAACTGACCGGACAGGTAAAGCAGCTGATTGCGATGCGCAGGCAGTATCCGCAGACAAGGAGCGGAAAAGTGGTATGGGATGTCAGAGAGGATTCCAGATTGTTACATTATTATAAGAAAAAAGAAGGACAAAAAACGCTGGAGGTCTGCATTAACGCCGGGGAGGAACCGGTGCGGACAGGGGAGCGGGGACTGCCGGAGCCGGAGGACTGCCTGTTCGCGAACGGATTGGAGCACGGAAGCTTAAGACCGCAGGGCGTTTTCATAAGATTAGTGTGAACATGACACTGCCGTATCGGATCCCGTCTGATGCGGCGGTGTCAGCAGCTCCACTGCAATCCGGAGGCAGAGTGTCTGCATGGATTCCATATCAAACTGACTGCAGAGGGAAGTCTCCAGCTGGGTGTGCGCAAAGCTTTCCAGAAGCTGGATACCTAAATAGATGCGTTCCCTGAGCGCCGGAAGTCCTGCGTATGCGGGGGGACATTTCTGCACGAGGGTATCGACTGCATCGAGCAGAATCCGGTGATAGGCATCCCGGACAGCCAAAATCTTCTGTGTTTTTTGTTCGCAGGTGTGATAAAATGAATTTACAATGGTTTTTACAGGAAAATGTATTGAGGGGAATTTCATATGTTAAAGGTTTTTTTAGCGGAAGATGAGATCGTTATGCGGGAGGGCATAAAGAACAACATCGACTGGCAGGGGGAAGGCTTTGAATTTGTTGGTGACGCGGGCGACGGGGAGCTCGCCTATCCGATCATCCAGAAGACGAGACCGGATATTCTGATCACGGACATTAAGATGCCGTTCATGGATGGACTGGAGCTGAGCCGTCTCGTGAAGCACGAGCTGCCGGAGACCAAGATCATATTCCTGAGCGGGTATGACGAGTTCCAGTATGCAAAAGAGGCAATCGACATCGGAATCACGGATTATCTGGTGAAGCCGGTCACGGGTGCACAGCTGATCGGGACACTCAAGAAGATCGGTCAGAAGATCGAGGAGGAGCGCGGGAAGCAGAAGCAGCAGGCGCCGGAGGAGGCGAGATCTGCCGGCAGGCAGCGGCTGTTCCGGCACATGGTCTCCGGAAAGCATACCTATGCGTCGGTGTTCCAGGAGGCGAAGGAGCTGGGACTTGAGCTGATTGCGGAGCAGTACAATATCATGCTGCTCCAGCTGTTCTCCGAGGAGAAGGAGGATGTCCTGCCGGAGAAGATAAAAGCCTTCGAGCAGGAGCTGGAGAAGTACATGGAGCAGTCCGGCAATCTGATTGTCGCAAAGCAGAGCCGGGCGGAGTACGATTTTGTGCTGAAGGGCACAGGGCAGCAGTCTCTCGCGGAGACGACAGAGCAGGTAAAAAGCCTGCTGGCAGAGTATTTCCGGAGAGAGACGGCGGTGGAGTATGTCGCGGCGCTCGGGACACCGGTGGAGCGTTTCAGCGAGCTGCAGCAGTGCTACCGGCAGACCAACCTGTGCTTTTCCAGACGCTATTCGGTAGAGCGCAACCAGATCCTTGAGGAGGAGACGCCGGGGGAGACTGCGGCGGAGGTTCTGGAGGATGTAAAGCTCGGGGAGCTGAATATCTCCAGCCTGAGCCAGCGGCAGGCGGAGGCTTTTCTGTACACGGGCACTAGGGAGGAGGTGTCCGGCTTCGTGGAGGATTACTTTGCACAGCTCGGGGACGGCAATGTAAAGTCTATCTTCCTGCGCCAGTACGTGGTGATGGATCTGTATGTGACGGCGGTTTCCGTTCTGGAGAAGAGCGGTTACAAGAGCAGGGATCTCGTGGAGCGGTGCGGCGATGCGAAGGAGATGGTAGCCTACCTGACCACGGTTGAGCAGACCAGGGAATATATTAAGAAGCTTTTTTCGGCGGTGCTGGATTTGCGCAGTGAGGCGGTGGACGGAAAATACGACGGCATCATGCAGAAGGCAAAGACCTACATCAACGATCATTTTGAGAAGGACGGGATTTCCCTGAATATGGTCGCAGCGGAGGTAAATCTGAGTCCGAGCCATTTCAGCACGGTATTCGGTCAGGAAATGGGAGAGACGTTTGTAGAATATCTTACAAGAATCCGCATGGAAAAAGCGAAGGAGCTGCTCAGGACGACGGGAAAGAAGGTAACGGAGATTGCCTTTGAGGTGGGCTACCGGGATGCGCATTATTTCAGCAACCTGTTCAAGAAGACGCAGGGCTGCACACCGGGTGAGTACCGCAGCAGAGGGTAAAAGGGGAGATGGATATTGAAGAGAGGGTTTTCACTAAAGAGCAGGCTCTATATGCTGCTGCTGATCTGTGTGGTGCCGCTGACCATACTTCTGGCGTATCTTCTGATTATGACGAACAAGATTTCCTCCGAGTATGACGGGATTGTCAGGAGAATCACAAAGGCAAACGCGTACAACATCAATTTCAAGGAGGACATGGACTACGTGATGTATATTATCGTAGTCAATTCGGAGCGTGCCGAGGAGCTGGTGGACACGGAGCAGCCGCACCGGATGATACAGGCCGCGCGGGAGGTGTTCGGCGAGCTCTATGAGGAGGCAGATTCCGAGTACGCCGCGAACCGGCTGTCAAGCATACTAAAGAGTCTTGACACGCTGGAGGATCGTGTGGAGGAGATCGAGAAGGATGCGCTTGTGACCGGGCTTTATGAGACGAACATGGACCGTCTGGATCTGAATATCCGCGTCCTGACGGAGCTGATACAGGAGCAGATCCAGTATTATATCTACTATGAGACAACGAACATGGAGGAGCTGCGGATGGGAATCCGCGCGGATGTGGAGAGTGCCATCACGGCGATCACAGTGATTCTCGTCCTGATACTGCTCGGGGCATGGATGGTCAGCAGGAGGATTGTGCGGGGAATCACGGAGCCCATCCAGCGGCTGTGTGAGGCTGCGCAGGCAGCGGGAAGCGGGGATTTTGCGATCCGGGCGCAGGACGAGGAGCTGGATGAGCTCTCGGTTCTGAACAGCAGCTTTAACCAGATGGTGGAGGAGATCGGGCATCTCGTGGAGGATATACGCGTGGAGGAGCTGAATCTGCGCGCGGCGGAGCTGCGCGTGCTGCAGGAGCAGATCAACCCGCATTTTCTGTACAATACACTGGACAACATCATCTGGCTCGCGGAGTCGAAGGACACGGAGCAGGTCGTGAGGATGGTGTCGTCCCTGTCAAGCTTTTTTCGGACAACCTTAAGCAAGGGGCGGGAGTTCATCACGGTAAAGGAGGAGGAGCAGCACATCCGCAGCTACTTAGAGATCCAGCAGTTCCGCTACAGGGATATACTGGAATATGAGATTGCGATTCCGGAGGAACTCTATGAATATGAGATCATCAAGCTGACGCTCCAGCCGCTTGTGGAGAATGCTCTCTACCACGGCATCAAGAACAAGCGCGGCGGCGGACATATCCGGGTGTCCGGTGCACTCTGCCAGGATGTCATGATTTTCAAGGTGCAGGATGACGGAATCGGAATGGACGGTGCGCGGCTTGCGCAGGTGTGCGCCATGCTCCGCGACGGGGAGCAGGAGCCGGAGCAGGAGGAGACGGGCGGCTTCGGACTGTTCAATGTCAACCAGCGTATCCAGCTCAATTATGGCAGGGAGTACGGACTGAAGATACAGAGCACCTACGGGCAGGGCACCGAGATCTGGGTGCGGATTCCGTGCCGGGCAGAGAAAATCAAAAGAAAACGCAACATTTCCAAAAAAATTACACCTTTTGAGGAAAATACGGCAAAATTGTGAATGAGCTGTTCATAATTTAGTAAAAAATTATACTTATTTCAAAAGCCAGTCGGTATTTTTTAAACCGTCCGAAAGCTATAATAGGTACATGGTTAAGGACTTAACCAAATCTAATAAAAACTTTGGGAGGTTTTTAAAATGAAAAAAAAGTTAGTGAGTGTATTGATGTGCATGGCAATGGGCGCAACCTTACTGGCAGGCTGCGGAAGCGAGGAGGCTGCTGACAGCAGCAACACAACGGCAGCAGATGCAGCAGACGCAGATACGGCAGCGGACAGCGAAGCAGCGGATGCTTCTGACGCAGCAGATGCGGCAGACGCAGCTGACGGGGATGTAATCACAATCGGCTTTGCACAGGTTGGCCATGAGTCTGACTGGCGTACCGCATCCACGAATTCCGCACAGTCCATCTTCTCGGCAGAGAACGGATATGATCTCCAGTTCGTTGACTGCGACCAGGATTCGGCAGTCCAGCTGGAGGCAGTACGTGGCTTCATCGAGCAGGATGTGGATTACATCATCATCGACCCGATCGTATCGACAGGCTGGGACACGGTACTGACAGAGTGCGAGGAGGCAGGTATTCCGGTTATCGTCATTGACCGTACGATTGATGATTCGGACAAATATATTTCATGGGTAGGCTCCAACTTCAAGAATGAGGGTCTTGCAGCAGGTGAGTGGTTAAAGGCTTACACGGATGCAAAGGGCATCAGCGACGTGAACGTGCTCGTTATCGAGGGAACAACCGGTGCTTCCGCACAGATCGGACGTACGGACGGCTTCAAGGAGATCGCAGATGCAAACGGCTGGAACATTCTGGATTCCCAGACCGGTGATTTCACACAGGCTGGCGGACAGGAGGTTATGGAGTCTTACATCAAGAGCTACGAGGGACAGTTCAATGTAGTGGTATGCCAGAACGATAACGAGGCATTTGGTGCGATGGATGCCATGAAGGCAGCAGGTATCTCCTATGGTGTGGACGGAGACGTGATCCTGATTTCCTTCGATGCCTGCACCGCAGGTCTTGAGTATGTAATGTCCGGCGACATCAATGCAGACTTCGAGTGCAACCCGCTTGCAGCTCCGTTTGTAGAGGATGTTATCCAGCAGTTAGAGTCCGGCAGCACACCTGACAAGGAAGTATACATGGTTGAGCACTGGTATGTAAATGAGGACATCCTTTCATCCATCACGGTAAACGGCGAGGAGCAGGAGCTTACCGTGGTTACACAGGAGATCGTTGACGCACAGTATTAAGACGGTCTGACAACAGGACAAACATTATAGCAGGGACAGAGAAGAAGCTGCTTCACAGACAGGGAATTTGTAATGGGGGAGGCCGGTTGGTCTCTCCCAATTTTAAGGAAAGGGTGGAGTAAAATGGAGCATAATGTGGTACTGACCATGCGGGGGATTACCATGACATTTCCGGGTGTAAAGGCACTGGACAATGTGGATCTTACACTGCGGAAGGGCGAGATCATGGCACTGATGGGAGAAAATGGTGCCGGGAAATCTACACTGATCAAGTGTCTGACCGGAATCAACGCGTTCGATGCGGGAGAAATACGCGTTGACGGGATCGATGGACCGGTGGTCAATCATTCGACCCTGGATGCACAGAAAAAGGGAATATCCACGGTGTATCAGGAAGTCAATCTTTGCCCGAATTTGAGTGTGGCAGAAAATTTATTTATCGGCAGGGAGCCGAAGACAAAGCTTGGAACCATCGACTGGAAGACGATGACAGCAAAATCCAACAGGATTATTAAGAGCCTGGATCTTGATATTGACGTAACCAAAAATCTGGAGGAGTATTCACTGGCGCTCCAGCAGATGATTGCGATTGCAAGAGCGGTGGATATGGATTGTAAGGTACTGATTTTAGACGAGCCGACATCCTCCCTGGATGACCATGAGGTTGAAAAGCTGTTCGTTCTTATGCGGCAGCTGAAGGAAAAGGGTGTGGCGATTGTGTTTGTGACACACTTTCTGGAGCAGGTATACGCAGTCTGTGACCGGATCACAGTGCTCCGGAACGGCATACTGGTCGGAGAATATCCGATTGAGGAGCTGCCAAGGGTAAAGCTGGTCGCAGCGATGATGGGCAAGGATTTTGATGACCTTGCAGCTGTAAAATCAGAAGAGAAGAAGGATTTCACCAATGTGCCGGTGGTTATCGATGCGCAGGGCATGAGCCACAAGGGAAAGATCAAGCCGTTTGATTTACAGATACATAAGGGTGAGGTCGTGGGACTGACAGGTCTGCTTGGCTCGGGACGCAGTGAGCTGGCGCGTGTCATCTATGGAGCGGATAAAAACCAGACAGGTAAGCTGTTTGTCAACGGAAAAGAGGCAAAGATCAATGCGCCGATTGATGCGATGAATCTTGGAATGGGACTTCTTCCGGACGACAGAAAGGCAGAGGGCATTATCGCAGACTTATCTGTACGAGAAAATATAATTCTGGCAATGCAGGCAAAGCGCGGAATGTTTAAGCTGCTTCCAATGAGCAGACAGAACGAGATCGCAGACAAGTATATCGAGCTGCTGCAGATCAAGACGGCGAGCAGGGAGACCCTGATCGGGCAGCTCTCCGGCGGAAACCAGCAGAAGGTGATTCTGGCACGCTGGCTTGCCACAGATCCGGAATTCCTTATTCTGGATGAGCCGACCAGAGGTATCGATGTCGGGACAAAGACTGAGATCCAGAAGCTTGTGATCGAGCTTGCGGATCAGGGAAAGAGTCTGATCTTCATCTCTTCCGAGATTGAGGAGATGCTTAGAACATGCTCCAAGCTGGTGGTATTAAGGGATGGTCAGGAAGTGGGAGAGATCACTGAGGAACTGACCCAGGGGCATGTAATGCAGTCCATAGCAGGAGGTGGCAGGAATGAGTAAGTTTAAGAAGCTGGTCAGCCAGCCGTTGTTTTTACCGATTTTCTGTATGATACTGGTGATGGCGGTAAATATCATCTATGATGTGATGGCAGGAAATTTTGCATTTAACTTTTTTACCATCTCCATCCGCAACGGGGTATTGTACGGACGCATCATTGATATTTTAAACCGCGGCAGTGAGATTGCCGTTCTTGCCATCGGCATGACGCTGGTTGTGTCCTGCTCGGCAGGAACGGATATTTCCGTCGGCTCGGTCATGTCACTGGCGGCATCGTTCTGCTGCATGCTTCTGGCAGGCTACGGCGTGTCCTCCACCAACAGCCTTGCAGCGCCGCTGATCGTCGGTGTGCTTGGCGGCATCCTGATGGGATGTGCCTGCGGTGCGTTTAACGGTTTTCTGGTATCGTATCTGAATGTGCAGCCGATGGTGGCAACGCTGATCCTGTTTTCGGCGGCGAGGGCAATCGGACTTCTGCTCTGCAACAACATGATCGTATACGTCCGGGATGATTCCTTCAAAATCTTCGGCGGCTATCTCAGATTTATGCCGACACCGATCGTGGTTGCCATCGTGTGCATCCTGATCACATCGCTGGTGCTCCGCAAGACCGCACTGGGCTTATATATCCAGAGCGTCGGCATCAATAAGAAGGCTTCCCGCATCGCGGGCATCAATTCCGAGCGCATCATTTTCCTGTGCTATGTTGTCTGCGGATTGTGTGCAGGAATTGCCGGCATTGTTGCTTCCTCCCGGATCAGCTCTGCGGATTCCAACAACATCGGACTGAACTTCGAGCTGGATGCGATTCTGGCAGTTGCACTTGGTGGAAACAGTCTTGGCGGCGGTAAGTTTAACCTTGCCGGTTCTATTATTGGAGCTTACACAATCCAGGCTATTACAACAACATTGTATGCTTTGGGTGTATCTTCTGATCAGGCACCGGTATATAAGGCTATCATCGTTATTATCATTGTTGCCATCCAGGCACCTCCGTTTAAGGCATTTATGAAAAAAATGTCTGTAAGGAGACAGCTTGCCAAAGGAGGTGCTGCATAATGAAAGCGAAAAAATTAAATGGAAATACGGTTCTTCTGATAATTACCATCGCGTTATTTTTTGTGATGTATGCCGTGGGCTGTGTGATTTATTCCAATAAGGGTTTCACACATCTGCAGACGTTTTTGAACATCCTTATCAATAATGCGGGTCTGCTCTGCATCACCTGTGGAATGACCTGCGTGATGCTGACCGGCGGCATCGATATTTCCGTTGGCTCGCTGGTTGCCATGGACTGCATGATTCTTGCCGTCGGCATGGAGCGCTGGAACATGAATGCGGTTCTGCTCTGCATACTTGTGCTTGCCATCGGGATTGTGTTCGGCGTGGTGCAGGGCTTCTGTGTCGGCTATCTGAATATCCAGCCGTTCATTGTGACAAT
>ENA-OOWX01001269-OOWX01001269.1-human-gut-metagenome-genome-assembly--contig:-NODE-1269-length-12519-cov-2.000722_pt1 | contig 12519 bp, 9 predicted proteins | sample MGYA00241583_ERZ501335 | MGnify/ENA primary metagenome ERZ501335 (study PRJEB25962, sample SAMEA2042731) | human gut metagenome | biome: human gut; feature: human-associated habitat; material: faeces...
TCTTTCAACGACAGGACTTCATGAAGTTTTACCGGAGGAAGCAAGCCGTTTTCCTGTTCCTTCTCATTCTCGTCATCAAAACTCTCGCGGTACACCTGAAGGAAACCGTCAAAAGTAATGACCTCACCGGTAGCCACGAACTTCTCTTTCTTGCCGCCGATGCCTACGGAGATCGTCGTACGCTCCAACTCGGCGTCCGCCATCTGGCAAGCGATCGTACGTTTACGGATCAGTTCATACAGCTTCTTTTCCTGCGAAGAGCTTCCTGCCTCCACATTACTGATATAGGTCGGACGAATCGCCTCGTGCGCTTCTTGCGCTCCCTTGCTCTTGGTATGATATTGACGGAATTTATAATATTTCTCACCGTAGGTATCCAAGATAGCCTCTTTTGCCGTCCCCAAAGCCAAATCACTTAAGTTCACGGAGTCAGTACGCATATACGTGATCAATCCGGACTCATACAGGCGTTGGGCGATCATCATGGTCTGCGAGACCGAATAACCCAACTTACGGGCGGCCTCCTGCTGCAAGGTAGATGTCGTAAAAGGAGGGGCTGGTGTTTTACGCACCGGCTTTTTCGAGATATCATCGATCGTGAAAGAAGCGTCCTTGCAAGATTCAAGGAATGCCTCCACCTCTTCCTTATCTTTCAAACGACGGTTCAGCTCCGCCTTGAGGATTGTCGTACCATCCGGCAAGATAAAGCTAGCGATCACACGGTAGGCGGCCTCCGAGACAAACTCGTTGATCTCTCGCTCCCGCTCTACGATCAGACGTACGGCAACCGATTGCACGCGCCCCGCAGATAAAGCCGGCTTCACCTTACGCCAAAGAATGGGGGATAGCTCGAAACCCACGATACGGTCTAAGATACGACGGGCTTGCTGCGCGTTCACCAAATCGATATTGATATCTCTCGGCGTCTCGATCGCATGTAATATAGCGTTCTTGGTAATTTCATGAAAAACGATACGTTTCGTATTCTCAGGTTTCAATCCTAATACCTCATATAAATGCCAAGAGATGGCCTCTCCCTCCCGGTCCTCATCGGAAGCCAACCAAACCTGCTCGGCTTTCTTCGCTTCGTTCTTCAATTCGGTCACGAGTTTCTTCTTGTCAGAGGGAATCACGTATTCCGGGGCATAATTGTGTTCGAGGTCTATACTGAAATCTTTCGTTTTCAAGTCGCGGATATGACCATAGCTAGACATAACCTTATAGTCCTTTCCGAGGAACTTCTCGATGGTTTTTGCCTTGGCGGGTGACTCCACTATTACCAAATTCTTTTGCATATCTATTTTTTGCTGGTTAGAAATCGGGTGCAAACTTACACAAATAATTAACGTACGCGGTATATCGGTCACTAAAAAAGCGTTTTTTCCTATACATTATATATATAGTCATGCGTTTCTATTTACCTTCGCGGGACAAAATCAAAAAGCTATTCAAAAATATGGAAGAGATAAAGCGACTTATTTCAGAGAATAAACTAGAAGAAGCGATCCGGCTCTTGGACGCTTACCTCACGGAGCAACCGAGATCCGACGAGGCTTGGTTTCTCCTCGGAAAAGCTCATTATAAACTAGGCAACGTACGCCTAGCCCTCAACAGCTACCTGCAAGCGATAGAGATCAATCCGGAAAGCCCGGCACAAGCGGCCTACGATATGGCGATCAAGGTACTGGATTTTTATAATAAGGATATGTACAACCATTAAGAAGACAGAGCACCCGTACCCAAATAAATTCTAGAAGTACAAGTAACTCGACTTTATGCATTTATGAAGTTAGTTGTTCTTGATATAGCGTTTATTTGTATAATGCTCATTTACAACTTATAACGTAAGCTCGTCATAATAGGCATCGTTAAAGGCTTATAATGGGCATTATAAAGTGCTTATAATGGGCATTCTTAGCACCTAACATTGCCCATCGTAATTTGTAGAGACGGGGCGTGCCCCGTCTCTACAAGATATACAATGAATTTATGTTTCTTTAGATTTCAATCTTCCATGGGAGTAATCGTATAGTCATGCAGACAGAAGAATTCCTCTGTCAACATAGTAGGTGGAATCTTTCCCTCTTCCAAGGAATAGCCCACTCCACTGAAACGAACATTCAGCCCCTCCTGCTGATAAGCCATCGGCATATCCTCCACATAGTAATTACCCACGAAATCGATTGGTTTGGAACAAACTATGGCCCATAGATTCACCCGATCGTCCCAACGAATACGACCAAACTCATCAACTAGATCCGTCCTTCGCCCATGCTCATGCTTATCCTCATGCTCATCATCACCGCAAGCGGTAAAGCCTAGCATGGTAATAGTACACAGGCAAAATGATAAAAATACAGAAAATGCTTTTTTCATATAAGTAAACTTTAAGAAATTACCTTTATCCAGATGATTATCCTTTATAAGTCAGCGCCAACATCGTAATATCATCGCTCTGCGTAGCGCCGTTCACGAATGATTGGACGGATTCGGATATACCTTCGATCATGGATTTGGGGGATTGGTTCTTTACGGAGCTACAAGCCTCTACCAAACGGATATCTCCATATTGCTCATTCCGCAGGTTCATCGCCTCACTGATTCCATCCGTATAGAGGAACAAGCTGTCTCCCGCTTCCAGTTTCAAGGATTGTTCTTTATAAGCTAATCCCGGCACGACTCCCAAGGCCATCCCACCAGTCATCGGCAAAAGAGATACCTTATCGTTCTTACGAATCCAAACCGGACGATTATGCCCCCCATTGCAATAAACCACGTCGCCCGTATGGATATTCAAGATCGCGTAAAAAGTAGTAACAAACATCCCATTGACACTCTCACGGCACAATAGATCATTTGATTCCTTCATGCAGACCGCCGGGGAAAGCTGCCTAAGCGCCGTAGCACGAATCACCGTACGGCTGATCGCCATGAAAATAGCGGCGGGAATCCCCTTATCCGACACGTCAGCGATCGTAAAACCCAGATGATTATCGTCCACCAAGAAGAAATCATAGAAATCACCCCCCACGGCCTTCGCCGCGCTCATGGTCGCGTAGAGATCGAATTGCTTATATTGCGGGAACGGAGGGAACTGCTTCGGCAAGATCGATTGCTGTATCTCACGTGCCACGTTCAAGTCGTATTGTATCTCCTCTAGCTGATGATGTTCCTTTTGGGCCTCCTTGATAAAAGAAATCTGCTCGACCGCCTTCTCGATCGTACGTTCCAGATCCTCCATATCGATCGGCTTGGTAGCGAAGTCGAAAGCACCATGGTTCATGGCGGTACGAATATTCTCCATATCCCCATAAGCCGATACGATGATACATTTCAAGGCCGGGTTACGCATCTCGTTAATCTTCGTCAGCAATGTCAAGCCATCCATCTCCGGCATATTGATATCGCTCAATATGATATCAAAGTCCGGATGGTCCAACATCATCCTCAACGCCTCCAAACCATTATGGGCAAAGGAGAACTCATACTCTCCCTTACGGATCTTCCGACGGAAATATTGGGTTAGCAACGCTTCCAGATCCTGTTCGTCGTCTACGCTTAATATCTTGATCGCCATAATTCTTCTGTTTATTTCGTTAATGGAATAAGGAATATGAAACGGGTAAACTCACCTTCTTTCGATTCCACCTCTATCTTCCCGTCATGCTTCTCCTCTATAATGGATCGAGTGATAGATAGCCCCAAGCCAGTTCCCTCTCCCACCGGTTTCGTGGTGAAAAACGCGGAGAATATCTGCTCCCGGATATCCTCCGGCATACCGATACCATTATCCTCGATACTTAATCTTAAAGAATCTCCCTCCTTCCGTAGATCCACGGATATAACCGGCTCATACCCGATCGGCGAGAGCTTGGATTTACTATAGACCGCATAGCAAGCGTTATTCATGACATTCAATACCGCACGGCTCAAATCCTGTGGGATCACTTTCAGCATCGGAAGCCCTTCCTCGTAATGCTCCCGGATCGCGATATTGAAACCTTTATAGTTCGCTCGCATCGAATGATAAGCCAACCAAACATATTCCTTCACCAGATTCTTGATATCCGTAGGGATGTACTCGTCATCCTTCCCTCTGGAATAAAGCAAGATACCCCGGATGATACTTGTCGCCCGGTTTCCATGTTCCTCGATCTTCTTCAAGTTACCATGCAAATCGCTAACGATTTCGCAAAACTCCTCATGCAAGGCGGTCAGCTTCTCCCAAGATTCCGGAGGCAAGACATCTTTCTCTTCTTCTAATATATCTTCCAAGTCATCCACTAACTTAGAGGACAGCTTACTGAAATTGATGACAAAGTTGAGCGGATTCTGGATCTCATGTGCGATCCCGGCACTCAACATACCTAAAGAAGATAATTTCTCTAAGTTCTTCACTTGCAAACGTAGCCGTTCTATTTCCTTACTCTGGTCTTCCATATCTATTCCTCCTCTTTAGGCGGTGTAATTGTTTTCGGTTGATATACAGGGATCGTAATTAGAAACTGGGTATATTCTCCTTTCTTACTCTCCACCTCGATGGTTCCCCGATGGTTTTGCACGATCTCACGGCATAGGTAAAGCCCTACGCCGGCCGCTTCCCCCGTTGTCTTTGTTGTGAAGAAAGGAGCGAATATCTTATCTTTTATATTCTCGTCGATACCGGACCCGTTATCCCGGATCGTTATTTCCAGCATATCCTTATTGACTTTCAATCCAAGGAATATCTCCGGACTAAAAGTCACGGTCTCCGATTTCTTCAACAGGGCATATATGGAATTTTTCAATATCCCGGCCAGAACCTTACTGAACTGCTCCACGTTTACCTCCATCATCAAAGACAACGTCAAATTATCGAAAACAATCCGGATATTCTTCTCTTGAATATCCTGCTCATACGTTTTCTTCAATTTATCCAAGGCGATCCGGCATAATCCGTTTATGTTGGTAAGCGTAAGATTACCTCTTCGATCTTTCAGCAATTCCTCCATCGCCTTAACGATACGGACCGTATTGAAACCATGCTCGGAGATCTTCTCCAAATTACTGGCCATCATATTCAGCAAATCTACCGAGTCGTCATACACATCCGGTTTCAGATGCTCTTTCTGACTATCCAGATTTTCCCGGAGATCCTTGGCCAACCCCGATGTCAGATTCGCGAAGTTATTGATATAATTCAGTGGGTTCAAGATACGGTCCACCAAACCTTGGGTCAATTGCCCTACGGTAGCCATCCGTTCCTTACGGACCAGCTCGTCCTGCGCCTCACCCAAGGCTTTCAAAGCCGCCGCCAATTTCTCGGATTCCTCTTGGATAGCGTCTTTCTCCGAACGGATCTCCTGCGTACGCTCCTCTACCTCTTTTACCAAATACTCTTTTTGTTTGAGTTTCCGCTTGAAAACGAACTTAGAGATCTGGCAAAACAGAATCAAGAAAAGTAATCCGATCCATTCTTGATGACCGAACTTCACAGATACACAAATCCCGACCAAGCTACCCAGTGTAACCCGTTCGCAAAGTTTAATCCGCCTTTTTAACCGATCGATCTCGGTATGTAAATCCTGTATCATGATGAACCTCCTTTCCTAACTATAAATAGGCAACGTAATCGTAACTTCCGTATATTTATCTTTCTCCGACTCGATAGCGATCGTACCCTTATGGTTCAAAACGACCTCCCGACTCAAGTAAAGACCTGTTCCTGCCGCTTCCGCGGTCGGTTTGGTGGTAAAGAACGGAGAAAAGACTTTCGTCTTTATCGTTTCTTCTATACCGACGCCATTATCACGGATAACCACTTGCAGCTTATCCGCTTGAATACGCAATACCAACGAGACAGAAGGCTGATATCCCGGCTCTCCGGCCTTTTTCAAGACCGCATATATACTATTATCCAATATCTGCGACAAGGCTTTTCCCATCTGATCGATATTCACCTCGATTGTCAACGGTACGGAAAGCCCGGAGAATGATAGATCTACTTGATTCTTCTCGATCTCCTTCGCGTAATTCTTTCGCAAGATATCCAGATTGACCCTACATAAATCATTAATATCCACGCAGGTTCGATTCGCCGAATGATCTTTCAGCAATTCTTCCATCGCTTTTACGATTCGCACCGTGTTATCACCATGCTTGGCGATCTTATCCAGATTGCCGGTCAAAAGAACCAGCAGTTCTTGCGTATCATTATAATTATCGTGTTTACCGGTCTCTTCGTCCTCATCGATATTCTGCTTGATATCTTTCGCTAATGCGGCAGACAAATGAGCGAAGTTATTGATATAATTCAAGGGATTCAAGATACGATCCACCAGACCTTTCGTTAATTGGCCGATCGATGCCAGACGTTCCTTACGAACCAACTCGTCCTGAGCGTCCGCCAAAGCAGAAAGGGCACGGGATAGTTTCTCCGACTCCGCTTGCATCGCATCCCGCTGGAAACGCAATTCCATCGTCCGCTGCTCCACGAGATTAGAGACGAACTGTCTTTTTCGCAGACGGAATTGCGTATAATACTTTAACAGGAATAGAAGGACTACGGCTCCCACCAAATAATAAACCAGTTCTTCCTTCTTCTGGTAAACCGCCAAGGCGATCCACGCCGTCCCGATCACGGTCAGCGTCTCGATCACCCGCATCCTCCAGCGAAGGCTTTCCAGTTGTTTGATATTTATGTCACCCATCCTTCCTATTTTAAGTGTTAGAAATTGATATTCACGCCAATCATCGCACTAAAGCTTTGCAAAGGATATCCGTAATATACCTCATACTTCTGGCAAAGGATATTATTCAACTTAGCGTAAACACCAAAGGTATCGTTGAAGGTATAGGTACCTGTTAGGTTTAGCTCGTTGATGTTGTTCATCTTATACTCGCCCGCTCCACCTAATTGGGTATAACGTCCAGTAGCCAAATAATAGTCCAGCAATACGGAGACATTCTTTACCGGACGAACCGTCAAGCCTGCCGTCACTTCCATCTCAGGTTTGCCCCAAGCATGGGCTAGTTCCCCGTTAGCTTCCCCACCAATCCATGTATCACCAAAATTCGCTTTCCAATTATTATATACTCCCTTTAAAGACACATCGAACAATTGTTGATAACTATACTTCAAGTTAGCGCCAATAAAAAGCTGTTTCGTATCGATATCAGACATAGCCTCGCTGAAATTCCCGAAGTGATCTCTATCATAAATTCTCGACGGCAAGAAAAGCACATCGCTGCTCGTTATCTTATAACCGGCGAATACATCGAACCAAAATCCCGGAGCCACGCCACTCTTTATACCTAAAGTAGCATCCAACCAATTACGGGAGGGGGCGATCTCTTTTGTAGGATTTACATAACGATTCACCAAAGAGGTCTCATACATACTATTGGAATATAACTTACCACCAGCGTTTAAGTAAAGCAAGGTCTTATCTGCCACCTCTATGTCTGCCGCAATATTGGGTGAAGCCATGAACTTACTATTATCACCGGTCACCAACATCACATTAGCACCCAATTTCAAGTTCCAGCTATCCCCCTCTACCTTATAATATGGGGAAAGGATTACTTCCGCATGATTCTCGAACTCATAAGTATAATAGGTACCTGATGTAGTTTCTTTTTTTCCGGGTAAACTATAGTTGAAATACTCTACCTGTCCACCCAAGCCAATCCGCATATTCCCGTTAAAACCGGCATTCAAATCGAATTTAGCGTCAAAAGTATGTTCTGTAGGACCATCCGCTGGTTTGCCCAGCCCGTATTTATGGGAGAAATTTATATAGCCCAAATCCAGTAAGTACCCGAACGGCGCATCTTCCTTCGACTCAAATCCGATATTAGCAGCTATCGTCTGGTTTACTTGGTTTGTTTCCCGATCCACTCTATCCAAACTACCCTCTGCCATCATAGACCAAGCATCCGCAATAGGCAGTCCATAATAATTAAACGCCGAATATCCGTACTTCGCACCAATACTAAATATCGTCTTATCAAAAACATGCTTGAAATTGATGCCTCCCAGATTATCGTTGATCTTCGCCTTCACCTTCTCATCGTCCATCTGAATATATTTCACCTTTCCATTCGTAGAACGATGTGAATACCAAATATTCAACTTATCCTTCTCGGTACTCAAGATATGATATCCCAAATCACCGTTTATATTCAGATATGTGCCTACACCGAAGTTAAAATATCCCCGGCGCTTGTTGTTATCCATCTGCGTCATGATATTTCCGGAAGGCAACAAACTAATCTCTTTCTGCGGATCGGCGGCGATCGTATAATTCGAGTAATCGATCGGGATCTTACGAACCTCCGGCTCTTTCACCACGGGAAGCGTATTTACCTTGCTGGCGTCCTGCACGGAAGGATCATACTCCCGTTCAAGCGTCATCTCTCGGTTCAGGTTCTTTTCTTTCGTAACATCCTCTTGCGCACTCGCAGCAGCAGCCGAACCCAGCAAAGCTACCACACACAACGCCTTTACATTATATATAGTCTTCATCGCTTTCTTTTATTTCTTTAGTTTACCCAATCTGTCTTCGATCATCGCGGCGATCTCATCATCGCCCTTGTAGTTGTTTTGCAAACTGGTCAGATATTGACGAGCTTGGAAATCATCACCTTGGCGGATATAAATATCAGCCAACAAGATAAAGCCCCGTGCCAACCAATATTGGTGAGGCGTACCGTTCTCGATGAAGTTCATCAAGACAGTCTCGGCATTCTTATCATCCTTATTATCATAATACAATTGAGCCAATAGATATTTAGCCTCCGCCCCGTGTATCGTACGGGTATCCTTGCTGATCTCCTTCAAGTCGGCCAACGCCTTGTTCTCCTGCTTCAAGCTGATATAAGCCTTCGCACGGACATAACGGGCCTCGGACATAATCTCGGGAGATAGCTTCGGTTCCTTCAGCAAATCGTTGGCGGCAAGCAAAGCCTCTTGCGGCTGACCGGTCAACTCGGCGCAACGCATCAAGCCCAATTTAGCGGCCTCCTTATTCTCCGGATTCTCCGCTACCGCCTGTAGATGCTTGAAACTTTCCATAGCGGCGGCGTAATCCTTATCCAGATACTCGTTCATTTCCGAGGTCAGATACTCGATCTCAGCCTTACGAGCCCAAGACTCTTCCCTGAATTTCGTATCACCGCTCTCCAATACCAACGAGAACAGACGTTTCGCCTCCTCCAGATCTTTCTTGGCAAAAGCGATACTTGCCAAATAGAAATTAGCGTTCGAGCTAAACGCTCCCTGCGGGAAGGTTTGCAAATAATTCGTCAAGCTACGACGAGCGCCCTCATTATCGCCTCGCATAAATAACTTCTCGGCCGCCAGATAGGTCAAGGAGTCTTGCTCACTCACCTCGAAACGAACATTTCCACCTAACGAATTCGCATAGGCGGCAAACGAATTGATATCGTTCAGCTCGATATATACGGACTTCAAGTCTTGCAAGGCCACTTTCGCCTCCTCGCTACCCGGATAATTGCTAATCACGCTCTTATAAGCGTCGGCCGCTTTCTCCGGCTGATTGTCGTTGAAGTAAATCAAACCAAGCTGTACGCCGGCCTTACGAGCCAGACTGCTTTGCGGGAAATCACGCATCAATTGCTCAAAGCTTGCCGCAGCCGCTTGATTATTATCCAATAACACGTAAGAACGTCCTTTCTCAAACAAGGCATCGTCCACATATTGTGATTCCGGGAACTCACGGATCAAGCGATCCATCACGCTGATCTTTCCCTTATAATCTTTCTGCAATCCCAGCAAGAAGCCCTTCTGATACACCGAATAATCTCCGGCGGACGGTTGCAATTGCGCCGCACGGGTATAATTCTCTTCCGCCATAGCGAACTGACGGTTGTGGAATAAACAATCGCCGATACGATTATAAGCGTCCGCATAAGCCGGAGTCTGCTGATTGCTTTCCAAATTCACGTATTGACGGAAGCGGTTCAACGCCTCGCCATACTCTTTCAATTTGAAGTAGCTGTAACCTAAGTTATAATGTGCCAAGGCATACATATCCGTATTACGTTGGCGGGTATTATTCAAATAGGTACGATAATCGGAAATCGCCTTATTATACTCACCTTGACGATAATAAGATTCCCCACGCCAGAAATAAGCGTCGTTACGAGATTCCAGATTATAAGCGCCCAGTGAGATCGCACGGCTGAAAAGATCGACCGCCTTATCCAATTCCATATTCGTGAACGCCTGCGTTCCCAACTGGAATAAGATATCTTGTTTCGCCTCCAAGATCTTCGTACTCGGATGCTTGATCTTATCGATAGAGTTCAGAGCCGCTTGATAGTTCTTGGTAGTCAAATAAACCTCCACCAGATAATCGTTTACCTTATCGGCATATTTGGAATTCGGGAAATCATTCAAGAAATCCTCGAAGATTGTCACCGACTCGCCAAAGCCCGTGAAAGCGGTCTCGTGGATCAATAAAGCGTAATTATACATAGCCGCCTCTTTCACTTGCTTATCGAAAGAAGAAGTCGCGGCAGCCTCGAAGGCCATACGGGCGTTATTCTTATCTTTTAATTTCAGATAACTTTGCCCCAGATACAGATAAGCGTTCTGCGAAAGGGCGTCGTTCTCACGAACGGTCCGTCCCAAAGCGTTCACGGCGCTACTGTAATTACCCTTATTGTAATAACATACGCCCAAGATATATAAATCGCCCCTCAACGGGCTATCCGTCGAGGATACATATTTACTCAGCATATTAATCGCTTGATCCTCATTTCCCAGATGATAGTAGGCGTTACCCATGATACGGTAAACCTCGCTATTGTTCTCGCTATCCGGATAAGAGGCTAACAATTCCTTGCCTTCGCTGATCACTTTCTCGTATTTATTCTGTATAAAATAAATTTGCGTGATATAGTACAAAGATCGCTCCTTATAATCAGGCAAGTCCTTCAAGCGGGTAAATTCCACCAAGGCATTGTTGTATTTACCGGTCGCGTAATCGATATAAGCGACATAATAGGTAGATGCTTCCCGGTACTTCGTTCCGATCTGCTCGATCCGTGCGAAATAACCACGGGCCTTCTCCATATCCCCGGTTTGCAACAAGGAATAAGCCAAACGGAAACAATAAGCCTCCTGTTGTTCCGGACTTAGCATATCAATGTTCGATTCGTTAAACCAAAAGATAGCTTTCTGATACTCTCCCAGTCCGAAATGGGCGGAACCGATCAAGAAGTTCACCTCGTCCGCATGACGGGAAGCCGGGTACACATCCAGATAATCTTTCAATAACTCAACGGCATTGGGACGACCTTGCTCATAAGCAGAGTAGACCAACATATAATCGGCTTCTTGAATCAAGTCGGCATCCGTGGAATGCTGTTTATACGCCTCCAGTTTATCGATGCAACCTGAATAATTCTTCAAACTAAACAACTCCTTGCCTTCGACAAACAAACGGTTCGGCGCATCAAATTGATACGATCTCTGCCCGCTTGCCATGTGGCTGCCTACTACCAGACACAGCGGAATAAGTATTCTTTTCATCACTCATTTGCTTTTTAATACAAGCACTTACTTCAGTGCCTATTCGTTCTAATTCGCAAATATAAGTAATATGCGCCAAACAGCAGGCAAGTTCTATCAATATTTACCAAGATAGATCGGTACCGCCTTTCGGATAGAGTCTAAACCGAAGTCTTCCGGATTCACATCCTCCGGGTGAAGGATCACGATCTCGGCGGCATCATCTTCCGCATGCACGTTATTGAAATCATCTACCAAACACTCATAAAACATATCCAGCGTATGCACCTCAAAGCCGGAATACATATATAAATTAGGCAAGGAAAACAAATAACGACAATTCTGGATATGCAACCCCGTCTCCTCCCTTACTTCCCGGCGAGCGGCCTCCTCCCCCGACTCAAACATATCGACGAAGCCACCGGGCAAATCCAATGTACCCTTAGCCGGCTCTTTTCCTCGGCGAACCAGCAATAACTCCCCCTTAGCGTTCTTTATGAAACAAGCGACAGCCGACGACGGGTTGAAATAATAAACAAAACCGCACGCCATACATTTTTTCGCTTTCTCGTTATGTTCCACGAAAGCTTTTGCCCCGCAAACCGGGCAAAACTGAAATTGATACAACGGATGTCTCATACTTTATGATTTATAATTCAATTAAAAACAACAAGCCGCACCTAAATATAGATGCGGCTTGCCTTATTTCGCAAATGTCTTTTCGTTATACGCAAAACCGGATTTAGACTTCCAAACCAGCGCTTTGGTCTCTTACTTCCCAACCCAAAGCACTTGCTCCTAATACGGCAGCATCGCTCTCTTTCAATTGAGAGAATAATAATTTAGTCTTACCTGCGTAAACTTTCAACATATTTTTCTCCATTGAACGTTTAATCGGGTTCATGATCAAATCACCAGCTTTCGTAAGACCGCCAAACAAAATGATAGCCTCCGGGCTAGAGAATGCTACGAAATCAGCGAAAGCCTCTCCCAACATAGAG
>ENA-OOWX01001277-OOWX01001277.1-human-gut-metagenome-genome-assembly--contig:-NODE-1277-length-12474-cov-1.846203_pt1 | contig 12474 bp, 7 predicted proteins | sample MGYA00241583_ERZ501335 | MGnify/ENA primary metagenome ERZ501335 (study PRJEB25962, sample SAMEA2042731) | human gut metagenome | biome: human gut; feature: human-associated habitat; material: faeces...
AACCGCCTCCTGGGGCACCCCACCAGTATCTTGAACCTTGTTTGCTAAGAGCTTTATTTGCAATAGCTAAACCCGTTTGTGTTGTTGGACCATTGATTGGAGGAATACTTGTACTTGGTTTATCATATTTTTGTGCGGCTTCAAAAATTGCCGTCAAGTTATTATCTATTTCTTTTTGAGCTTCGCTTATTTCTTCTGATTTTTCTTTATTTGCGGTTAAGGTGTCATTTTGCTTGTTTAGTAAGTCATTATATTTTATTTGTAACTGATATTGTTGTTCTCTTTGGGTTTCTAAATTTTTTTTTGCAGTAGAAATAGTAATTTTTTGCTTTTCTAATTCTTTTTTATTATCATATATTTCTTTAATTAATTCATTATCATATGAAGTTAATTCATTTATATTACTAACTCTTGAAAAAATATCAGTAAAGTTGTTAGCTCCAAATAAATAATCAACAAAACTGTTACTATTATTTACTTCTGCTTCTTTCTCTTTAATTTCATTCTCTTTGTTTTGTATCATAGTGGCAAAGTATTGAACTTCTGTTTCTTTTTCACTAATTTCATGCTCTAAGTTATTTATCTGCTCTTTAATTGTATCAATACTACTTTGTGTAGTTTGGATAGAGGATTCATTTTGCTTAATTTCTTTTTTTAATTCTTTTTTTTTTTTTCTTAAATAATTATTAAATTGTTTACAAGTATTTTGTTGTGAACTTGTTAAGGAACTGGAAGCACAAAGCTTCATATATTTGTCTTCTTGTGTTTCAAAATTTATGGCCGAGATTTCTAAGGGCTCGGATTGAGTTATTAACAATCCACCTAATAAGATACCTAGAATAAACTTTCTACTTCTCATTGCTTACCTCCTAAATTTATTCATGAATCAGTTTTGGGTACTATACCAAAAAACCCTGAAAAAGCAAAGAAAAATCCCAAAAAAATCATCCTCAAAAATTGGAGCATTAACTGCCCGAAATTACACTATGAAACATGATTAAGAATCCTAAAAAATTCCCATAAAAACAAAGAAACACAATTTTGGTAGATTAGGTATCGTTTTGAATATGCTGATATGATTTGTGAAAATTTTTCGTAGAAAAAAGGCTCATAACAACAAGGCAAGGAAATCCCCGACTTCAGTCATGGGGTAGTTGACAGTTTATTATGAGTCTTTTCGTTGTATTATGTTAATTTAGTTTTTATTAAGCCTAATGATTCTTTGGTTAGAAGAACCTCGATATTCTAAGTGTGAATCTCTTCTGCTTTTTATATATGGACCATCCACTAATACATCAATGTATTTTATTAGTTCTTTTTCTTGTATCTGCTCATATGTATATCCGGTATATATCCAGACAGTTTTATTTGGGGATTTTTCTTTGATTTCTTTAAGGAGTTTGGTCGTACTTTGCAAATTTTGAGGATGTAACGGGTCTCCACCGCTAAGCGTGATTCCATCAATATACTCTTTATCTAATTCGGCGAAGAGTTCGAGTTTAGCGGTATTGTCAAATGGGATTCCGCTATTAATATCCCATGTTTGTGGATTTTGACAACCTTGACAATGGTGATTGCAACCAGCTACCCACAAAACTACCCTTAACCCATCGCCATTTAGCATATCATCTTTTGTTATATTATGATAATTCATTACATTGATTTCCGATCTGCAATTTCTGCCATTTTTGCATCATTTAAACGCGTATCCCCTTTAACTCGTGAATATGATAAATAACCGTTCATCCGATCTATCTTTGTTAAGTTTTTACTTCCACATTTTGGGCAAACATCCATATTTAATTCTTCATGGCCACAATCATCGCAATAGGATAATGATAGATTTACACCTTCATAAAAGCCTAATCTCATTGCACGTTTAAGTAAGGTTTTAAAAGCTTGCATGTTGTAATCGATTGGATATTTGACATATTGAATCTTACCGCCATTACATAAGTCCCAAAAACGTTTTTCTTTATCTTGTTTTTCAATAGGACTAATTTCTTCAGAAACATGACAATGGAAAGAGTTGCTGACATAGTCACGGTCACTAACGTTTTCAATTACACCATGTTTTTTTCGGAATTGTTGCACTTGAAGACCACAGAGGTTTTCTGCTGGGGTCCCATAAATAGCATATAAACGACCATCTTCCTCTTTGAATTTTTCAACCATTTGATTAATATGTTCCATTGTTTTTAAAGCAAATGAACCATCTTCAACTAATGATTTTTTATGTGCTAACTGTTCTAATTCATTTAAAGCAGTTATTCCAAAAGAAGCAGTAGCAGATTTTAAAATAGGTTTGATTTTATCATGTAGACCAAGATGCCCACCATAGAAGCCTCCTTCACAATAAGCAAGAGGATTAACAGAGGCTTTCATCTCACCAAGATAATCATATGTTCGTAAATGTAACTTTCTAATTAAGTTTAAATAATAATCTAATACATCAAAGAAAGGTTTACTTTCTTGTTTTGCTTTAGCATAAATAAGAGGCAAGTGGAGACTGATCGCTCCAATATTAAAGCGTCCTACAAATACGGGAGTATCATTTTCATCAGCAGGATGCATTCCTCCTCGACGATACCAAGGTGATAAAAAGGCCCGGCATCCCATTGGAGAGATGATTTCTCCATATTTTTTGTAGATTGAAGCTACATATCCTTCACCTGATAAGCTGAGCCAGTCAGGATACATTGTTTTGCTTGAACATAATACTGCTGCTTCAAATAATTCTTCAAGTTCTTTACCCTCGCCATGGAGTTCTTCATCATATAAGAAAACAATCTTAGGAAATAAAACCGGTTTTTTATTTCCTTTTTTTCCTTGTCCACGTCGACGAACATGAATTTCAATTGAAGCCATTTTCGCAAATTTGCCAGTTCCTGTTCCTGTCGTCATTGTAATAAAAGGGTAGTCACCTCGGCTGGATGAAACTGAATTAAATTTATATTCCCATCCTTGGAACCCTTGTCTAAATTCATTTAAAACATCACCCTCAGCTACTTTTGAAGCAGTTTCTGGATCTAATCCTAAACTTAGATATTTTTCATAAAATAAATCAAAAGTCTTGATGGCATATGGTTCTAATAATAAATCAACGCTAGGAACAGTAAAACCACCATATTGTTGACTAGCTGCTGATAAAGTAATATCACCAATTACATCGAAAGCTACGTCTAGAGTTTTAGGTTCATTATACCAAAGATTTCCCATTTCAAATCCACCTTCAAGAACGCTTTTAACATCAAAAAGGCAGCAGTTCATTGTATCACGGCGGGCAGACATATCATGAATATAGATATAACCATCACGAATAGCTTGTAGTTCTTCAGTCGTAAGGAAGAATTTTTTATATAACTCTTTATTTAATTCATTAAAAATCAAACTTCGTTTGGTCGATACTAAAGCACTATCAGTATTACTGTTTTCTTTATCTCCAATATACATGATTGATTGTGATTTTTTATAGACCTCATCTAACATTGCCACGAAGTCTTGTTTGTAGTTCCGGTAATCACGATAGCTTTTTGCTACTTTAGGGTTGATTGCATCTAAAGCACCTTCAACAACATTGTGCATTTGAGAGATAGTAATTTCATTGCTATTGAAATCTTTAACTCGGGCTTCAACAAAATCACAAATTTGTGCTTCTTCACCTTCTTTGAATTTATATAAACAGCGTGTCGCAGATTTATTGATTGCTGTTACAACTTTTTGTATATTAAAAAGCTCTTTAGTATTATCTTTCTTGATTACGTACATTCTTTTGTCCTCCATAATAAGTTTCGTAAATTAGTATATTAGAGAATTATCGACTTGAAAAGTAAAATGCTCTATTAGTAGTAAACAAATATTTTTTGTTGATATTTTAGGAAAATAGCAATTATTTTTGTTAGATGATGATAGTACTAGATGTATCAAAATAGATAATTTACTAATTTTCTAAAATTGAAAAAAACTAGAGAAATTAATATAAATATCAGTTATAATTAATATTTGTGTGCATTGCCAATTGAATATTTTAATGAGGTGATGATGCGTATTATTTTTATAAAAAAAGTTTTAGTGTTAACATAATAAAAGAGATTTTTAGGAGGGAACAGAATGAAAGTTATTAAAAGAGATGGGCAAAGCGTTGAGTTTGATGCTTCAAAAATTGAAAAAGCAATTTTAAAAGCAATGCAGTGCGGAAGCGGGATCGTTGATTCTAAATGTGCTCATGATATTGCTGTAGAGATAGAAAACTGGCATCAATTCAGTGATAATAATATTTCGATATATCGAATTGAGGGACAAGTTTTTGAAAAATTAATTGAAAAAGGACAAATCTTAACTGCTAAAGCATATGAAGGATATCGTAAAGTTCGGGAGTTTCAAAGAGAAACAAATACGATTGACAAAGAGATATATGGAATTGTAAACCAAACTAATAAAGAAGCAATGGAAGAAAATTCAAATAAAGATGCTACAGTTTTAGCAACTCAAAGAGATTTGATTGCTGGTGAATTTTCAAAAGATTATTGTCGGCGGCTATTATTACCACCTAAAATTGTTCAGGCACATGATGATGGAATCATTCATTTCCATGATATGGATTACTATATCCAAAAAATGCATAATTGCGATCTTGTCAATTTAAAGGATATGTTTGCTAAAGGAACAGTTATTAATGATAAGTTGATTGAAACACCTAAATCATTACAAACAGCTTGTACTGTGGCAACTCAAATCGTACAACAAGTAGCTAATGGTCAATATGGTGGACAAACTATCTCATTAGCTCATTTATCACCATATGTGCGTTTAAGTTATGAGAAGCACCAACGAAATGTTCGTAATGAAGGTCGTTTGATTGGAATTGACTATAGTGAAGAACAAATTATTAAGATTGCTAAATCACGCCTACAAGATGAAATTAAAGCCGGAATTCAAACGATTCAATATCAAATTAATACTTTCTCAACTACTAATGGACAAGCACCATTTTTATCAGTGTTTATGTATTTAAGAGAAGAACCTGAATATATTGAAGAAACAGCAATGCTAATTGAAGAAACATTAAAACAACGATTTATTGGAATGAAAAATCCTGTTGGGGCTTATGTGACACCAGCTTTCCCAAAACTTTTATATGTTCTTGATGATAATAATGTACCGCAAGATAGTAAGTATCGTTATTTAACGGATTTAGCAGTTAAATGTGTCTCAAAGAGAATGATGCCCGATTTTATTTCTGCTAAGATCATGCGTGAAAACTATGAGGGACAAGTATTCCCTTGCATGGGATGCCGTAGTTTCTTATCACCATGGAAAGATGAAAATGGTGAATACAAGTGGTATGGTCGTTTTAATCAAGGAGTAGTGACATTGAATCTTGCTGATGCTGGTCTGTCAGCTAATCATAAATTAGATAACTTTTGGAAAATCTTAGATGAACGTTTAGAATTATGTAAAGAGGCCTTGATGTTACGTCATGAAAGTTTAAAAGGAACACTAGCAGATGTTAGCCCGATTCATTGGCGTTATGGAGCTTTAGCTCGTTTAGAGTCAGGGGAACCAATTGATAAGCTTTTGGAAAATGGGTATTCAACGATTTCCTTAGGGTATATTGGTTTATATGAATGTGTTGTAGCTTTAATTGGTCAAACTCATACTTCTAAAGAAGGAAATGAGTTAGCAACAAAGATCATGGAACGTTTAAGAAGTGCTTGTGACAGCTGGAAAGAAGAAACAGGATTAGGTTTTGGTTTATATGGAACTCCAGCAGAATCAACTACATATACATTCGCTAGAGCATTAAAGAAACGTTTTGGAATTGTTGAAGGAATTACTGATAAGGATTATTTAACAAATTCATATCATGTTAATGTTAAAGAACATATTGATGCTTTTGATAAACTGCAAGTTGAAGCAAAATTCCAAAAAGTATCTTCTGGCGGAGCAATCAGTTATGTTGAAGTCACTAATATGTCAGAAAATTTAGATGCTTTATCAGCGTTGATTGACTATATGTATAACACAATTCAATATGCAGAGATTAATACAAAATCAGATTATTGTCAGGAATGCGGATTTGACGGCGAAATCTTACTAGATGAAAATCGGGAATGGTATTGTCCAAATTGTGGAAATCGTAATCATAAAACTTTAAATGTTTGTCGTCGTACTTGTGGTTATTTAGGTGATAATTTCTGGAATCAAGGTAGAACACAAGAAATTGCTGAACGTTTTGTTCACTTAGATAATCATCTTTATGGTGAGTAACGATGAGATATGCTCAAATTCGAAAAACGGATATTGCTAACGGAGAAGGAATTAGGGTATCTTTATATGTTCAAGGTTGTAAACGACATTGTCCAAACTGTTTTAATCCCGAAACTTGGGATTTTACTGGCGGGAATAAATTTGATTTAAAAACTGAAAATATTTTAATTAAATTAGTAAATCAGCCGCATATCGTAGGAATCACGATTCTTGGTGGTGAACCATTAGAGTTGGAAAATCGCCAGGATGTTTCCATTTTATTAAAACATCTTAAGGAACAATGTCCTAATAAGACAATCTGGTTATATTCTTCTTTCTTATATGAAGAAATCAAAGATTTTGATGTTGAGATTTTATCATATTTAGATGTTTTAATTGATGGACCGTTTGTTGAAGCATTGAAGGATCGTAAATTAAGATTCCGTGGATCCTCAAATCAACGATTAATAGATGTAAAAAAATCATTAGCTAATGATGAGGTTATTTTATATCAAGATAGCCGTTATTATAAAAATGATAAAGAGGTATGACCATATCATACCTTTTTTACATAAGTAATATTTTTAAGTGTTGAAGACATATCTACGAGATATTTAAATAGATGATTTCAAGAAAAAATGAAACTCAAATTTTTCTTTCTAGTAATTAGAATCAAGATATCTTATAATATAAGGAAAGGTTAAGGGATATTTTATGAGTAATATAAGGATTCAATTATTAAATGTAATCAATAGAGAATCATCAGATTCAATGAATTTTATTATCGCACAGTATATTTTAGAAAATCTTGATAGGCGAAAGGTAATTACTACTAAAGAATTAGCTGATAATTGTAATGTATCAAAGTCTTCAATTAGCCGCTTCTGTCGTAAAATCGGGTATGAGGATTTTATGGAGCTTCAATATGCGATTGCAACATATAACTCATTTATTGCAGAAAGATTTTCTCATATTGATGGTGTTACAACCAAAGATTATGTTGTGAACTATTTCGAACGTTCTAAAGAAATAATTAATTATTTAAATCAAAATATGGATACGGACACTCTCGAAGAGTTAGTTAAAGATATTCATGACTATAAGAGAGTAGTTTTAATGGGACATGTTCAATCTAGTTTTCCGGCTATTTCCCTTCAATATTATTTAACGATTTTACATAAATTCATTTATTCAACACAGGATCCAAATGAACAAAGAGAAATGCTGGAGACTTTAGATGATCAAAATCTGATTATTATTTATAGTGCCGGGGGAAGATTTTTAGAAAGAGTGCTGGATCGTTTGAGTGTTATGGATAGAGAAAATGGTCCTAAAATATATATGATAACTGCAAATAAGTTAAAACATTTTCCTTTTGTTCATAAATATATTGAATTATCTGAAGAATTTAGTTATTCATCGTCCGTTATATTAGAGATGTATTCTAATCTTATTTCGCTTATTTATCATAAAAAATATACTGATAATTATTATTGATGATAAAGTAAGAGATTTAAGCAAGAGTAGTTAAATGTGTTTCATAAATAACAAAATCCAAGGCTTAAAAGCCTTGATTTTATTTTCCTGTTCATATGAGAATCAGTGGAATAGTCTAAGAAAATATAAGTCTTTTAAAAGAGAGTGAGGATATAATAGTATGACGATCAAGCGCTCAATAGCTAAGGACTTGATCAACATATTCTTATCTCTTTTTTAATAAATGACAAATAGTTATTAAAGGTAAGCTTTTGTTTCATGTTTTGAAACAGTGTGCCAGCTTGTGAAAAATCACAGATTAAGTGATTTTTTTTATTATACTAGCAGTGTGATAAGACAGGTACAGGAGGACAAAATATGAATTATCCATTTAAAATGTATTGGGGAAGTGCCAGTGCAGACTTTCAATATGAAGGTGGATTTAATGAAGGAAAAAGAGGACTCATTACACATGACATTGTGACTGATGGTTCGTACACAACCCCTAGAAGGCTTACATACAGATTGCCGGATGGAACGTTAGGTTCAGTTGCATATAGAGAATCATTTCCAGAAGGTGCAGTAGGGTGTATTCACGATCATGTTTATTATCCTAGTCATAATGCGGTTGATTTTTATCATCACTATAAAGAGGATATTAAGTTATTAGCAGAAATGGGATTATCAATGATGAGATTTGGAATCTGCTGGACAAGAATTTATCCTACTGGTGAGGAAAAAACTCCGAATGAAGAAGGTTTACAGTTTTATGAAGATGTCATTGATGAATGTTTAAAATACAATATTGAACCAATGATTACAATTTGCCATGATGAGCTTCCTTTATATCTTGCTAATAAATATGATGGCTGGTCTAATCGAATAATGATTGATTTGTATGAAAAGTTATGTAATGCGTTATTTGAAAGGTTTAAAGGAAAAGTCAAATACTGGCTTACGTTTAATGAACTTAATGTACTTCAAGGATTCTCGCATCTGGGTACAAGAAATTCAGATGCTCAAACTACTTGGCAGGCAATTCATCATTTGTTTATCGCCAGTGCCAGGGCTAAAATTTTAGCAAAAAAAATTATGCCAAAAGCAATGTTAGGAGCAATGTATGCAACTAGTCCATCGTATCCTAAAACGTGTCATCCTGATGATCAACTTGCATGGATGAAACAAAGGAGAAGACTATTCTATTTTTCAGATGTAATGCTTAGAGGTTATTATCCAAGCTTTGCACGAAGTTTCTGGGATGAATATAAGGTGACTATAAGAATGGAAGAAAATGATGAAGAAATCTTAAAAGAAGGAACCTTAGACTTTTATTCATTTAGCTGTTATAGATCAACAACGATTGGGAAAGACGATAAATTAGGAATCATCGCATTACCATTCGGTGAAAATCCATATTTAAAATCTACACCCTGGGGATGGCCTATTGATCCAGTTAGTATACGATATGTGTTAAATGAAGTGTATGATCGTTATCAAAAACCAATTTTTATTGTCGAAAATGGTTTGGGCGAAGTCGATAAACCGGATGAAAATAATTTTGTAAACGATACATATAGAATCAATTATCTAAATGACCATTTCTTAGAAATAAAAAAGGCGGGAGAAATTGATAGGGTACCAGTTTTAGGATATACCATGTGGGGAGGCATCGATCTAGTATCACTAAGCACTGGTGAGATGAAAAAACGTTATGGCTGGGTCTATGTGGATATGGACGATAAAGGAAATGGCTCTAAAAAGAGATATCCCAAAGCATCATTTTACTGGATGAAAGAGTTTATTAAATCAAATGGAAATATTTTAAAAGAAAATAATCAGGGGGAATGCTCATGACTTATACAGAATTAGGAAAACAAATCATTGCGTATGTAGGTGGTAAAGATAATGTAAAAAATATCATGCACTGTATGACTCGCTTACGCATGAATTTAAAAGATAATACTAAAGTAGAAATTGAAAAACTAGAGGCTTTAAAAGATGTATTAAAAGTGCAGTTTAAAAATGAACAATTACAGGTAGTAATTGGACCACAGGTAAGTGAAATTTATCAGACGATTGAAAAAGATTTCAATTTTTCTGAAGCAGATAATTTAGAAGAAAAAGAGAAACAAGGAATTGTCAAAAGCTTTTTAAATATATTATCAAGTGTATTTGTGCCAGTTATTCCTGCAATTGCTAGTGCTGGTATGTTGAAAGCAATCATTGCATTAATTAAAGCATTTGAGATTATTCCTCAAGATAATGGTGTCTTTATCGTATTTAATATGATGGCAGATGTTGCATTTTATTTCTTACCAATCTTGTTGGCAGCATCAGCATCAAAGATTTTTAATACGAATCGAATGATTTCAATTGTATTAGCAGCTACTCTCATTCATCCGACTTTTACAACTCTTGTTGCTGATACAGAAGCATCATTATCATTCTTTGGTTTACCAGTACCTTTGATTAATTATGCTAGTTCAGTTGTACCGGTAATTTTGTCAGTATGGATTTTATCTTATATATATCGTTATGTAGATAAAATAATGCCAAATGCACTAAAAGTAATTTTTACTCCAACAATTTCACTTTTAATTATGGTTCCATTAATGCTGGTTGTGTTAGGGCCTCTAGGTAACTATGTTGGTGTACTTATTTCATATTGTGTGGGAGGACTATTTACATTTAATCGCTTTATTGGGGGATTTATCTTATCATTCATTAGACCATTGTTAGTAATTACAGGTATGCATCAGGCATTTACCCCTGTTATTTTTCAAAATTTGGCAGAACGCGGAGGAGATTTCTTGCTTCCTACAATGATGATGTCTACAATGGGTCAATTTGGTGCAGTTGCCGCAATGATTTTTAAAACAAGAAATAAAGAAAAAAGAACAATTAGAACTTCTGCAAGTATATCAGCTGTCTTAGGAATCACAGAACCAGCTTTATATACAGTTCTTATCCACAATAGAAAAGCATTAATATCAGCTTGTTTAGGTGGAGCACTGGGTGGTGCATTTATTTCGATGACCGGTTTTGAACTGCCAGCATTTGCTTCTAGTAGTATTGTTAGTTTACCAATTTATTTACAGGTAAATGTTACAAATGTAATTATTGCTTTCTTGATTAGTATTATATCGTCTTTTGTTATTGCAATGCTTCTTGTGAAAACTGAAAAAGACGAGATTGTTGAAACAAATGGTATAATTTCTCCAATAGCAGGAAAATTAATTTCACTAAGTGATGTTAATGATGAAACTTTTTCAAAGGAAGTAATGGGAAAGGGGTTTGCAATTATTCCGGCAGAAGGAAAAGTTATTGCACCGTTTAATGGTACAGTAAACGCAGTATTTCCAACTAATCATGCAATCGGAATCACATCGGAATCAGGAGTAGAGCTTTTAATTCATGTAGGTATTGATACTGTGGAATTAGGGGGAAAGCATTTTGAAGCAATGGTAAAACAAGGCGCAAAAGTTAATAAAGGTGATGTCCTGCTAGCATTTGATTTAAATGAAATTAGTAAACATTACGATTCAACTACCTCAGTAATCTTTTTAAATAAACCGGATGCTCGCTTAAATTCGGATATTAATAAGGATGTTATGTTAGGCCAAACACTAAATATTGATTTTAACTAAAACTAAATAAACACATCTAGATAAAAAGCAGGTAAAGAGTTGTTCTGAACTGCTCCCTCCTAGGTGACAAGTCATTAATTTACTTGTCTACTTAGAAGGGAGCATATCATTCATCAGTTTACCTATTTTTTCTTTTATAATAATATAAATAAAATCACTTCATAAATATATAGGAAAAGTTTGGAAATGAGACTAAATCTATAGTATAAAAATTATAACTCATAATAATAAAGATTGTTTAAAAAGAAAATTTTGATATAATGCATAGAAGTAACTAAATATTAAGAGGTGCAAGATTGATAGGGCAATTAAAAATTGGTTAGAATAATTAAAAAATATGTTTAATTAGCGAACTGCTCAATTGCTTTATTTTATATCAATTAATCAAATAAATTTAGATTTATTAAGAGACAAAAGATAGATTAATGTACCTTATTAGTTAAATATGTGCTATACTGTTTTTGTTGAAAATTTTATTAGGGAGTAGAAAAATGATCGGTTATTATAGTTATACGGTTATTCTTACATATTTGTCATTGATATTTGCAATGGCAGGGATTCATTTATCTTTTAATGGGATGTATCAATGGGCATTTATTTGCTTAATTATGTGTGGTATTTGTGATACTTTTGATGGTATGGTAGCACGTAGTAAGAAAAATCGTACAGATGAAGAAAAGCGTTTTGGAATCCAGATAGATTCTTTATGTGATTTAGTGGCGTTTGGAGTTTTTCCGGCTATTTTAGGGTATAATGTTGGATTAAGTTCAATTGGATGGCTAGCAATAGAGATATTTTATGTTCTAGCTGCGGTTATTAGACTTGCATATTTTAATGTTAAAGAAGAGACAAGACAAAAAGAAACAACAGAAAAGAGAAAGTATTATCAAGGCTTGCCAGTGACAACATCATCATTTATTTTGCCGATGGCATATGCTTTGCGATATGTTATTTTTCAGTTGGATTATCTTTATGGTGCTTTGATGTTGATTACAGGGATTTTATTTATTGTTGATTTTAAAGTTCCTAAAGTACAGTCAAAAGGCTTAGCGGCTTTAGGGGTATTAGTTATTGTAGAGGTGATTCAAATCGTGGGGACAAA
>ENA-OOWX01001309-OOWX01001309.1-human-gut-metagenome-genome-assembly--contig:-NODE-1309-length-12279-cov-2.764643_pt1 | contig 12279 bp, 5 predicted proteins | sample MGYA00241583_ERZ501335 | MGnify/ENA primary metagenome ERZ501335 (study PRJEB25962, sample SAMEA2042731) | human gut metagenome | biome: human gut; feature: human-associated habitat; material: faeces...
GCTGTTATTGTTCCATCCTCAGATACTGTTGCTACAGCTTCATTATTGCTGCTCCAACTTATGCTCTTACTATCTGTTGTATTCTCTGGAAGGACTGTTGCTGTAAGCTTATGTGTATTTCCTTCTATTATTCCTACTGCGCTCTCACTAAGACTTACCTCTGTGATTGGTATAAGCTTCTTTTCTACTGTCACTGTACAGCTTGCTGTCTTTCCATTTGTGCTTGTTGCTGTAATTACAGCTGTTCCTACGCTCTTTGCTGTTACTGTTCCATCCTCAGATACTGTTGCAACTGCTTCATTGTTGCTGCTCCAGCTTATGTCCTTGCTGTCTGTTGTATTAACTGGAAGAACTGTTGCTGTAAGCTTGAAAGTATCTCCTTCATACATATCAAGTGCTTCTCTGCCAAGCTGTACCTCTGTTATAGGAACCTCTACCGGCTGCTCCGGCTTATCAGCAGATTTTACTTCATAAGAACGAACAACTGCTTTACCAGTGTCACTGTCAAGATATGTCGCATATATCTTAGAATTACCGTAGCTTATATTAAGACCACTAATATCCTGAATAGATACATTAGTTCCAAGCTGCTGCCACTCGCCATCGACAAGTCCACTTACAAATGTAATGTTATCACTTGCAGTAGTTCCTACATATACATTATCACCATCAAAGCACAGACTTGCGTTATTAACACCCTTGTCTGTTATACTATTAGTCCCTACCTGAGTCCACTCTTTAGCAGAGTTGGCATAGTCAAGGCTGTATAGATAACTGTCTTTTACTGTATCGAAAGCAGTTCCTTTCTTAAACAAATAAAGCTTTCCATTATTATTACTTAATACAACCTCATTAGCCTGTATTGAACCATTTAATACAGCATTCCAACTGTTATCAATTTGATTATATTTTTTAATATATATATTACTCTTATTAGCTGTATCTCTGTATTCAACAAATATATTTTCATCAGCATCTACAGATATAGCAGCATTAGCCGGCATACTACTTACTGCTCCTGCTAATATATTATCAGATAAATTCTTTAATGTATTTCCATCATACTTATATGCATAAATATTGCTGTTATCCTGACTTGTATATGAAAAATATATGCCTTCAGAACCTGCAACAAGTGATACATTATCAGAATAACCTGAGGCTTTATATATATTCTGCCAACTACTTCCATTCCACTTATCTACACGTGCATAAAAATTAGTATCAAGATATGAAATATACACGTCACCATTGTAAGTAACTATAGACTTTCCATCATTAACAGCCTTAGGTCCGTCTGTAATCTTACTCCATGCTCCATCACTATACTTAAATAATACTGTATCATTTGTCGCATAACCATAGCCATCACCTATATTGGCTATAAAATATTTATTCTGTTCACTATCTGTATATGTTTCTATATCACTAAGCGAAAGTCCAAGTGTATCCGTACTTTCTGTTATCCAGCGACCTTCCTGTCCGTCATCTGCAAATGATATATCAAATGTTATTGTGTCGCCAGAAGCACTGCCTACATTTTCTATAACAATTCCGCTGTTAGTTCCATCTGAATATGTAATAGCATTGTCAGCTATACCTGCATTCTTATCATGTGTTCCATAAGATGTACGGCCGCTTTCCGCTGATAAGAATGATTTATCTAAGTTAGTATAATCTGCCTTTTCATAGCCATTAAGTATAGAATCACCTGGCCTGAATACATATGCCTTATATGGAGGACCATACATATTACCACCGATAAGAGAGGCGTTTATTCTATATATGATAAGTCCTGAACCATATATCTTGCCCTCGTATGACTTATCATCATAAGAAGCAACATCATATTTAGCCTTCTGTTTTCTGTATTCAACAACAAAGAATTCATTAGATGAATAATCTGTTCTTAATATAACCGCCTGATTATTTCTTGTATCAAATGTTGTAGAAGAAGCTGCATATATTGAACAATTCTTCTTTGACTCTGTTACTGTCGGTATATCAAACCAGCCTGAATAAGCTGACCTGAAATATGCCAGAGGATACTGGATGAACTTGCATTCCATCGCCATAATATCCCACTGGCCTACCGGTACAACACCAGAAACATTAGTATTAACATAAAGGTCTGGATATCCAAGCGTATGCATAAATTCATGTATGACAACGCCGGTTTCACTTAATCCGAAGTATGCTAAACCCTCTGGAATAACCGTATAACTGCCTATTTTCTTGGAATTAATCTCATCTGTTCCTGCATATGTTGACTTATGTCCATACATCTGTGAATTAGAATTACCCTTTTCACAGGCTGTTACAATCATAAGATTATCAACACATCCATCACCATCATAATCTACTATTGCATCCTTAGGAAATCTGCTGTCTTTAGCAAGTAATTCAGAAATCTCCTTAACCATTCTTGTATCTCCGAGGGCTGGTCCTGAAGTTCCAACAGTCCTGTCCCCATAATATGATACGTCATTGCTTAACACATATGGTTCTATCTTATTATTCTCACTGTCATACTGTGGAATAATATTCTGGACATTAAGCTGCCCATAAGAAATGTTAGAAACATACTGCTTAAGCGCTCTTGGGTGCTCCTCATCCCCCTCGAAATATTCTGTGATTTTAGGGTCTTCCTTATAACACTTCCCTAGTTCAGTTTTTTCGTGTTCATGTGTTGTATCCTTAAAATCTACAAATACAACTATGTTAGCGTATTTGCGGGTTGATACACTCTGTGTCTGCACTGTATCAGACACCTGTGCAGCCGGTGCTATACTTACTGATGTAAGCACAAGCATTACACTTAAAAATGCCGAAGCTATTCTTTTGAAATAGTTTCTTTCCATATACTTCCTCCTTTTCGTATTATGATTAATATATACTTGTCTTTTTGTATCCCAATATATGATACCATGGTCACAAGGTCATTCACCCACATACACCTGCTCATAGTTGTGGCTTTCACCCCAACATCATAATATTATGCTGTTCACAAATTTAAAGCCCTATCATATATTATATCGGCAAATATTACACATAATCTTACCTGATTGTAATATTGCGTGTATTACTTTATCATATTTTGTTCAAATATAATTATATATACTGTTCACGGTTACAAGTAAATCTAATTTTAGATATAGTATATTATATATAAACAATTAAGTAAACAAAAAATACGCCAGAAATCAGCTTTTATACCATTCTGACGTATTTTTAATATTTGTATTATATATCTTTATACTATATTATATTTTCACGCAGATTATAAATATCATACGTTCTTAACTTGAGCTGTAACTTCTTATATTGTAATAAACCACTTAATATAATTAGTTGCTTCTTACTGATAACTTTCCTGTTACACTAGCCATTTCCAGGATATAGGTATTTACTGTGTTCATAGTAATATCACCTGACATAGCCTTATCATCTACATCCTTGTATGTATGATATATATAGCTATAATCAGAGTTAGAACCGCCAATATTGATTTTTCCTGTTTCATTTTCTATTGAACCCAATAAATTTCTCTTCTTAGTCCAGCCTTCATCTACAATATACTCTTCCTCACCTGATGAAAAATCATATGATATAGTTGAATTCCTATTAACAAAGCAATTAATGTCATATGTTATTGTAGTATATTCCCCTGGGTTAAGTTTTTCCATTATCTCTGGCTTTACAGCTAATCTGCAGTAATATGTAAGATTAGCTATACCATCAGCATCATATTCAGGTACTATACATTCATATACATATAAGTAATCCTTCCAGTTATCCTCTGTAATATCTACGTCTTCATATTCCGGAACTATTACATCAGTGTAATTATCCCTGTATGTATCTCCACATACTGAGCATGTGTGCTCTGTATAACCTTTTTCTGTATCTGTTGGCTCAACTACTGTATCTACATACTTATGACCTGTCTTTTCTATAGATTCTGTGTAAGTATCATTACATATTGAGCATGTATATGTCTTTTCACCATCCTCAGTACATGTTGCCTTTTTAGTTACTTCAGATGTATATAAATGATTATGCTTAACTGCAATACCATTTATTACTTTATATGTAACATCATCACTCTTTACATAACCATTATATTCTTTATTAACCATACCATTTTCAACATACCAGAGAACACCTGCACTATCCTCTACTACACCTGTATAGTCCTTATCAAGAATGCCATTCACTATATAAGCTGTGCCATCTTTACTATATACAAGTCCTGTATAACTCCAATCGAGTACACCTTTCTTTATATAAAATGTACCGTATTCATTACTTGCAGTTCCTGTATAACTCCAGTCAACTATACCACCTGAAACATAGAACCAGTTTCCTGCATACTCTACAAGTCCTGTATAGTTCCAGTTAACTATGCCACCTGAAACATAGAACCAGTTTCCTGCATATTCTGCAAGCCCTGTATAACCCCAGTCTAATATGCCACCTGAAACATAAAACCAGTTTCCTGCATATTCTGCAAGTCCTGTATAACTCCAATCTAATACACCATTGTTAACATAGAACCAGCCATATTCGTTCTGGGCAAGTCCTGTATAGCTCCAGTCTAACGCACCATTGTTAACGTAAAACCAGCCATACTCATTCTGGGCAAGTCCTGTATAGCTCCAGTCTAATACACCATTTTTAACGTAAAACCAGCCATATTCATTGTTGGCAAGTCCTGTATAATCATAATCAACTTCATCATTAACATAGTACTTCCATGTTCCATCAGCTTCCTGCAGCAGACCTCTTTCTGTTCCATAAGCTGAACCATCCTTGAATATACCATGAAAACTTACACTATCCTCATCGCTTGTATACCATATAGCCATATCACCATACATAACTGGCTCGCACTGTGACAGCTTACCCGTCATAGTTCTTATCTTATCAGTCTGATTACCATTATTATCTACAAATGTATAATATACAGTACCCTCTCTATCGCTTCTCTTGCACCAGAGAACTAAGTATCTGTTATCAGCCATCTTAACAAGATGTGGTGTTGTTGCTGAATAATCATCACCTGTATAATCTGTAATCCAGTTTATCTTAGTATTTCCATCGGCTTTAGACTTTGAAAGTATACATATATTTCTGAGTTTACCATTATTATCCTGGTCTATAGAAGAAGCTGCAACTATATATGCGCTGTCTGTCACTTCAAAACCACCAACTGATGCATTAGTTGTATTATCACCTGTAGTACCAGCTATATTAAGTAAAGATGTACACTTGCAATTATCTCCCCAATAGTCCATATTGGAAATAAACTGACCAGTAGTAAAATCTGTTGGATACTCTATAAGTGCTATACTTCTTGGATAAGCATCGCCATGGTCTACAGCAACAAGATGATTACCATCTGTTTTAATAAACTGATTAAATGAATGGCTTACATAACCATACGCAGAATTCATAACCTTAGTAAATGAATCCGTAATATTCATATTCTTCTCATCAACCTGTATCGTTACATTTGCCTGATGATTATAACCATCTGATGACTTATACATAGTATGGCTTGTTCTTATGAACAGATATCCATCTGATTCTGTCATTCTTAGGCTTCCAGCATGAAATGGTCCAACTGTGTTGCAATTATATAAACCAGTAGATGTAATTCTGTTCCATGACTTATCGTACTTAGTTATTCTGAAACATTCTACATCTGCTGACTCTGATGGATTACTCTGTCCGCTTACTATATAATAAGCATCTGCACCATCATAAAATCCACCAAACTCAGAAAGTTCTGTAGGAATCTGCTTATAATCCGTAACTTGTAATTCTGAATTATAATATTCTACATAAACATTAGAACCATCAGACTGTACTCTCATAAGATTTCCATCACCAATATTGACAAGATATGCCTTAACAGGTGTTGCCCATCTTATATAATTATTATCTGATGTCTTTACTGAAATGTTAGTACCAATAGTTGCCTCTGCATAAACCTGTGTGGTAAAACCAGACACTGCTGTACTTACACACACCGCACTGACAAATACAGCCATTGATGCAAGCAATTTCTTAATTCTTTTGTTCTTTAAGAACTTATCCCTTATCATATTTCCTCCTTTTTTTCTCACAATGCGTATAATTATATCAGAGTTAAAAGGAATTATATTCCCAACTGATATACCCATATTGATACATTGCTATGCAATTCTTACAATTTCCTAAATCATAATATGCCTTGCTGCTTTATCTTCAAAGTGTTTAACCACTAAGAATACCGCTATAAGTATAATACTTTAAATGTTATATATCCAGTACTTTTAATAATAAAGCAAAAAACACAAACCTGCATTTACATAACCATTTTCTTTAATAATGGAATTCTTCTTACTATACAAGTTATCACCATACACACAGCAGTCATTACAACAGTTTTTATAAGATTAGCTGCCAGTGAATAATTTTCTATATTGATATATGGATATATATATTTCACACACAATATCAGTAGAATATAATGTATATAATATACTCCCATTGTACACTGTCCTACATATTTTCCAAACACATTTTCCTTATTAGAACTGTAATAATTAAAACACATAAACAGCCCTATTGATGCAAGCATAACCGATATTCTTTTATATCCATTATTAAGATATATGTTATTCCAGCTCATTGTTTTCGTTTCTATATACTTTTCAAGAACAATAAGCAGCACTCCCACAACAAACAAAATAACCGGAATATATCTGTTAATCTTGTTTTTAATATCGTCCCTGTATTCATGCATAAATGCACCTATAAGAAAATATGTAAGCATAAAAGCACAATTCGTATATGGAACAAGTGTACTCACCGAACTTATATCAAAGCTGCCAAAATATGATAACAATATATTAACTGCACCAACGCCTATATCTCCTATGAAGCTTACTATAAGCATACCAAGTGCAAACTTCCTGCCATCGTGTCTGAACAGAAACCATGTAACCGGATATATAAGATAGATTACAATATATGCCTTCATATACCACAGCGCCCCGAAGTCTACACCATTTATATCCGCCGCAAATAATGTTGCTCTTATATATTCGCTTACAGTATGTGTTTCGCCATATATGTTACTTTGAACACACATATATATTAATCTCCATACTACGAACACTATGTATGTAGTTACAAGCCTTGTGAAATATCTTTTCCAGTCAAATGTTTCTTTCTTATGTAAAAGATATCCTGTTGTCATAATAAAGCATGGCACAGCAACCCAGCATATGCTCATAATTATATTGCCTGCCACCGAATCTGCCGGCAGCAGAACAAAATGACAGAAAACGACTAATAATATACACAATCCTTTTAAGTCATCAAGAAATACTAATCTGTTACTCATCCGTTGTTTCTCCAATGCTGCATTTTTAACCTGTAAATCACTTAGCTTAATCTCCATACAATCATCATTACATAAGAACTATATCTGCTACTTGAGCCTATTGAATGATAATTAGCTGTTATCTTACTATAATCCGTATAAGCATCTATAAATTCCCTATCTATTGGTTCATCCAGACTTTCTACATATATTACAACAGTTGCATTTTCCACGCCTGACTCTAATGCCTCTGACAGCTTTTTATTAAGGTACTCATAATAATCTGTTGTATTAGTGAAATAATTTTCCTGCTGTGCGTAATAATTATACTTTGTTCCATTAGCATTTATATCACTTGTATATGAATGGTCTCTTCTCATCTTTTCATCAGTGATATTAAAGTAATCATAATTTACAACGCCCGGATTATCTGGTACAGGGTCATCCCATGTAACATCAACCATATACCATTCTCCATCAAGCATAACTGCATTCCATGCATGTGCTGCGCCATCGCCTTCACCCGTGATAATCTCGCAAGGAATTCCTAATATATCCATACATAACTTAAATGCACTTGAATATCCATCACACACTGCTGTCCTGTTCACAAATATTCCTTCTGCCGTATGTGATACATATGGAATTGTATCATTCATATAATTATAATAATCATACTCTGAATTAAGGACCATATAATTATGTACAGCTAACTCCTGCTCATAAGGTGTTGCGTATGCATATGCTGCATCCAGATATGATGATAAACCATCATAAAATGCCTTTTCACTATCTGTTTCCAATACTGAAGTATCACCTGTTTTATATGCATATTCATACTTATAATACTCACTATCAGTACTAAGATTTAATTGCATTTCTATTGTCTGTGTAACACGGCCTGCTTCTATTACATATATAGTTGTTCCTCTTCTTGCATTACCAGTATAGTCAAATCTGATACGTCCATCACAATACAGCCATGAACCATATTCATTAACTCCAAAGCCTGTATATGTATAGTCAAGTGTACCATCAACCACATACCACCAGCCATAATCATTTAATTTTTCACCAATCATCACTGCCAGCAGGACGACTGCCATAACCACAAGCAGGACTTCCCTGTAATACAAAAAGAAATCAAACACATATCCATTGTAATTTTCAAAGACATCTGCCTGCGCATCTGTCAGTTTCCAGATTCTTAAATACGAAATCCACGGAATCACCATTGCAAATACCGCAATCATCCACGCGAATACATGCTTGTACCCCGGTACACTTTTATTTTTCATTATGCTTTCTCCTTTAAGTTTCTTATTGATTTATTATCCATGTTCCTTTTCTTTTCGTTTTATTATACCCGCCCGCAATCCCCTTTTACAAGTCCCACGCTACATATTCCGTCTGTCTTTTTACAAATCCGCTTTCCCGTACAGACCGCGTAATAAAAGGAGGCTTCCGACTGTTATGTCTGAAGCCTCCCACAATCTATAATACAAGCGCCCGCGTACCTTTATCTACCCACTTAAATTCCATTCCTGCCATATGGCTGATTTTATTGCTTTGCTTTTTGTGTGAATTTTAAAGGCGCTTTATTTTCTTATCCTTTGCATACTAGTCTTCAAAATACGCCGCCGGGTCTACCGGTTCGCCGTCCTTTGTCAGCATAAAATACAGATTCGGGCCTTCTTCTACATAATATGCTGTCGGGTCGGATACCGTTCCCAAAAGCTGTCCTGCCACAACCGTGTCGCCTTTTTTTACCACCACATTATCTATCAGTCACATACCCGTCACCGATTGCTACTGCCACGGTATTTCCCGTTTCTTCACTGTAAGTTACGGATTCCACAACGCCGTCTGCTGCCACACCGACATTGGTTCCCGCTTCTGCCGCAATGCTGACTGCCGGATTACATTTATACATTCCAAGTGTTTTAAAATAAATGGTCGTATCCATGCTGTATTTTAAAACAATATCGCCGGTTACTGGCCACATCAGCGTATCACTTTCATCAAAAGAGTACGCCGCAGCCGGATTTGCCTTGGCAGAAGTCTTTGCCGCCTGCGATTCCTCTGCCGTGTCTGTTCCTTGTGCTTCCTTACCGGTTGTGATATTTTCCTGCGCGGCAGAAAGTCCTTCTGCCTTTGCACCGGCATTGGCAGCTTCCGCATCATCACTGCCGTCTGTCTTTTCCGGCACCTGTAAAATGTCAGAATATTCCTGTGTTACATCTTCTGTCCGAAGTGCTACATTATCCTGTCCCGATTCATTTAAGTTGACGATATTTTCCTGATTTTCTTTTCGTCCGGAATTGACCGCCACCGAATAAATTCCGTATCCAAGTGTCAGAATAATAGCAAATGATATAATTGTGCCAAAGACTTTTTCTTTATTCAGTTTGAATCCACTGTCTTTCATATAAACCTCCATTCCTTTTTCCGCCAGATATCTGACTGACCTTTGATGTTAATATGATTGCCAGTTTTCATCAAACTATACGTCTGATTACTGTGAAACAATGGTAATTCCACTGTAAAATGCCTTTAAAATCTGCTCGTAAGAACTGCCTTGTTTTGCCATAAAATCTGCGGTATAAAGGCTTACACCCATACCATCACCTAAGCCTTTTGTCGTAATTTTAATCTTGCCGTTACTGTTTTCAATCGTCATTGCCGCAGACGATAAACCCAGAATTTTTGCAAATTCCGTTCCGCTCATAATGACATTGCCTGCCTGTATTTTGGTCACATAACCGCTGTCGGTTTTCGACACAATCTGAATATCCTGAAACGGCGCTTCTTCGTGCAGCCCTGCCTGCTCATAGCCGCTTTTTATCTTTTTGACAAAGTCTTTATACGTAAATGTTTCTACCCTTAAATAATCTGTGCTTTTAATATCCTCCGGGCAGTCCACCGCCGCAAGATACGCATATTTTTCTTCTGAAATCTCACTCCCGGACAACGTCTTTCCGGCGCTGACTGCTGTATATTTTGCCTCAATATATGCATTCTGATACATCAAAACACTGCTGCCGGTTGATGCCACACAGTCTGCAATCAACGCATAATTACTTTCATAATTTTCCTGCCATGATGCCTTCATCTGCTTTTCGGTGAAAAATTCCAGACCAAGGCTTGTACTGTCCGCCTGCATCGCCGCTCCCATCACCCGGTAAATATCGGTACGCACCATGACACTTTCCGCTTTTAATACTTCAATTTCCTGCGATTTGTCAAACCGTGCCGCAAGCACCATCACAATAAACTGATTCAAATCCACCGCCTGCGTGGCATTTTTATACTGAATAATGACTTTCCTGCCCTGTATTACGCTTTCCGACACATTCTGCTCAATTCTGCCTGTCACGGTGGCTGTTACGGCATACGGCACAAACAGGTCTATGAGAATCACTGCTGTCAGTACGGCGGCTTTATTTCTTAAAAAAATTCTTGTCCGGTTCATCGCGTTTTCCATCTCTTTCCGTAAACCTTTTAAGGTCTGCTATAACAGTTTATGAAAGAAATCAAAAAAAATGTACAGACAGCCGGGAAAGATTTACTTTTCCGGACTGCCTGCACAATTCCGTTTATAATCATTTTTATATCCGGTCACAGACCTGCATGATTTATCAACACTTCCATTTAGTTCATCGGAACGTGGACTTTCTTTAACTTCCAGATATCAGATACATATTCTTCAATCGTTCTGTCGGATGAGAACTTACCTGCATTGGCAACATTTAACATCACGGATTTCGCCCAGCCTGCGCTGTTCTTATAACGGGCATCAATCTGTTTCTGTGCTTCTGTATAAGAACGGAAATCTTTTAAGATAAAGTACGTATCTGCACGTCTTCCGCCCTGGTTACTCAGCAGTGAATTGTAAATATCACGGAACATCTCAGGGTCTTCCGGTGAATATTTACCGTTAATCAGCTCTGTTAAAATCTCACGGACCGCCTGATCATTGTTAAAGATTTCCATCGGGTCATAGCCGCCTTCATTCTCATAGCGGATAACTTCATCTGAACTCAGACCAAAAATCACTGCATTTTCAATGCCGACTTCCTGAACGATTTCAACATTGGCACCGTCCATTGTTCCGAGTGTCATCGCACCGTTTAACATAAACTTCATGTTACCCGTACCGGAAGCCTCCTTAGAAGCCGTTGAAATCTGCTCGCTGACATCGGCTGCCGCAAAGATGATTTCACCATTGGATACACGGTAGTTTTCAATAAATACAACCTTAATCTTTCCGTTGATGGAAGCATCGTTGTTAATCACATCTGCCACATTGTTAATCAACTTAATCGTAAGCTTCGCAATCCTGTATCCGGCGGCTGCCTTTGCGCCGAAAATAAATGTTCTCGGTGTCATATCCATATCCGGATTTTTCTTTAATTCATTATACAGATACATTACATGCAGAATATTCAGCAGCTGGCGCTTGTATTCATGCAGACGCTTTACCTGTACGTCAAAGATGGAATCCGGGTCTACATCAATGCCGTTATGCTCTTTGATATATTTTGCCAGACGGACCTTGTTCTTTCTCTTAATCTGCATAAATTCCTGCTGTGCCTTTTCATCATCCACATACGGAAGCAGCTTCTTTAACTGCGGCAGGTCTGTTACCCATGCATCGCCAATCTTATCCGTAATCCATGCGGATAACAACGGATTGCCGTGTAAGAGAAATCTTCTCTGTGTAATACCGTTGGTCTTATTGTTAAACTTCTGCGGCATCATTTCATAGAAATCCTTTAATTCCTGCTTTTCAAGAATCTCTGTATGGAGCTTAGCAACACCGTTTACAGAGTAGCCTGCGCAGATTGCAAGGTGTGCCATTTTGACCTGTCCGTCATAAATGATTGCCATCTTGCGGATTTTTT
>ENA-OOWX01001332-OOWX01001332.1-human-gut-metagenome-genome-assembly--contig:-NODE-1332-length-12077-cov-1.965813_pt1 | contig 12077 bp, 7 predicted proteins | sample MGYA00241583_ERZ501335 | MGnify/ENA primary metagenome ERZ501335 (study PRJEB25962, sample SAMEA2042731) | human gut metagenome | biome: human gut; feature: human-associated habitat; material: faeces...
TTTTTCTTCCGTGAATGTTTTTTGAGAATGGGAAAAAAGGCAGTTTTTTGACAGTTTTTTACTTTAACATGTTGAAATATTAAAGAAAGTGCGTTATTATAATAACAATTATCCATTGGTGTCAGGCGAGAGGTGATTTTCCGCTGGCATTCAGAAACGAAGGAGAGGAAATTATTATGAATTACAACATTTCACTGATCCCCGGAGACGGAATCGGTCCGGAAATCGTTGCAGAAGCAAAAAAAGTTCTGGACAAAGTATGTGAGAAATATGGACATACTTTTTCTTATTCTGAAGTACTTTTAGGCGGAGCTTCCATTGATGTACATGGAGTACCGCTTACAGACGAGGCAATCGCTACAGCGAAAGCTTCTGATGCAGTTCTTATGGGCTCTATCGGTGGAGATGCCAAGACATCCCCATGGTATAAGCTAGAGCCATCCAAACGCCCGGAGGCAGGACTTCTTGCCATTCGTAAGGCACTGAATCTTTTTGCAAACCTTCGCCCTGCATATTTATACAACGAACTTCGTGCAGCATGCCCTCTTCGCGATGAGATCATTGGAGACGGATTTGACATGATCATTGTACGTGAGCTTACAGGCGGTCTGTATTTCGGAGAACGTCAGACTATTGAAGAGAATGGTGTGAAGAAAGCAATTGATACACTTTCCTATAATGAAAACGAAATCCGCCGTATTGCCATCAAAGCATTTGAGATCGCACGTAAGAGAAGAAATAAAGTAACAAGCGTAGATAAGGCAAATGTTCTGGATTCTTCCAGACTCTGGAGAAAAGTGGTAGAGGAAGTTGCCAGAGATTATCCGGATGTTACCTTAGAGCATATGTTGGTTGACAACTGCGCAATGCAGCTTGTACGTGATCCGAAACAGTTCGATGTTATCCTTACAGAGAACATGTTCGGAGATATCCTTTCAGATGAGGCAAGTATGGTAACAGGTTCCATCGGAATGCTTTCATCTGCAAGCTTAAATGAAACAAAATTCGGTCTCTATGAGCCAAGCCATGGTTCTGCACCTGATATTGCAGGACAGGATAAGGCAAACCCTATCGCAACCATTCTTTCAGCAGCAATGATGCTCCGCTTCTCCCTTGATATGGACAAGGAAGCAGATGCAGTGGAAGCAGCAGTGCAGAAGGTTCTGACAGAGGGATACCGCACAGGTGATATCATGTCAGAGGGATGCAAGCTTGTAGGAACAAAGGAAATGGGCGATCTGATCGCAGCAGCTCTGTAAGAATTGATATTAAGAGGATTCAGCCGGCGCAGGCAGATTACGGAGTCAGGAATTTCGGTTGAATCATTAAAAATAAATAAAACAGTAAGAAAAGAGGAAATAAAACAATGAGAAGTGATGCAGTAAAAACAGGCACACAGCAGGCACCTCACCGTTCCCTGTTTAATGCTCTTGGAATGACAAAAGAAGAAATGGACAGACCTCTGGTAGGTATCGTAAGTTCTTACAATGAAATCGTACCGGGCCATATGAACCTTGACAAGATCACACAGGCAGTTAAGCTTGGTGTGGCAATGGCAGGGGGTACACCTGTTATGTTCCCGGCAATCGCAGTCTGCGACGGTATTGCAATGGGACACGTTGGAATGAAATATTCTCTGGTTACCAGAGACCTGATCGCAGATTCCACAGAAGCTATGGCAATGGCACATCAGTTTGATGCACTGGTAATGATTCCAAACTGTGACAAGAACGTACCCGGACTTCTGATGGCAGCAGCCAGACTGAATGTTCCTACTGTATTTGTAAGCGGCGGCCCAATGCTTGCCGGACATCTGAACGGACACAAGACAAGCCTTTCCAGTATGTTCGAGGCAGTAGGTGCTTACGCAGCAGGCAAGCTTGATGAAGACGGACTGACAGAATGTGAAATGAAAACATGTCCTACATGCGGATCCTGTTCCGGTATGTACACTGCAAACTCCATGAACTGCCTGACTGAGGTTCTCGGTATGGGACTTCGTGGAAACGGAACAATTCCAGCCGTATATTCAGAGAGAATTAAGCTTGCAAAGCACGCAGGTATGGCAGTTATGGATATGGTTAATAAGGGCATTACAGCAAGAGATATTATTACAAAGGACTCTATTATGAATGCTCTTACTGTTGATATGGCACTTGGATGCTCTACAAACAGTATGCTTCACCTTCCAGCTATTGCACATGAGATTGGCTTTGACTTTGATATCAAGTTCGCTAATCCAATAAGTGAAAAGACACCTAACCTTTGTCACCTTGCACCAGCAGGTCCTACATATATGGAAGACCTCAATGAAGCAGGTGGTGTATATGCAGTTATGAAGGAACTTGCAGATATCGGACTTCTTAATACAGACTGCATGACAGTTTCAGGAAAGACTATCGGTGAGTGCATTGCAACAGCTTATAACAGGGATGAAGAGGTTATAAGACCAGTTGATAATCCATATAGCAAGACAGGCGGACTTGCAGTTCTTTCAGGTAATCTTGCACCAGATGGTTCGGTTGTCAAGCGTTCGGCAGTAGTTGATGAAATGCTTGTACACGAAGGTCCAGCAAGAGTATTTGACTGTGAAGAGGATGCTATTGCAGCTATCAAGGGTGGAAAGATTGTACCGGGTGATGTTGTTGTTATCAGATACGAAGGCCCTAAGGGCGGCCCTGGTATGAGAGAAATGCTTAACCCAACATCAGCTATTGCTGGTATGGGACTTGGTTCATCAGTTGCACTTATTACAGATGGACGCTTCTCAGGTGCAAGCCGTGGTGCTTCTATCGGACACGTTTCACCAGAAGCAGCAGTAGGCGGCCCTATAGCTTTAGTAGAGGAAGGCGATATCATAAGCATTGATATTCCAGGCTTAAAGCTTGAACTCAAGGTTTCTGATGAAGAGCTTGCAGCAAGAAAGGCTAAGTGGCAGCCAAGAGAACCTAAGGTAACAACAGGATATCTTAAGAGATATGCATCAATGGTTACATCAGGCAACAGAGGTGCTATCTTAAAGACACCAGAGGCTTAATAAGTATATTTAGATGGAATATATTATAAAAGTAGAAATATAAATATAACGAAAGGAAGACAGACGAATGATATTAAATGGTTCAGAGATTATAGTTGAATGTTTAAAAGAGCAGGGTGTAGATACTGTATTTGGATACCCGGGCGGAGCCATTCTTAACGTCTATGATGCTTTATATAAGCATTCAGATGAGATTACACATATACTTACATCTCATGAGCAGGGTGCATCACATGCTGCTGATGGATATGCAAGAGCAACAGGTAAGGTCGGTGTATGTTTTGCAACATCAGGCCCTGGAGCTACTAATCTTGTAACAGGTATTGCAACTGCTATGATGGATTCTATTCCTGTAGTTGCCATTACATGTAATGTTACACTCCCTCTTCTTGGAAGAGATAGTTTTCAGGAAGTAGATATAGCTGGAATTGTTATGCCTATAACTAAGCATAGCTTTATTGTAAAGGATGTTAAAGACCTTGCTTCTACATTAAGAAGAGCATTCAGAATAGCAAAGGAAGGACGTCCGGGTCCTGTTCTTGTAGATATTACTAAGGATGCTACAGCAAATGAGTGCGACTATATAAAGGAAACTCCAAAGCCAATAGAAAGAGTTACAGACACAATAACAGAGGAAGATGTTGAGTGTGCAGCAGCTATGATTAAAGAGGCTAAGAAGCCTTATATATTCGTAGGTGGTGGTGTTATTGCCTCAGAAGCTTCAGAAGAGCTTAAGAGATTTGTTAAGAAGGTAGATGCGCCAGTATGTGATACACTTATGGGTAAAGGTGCATTTGACGGCTCAGACCCTCATTATACAGGTATGCTTGGTATGCACGGAACTAAGACTTCTAACTTCGGTGTGTCAGAGTGTGACCTTCTTATAACTATAGGCGCAAGATTTTCAGACAGAGTTACAGGCAATACACAGAGGTTTGCTAAAAATGCTAAAATTCTCCAGTTTGATGTAGATGCTGCCGAGATAAATAAGAATATACATACGGATGCATCTGTTATAGGTGATGCGCTTGAAATTCTTAAGAGAGTAAATGCAAAGCTTGACCAGCTTGACCACTCAGAATGGCTTGCACACCTTAAGGAATATGAAGAAAAGTTCCCTATGAGATACAGAAAAGATGTACTTAACGGACCATATATTATGGAAAAGATATATGACATTACAAAGGGTGAGGCTATAATTTCTACAGATGTTGGACAGCATCAGATGTGGGCAGCACAGCATTATAAGTATAAAAATCCTAGAACACTTCTTACATCAGGCGGACTTGGTACTATGGGTTATGGACTTGGTGCCTGCATAGGTGCCAAGGTTGGCTGTAAGGATAAGGTTGTTATCAATATAGCTGGTGATGGCTGTTTCCGTATGAATATGAACGAAATAGCAACAGCAACAAGATACAATATCCCTATTATTGAGATAGTATTTAACAACCACGTACTTGGTATGGTAAGACAGTGGCAGGATTTATTCTATGGAAAGCGTTATTCAGCAACTGTTCTTGATGATCAGGTTGACTTTGTCAAGGTATCAGAAGGTATGGGCGCTAAGGCGTACAGAGTAGCTGATATAGAAAGCTTTGAAAATGCACTTAAGGAAGCTATTGAGCTTAATATACCATGTGTTATTGAGTGTGATATATGCAAGGATGATAAGGTATTCCCTATGGTTGCACCAGGTGCGCCTATATCAGAGGCTTTCGACAGAGAAGACCTTAACAAAAAGCAGGCAGAAGGCAAGTAAGAGATTGGTTAAGATTAATTAATAGGAATTCCAGACTGGCATTGGTTATGCTGGTTTGGAATTCTTTTTTTAATATGTTCAATGAATAGGATGTGAGTGAAAAATCTCTATTCCACAGTTACAATTAATAAGATAGATGTAAAGAAAAACACTTAATTGTGTGCTAATTACTTTAAGGTATTAAAAAAAATACACATATAACTTTAATATGTTAAAATATTAACTTGACATAGCAAATATACAAGCATAAAATATAGTTTAATAAATTTTTAATACTTAGGAGAATTTACAACAAAAACTGACAAAAATATAGGTCGTTCTGAAAAGTGACTGAGTAATATACACTTACAGCAGATATTAAGATATAACATTTATACAGATATATGAAGAATGAATATTATGTTATCTATTGAGTTTATCATAATATAATAGACACAGCCATATGTTGTATAGTTGGGATGTTTACATATGTTGTACTTAAGATTAAAAGTTTATTATTATTATTATTTTAAAGAATTCAAATGGATTAGGAGGAAGAAAAAGTGGCAAGAGTTTATAACTTTAGTGCAGGTCCAGCAGTGTTACCTGAAGAAGTATTAAGGGAAGCAGCAGATGAAATGTTAGATTACCAGGGTTCTGGTCAGTCGGTTATGGAGATGAGCCATCGTTCCAAGGTTTATGATAACATCATCAAGGAAGCTGAAAAAGACTTAAGAGAGCTTATGAATATACCTGATAATTATAAGGTATTATTCCTTCAGGGTGGAGCATCGCAGTTCTTCGCAGAAGTTCCTATGAACCTTATGAAGAACAAGAAAGCAGCTTATATTATCACTGGCCAGTGGGCTAAGAAAGCATTTAACGAAGCTAAAATATATGGTGAGGCTGTTGCTGTCGCTTCCTCTGAGGATAAGACATATTCATATATTCCAGATTGTTCAGACCTTGATATTCCAGAAGATGCGGACTATGTATACATTTGCGAGAACAATACTATCTATGGTACTAAGTATAAGACACTCCCTAACACAAAGGGACATATCCTTGTATCAGATGTTTCATCATGCTTCTTATCAGAACCAATCGATGTTACAAAGTATGGCGTAGTATATGGCGGAGTTCAGAAGAACATCGGACCTGCTGGTGTTGTTATTGCAATTATAAGAGAAGACCTTATAACAGATGATGTACTTCCTGGAACACCAACAATGTTAAAGTGGAAGACACAGGCAGATGCAGACTCTCTTTACAATACACCTCCTTGCTACAACATTTATATCTGCGGCAAGGTATTTAAGTGGATTAAGAAGATGGGTGGACTTTCAGCGATGAAGGAACACAATGAAAAGAAGGCTAAAATTCTTTATGATTTCCTTGATGCGTCAAAGATGTTCAAGGGAACAGTTGTTAAGGAAGACCGTTCACTTATGAATGTTCCTTTCGTAACAGGTGATAAAGAACTTGATGCTAAGTTTGTTAAGGAAGCAGAAGCAGCTGGTTTCGTTAACCTTAAGGGTCACAGAACAGTTGGCGGTATGAGAGCTTCTATATATAACGCTATGCCAATCGAAGGCGTAGAGAAGTTAGTTGAATTTATGAAGAAGTTCGAGAAGGAGAATGCATAATGATTAACGTTAATTGTCTTAATAATATCGCTTCTGTAGGTCTTGACCTTTTTTCAAGCGATTATAATACAAATGCAGCATATGAAGATGCACAGGCAGTACTTGTAAGAAGTGCCAAGATGCATGATATGGAATTATCAGATGACCTTCTTGCCATCGCAAGAGCAGGTGCAGGTGTTAATAATATTCCTCTTGATAAATGTGCTGATAAGGGTATCGTAGTATTTAATACACCGGGAGCTAATGCCAATGCAGTTAAGGAACACGTTCTTGCAGCATTACTTTTAGCTTCAAGAGATATTCTTGGCGGTATCAAGTGGGTTGAAGATAATAAGGATGATGCAGATATTGCAAAGTCAGCAGAAAAGGCTAAGAAAGCATTTGCAGGTAAGGAAATCAAGGGTAAGAAGCTTGGTGTTATCGGACTTGGTGCTATCGGACAGTTAGTTGCTAATGCAGCTATAAGCCTTGGCATGGAAGTATACGGATATGACCCATACCTTTCAGTTAATGCAGCATGGAACCTTTCAAGCGAAGTTAAGCACATTGTAAATGTTGAGGATATATATAAGGAATGTGATTATATTACTATTCATGTACCAGCACTTGACAGCACTAAGGGTATGATTAATAAGGCAGCATTTGACATGATGAAGAAGGGTACAGTTATTGTTAACTGTGCAAGAGATGTACTTGTTGATGAGTCAGCTATTCTTGATGCTATCAAGTCTGGCAAGGTTGCTAAGTATGTTACTGATTTCCCTAACACAACAACAGCAGGTCAGGAGGGCGTTATCGTACTTCCACATCTTGGTGCTTCAACTGAAGAAGCTGAGGATAACTGTGCTGTTATGGCAGTTAAGGAATTAAGAAACTTCATTGAGAATGGTAATATTGTCAATTCTGTAAACTATCCAAACTGTGACTGTGGTGTATGTACATCAGCAGGAAGGGTTACAGTATGCCATAAGAATGTACCAGCAATCATCAGCAAGCTTACAAGTGTTATGGGTGATGCAGGTATTAACATTGAGTCTATGGATAACAAGTCAAGAGGCGACTATGCATATTCTGTTCTTGATACAGGTTCAGCAATCACAGAAGATGTAGCAGCTAAGCTTTCAGCTATTGATGGTGTTATTAAGGTAAGAGTTGTTAAGTAATTATAGAATTTAATGGCAGTTTGTTCATGTTTTGATAATTAAGAATGATAAATGTTATATAATGATACTATTGGCAGGTGTGGAATGAGTTCCGCACCTGCTTTTTGATACTTATTTTTGTATGTTTTTTGGTTCTAAATCTTTCACCACTCTTGACAAAGAACCGTTTTTCTTTATTTGCTCATTTATAGTTAAAAGGTCATAATCGTGGTGAAATGTTGAAAGGTACGAAAGATTAATATATAATATTATATTAATGGCAGTAAAAAATATTATTTGTTAGAAAGATGGATAACAAATATGAATGTGGAATTTCGATTTTCGTATATAGGTTTAATATTTTTATTGATTAGTGATATATAAAAATTATGGTAAAAACTATGAAGCGAGGTGGGGAATATGGAAAAAGACCCGTTTAAAGAATATTTGAGAGAGTCTGAACCGGATAAAGCACATAAGAGCTATGTCTGGAGTACGGCAATCGGACTACAGGCAGTGGATGGACTCAAACCCTCTAAATATCTGGTTGATACTGCTATTCAGAATATTGAAGGCAAAATCACAATGAAGCGTCTAAGTTCCTTTCAAATCTGGTTCAGGCAGATATTATTGAACCAGTATCTGGTTATGGAAAAGGAAAATATAAATTCAAAAAGTAATTAAAGCAAAACTGCAAGGGACAGCCGAGAAAATCGACTGTCCTTTTTAAAGTTTCTAAGCATATGAATACTAAACTTATAACCGTTTGCACTTGCATAATCAGGCGTGTCGGTATAATATTAGATTAAGTTAATTGTATGGTGTATTTATGGTGATGTCGTGTATTATTTGGATAATAAGGGGTTGGGGTGCGAAAGTTTTCAGAGTAATACGGTATATTAATGATTTGCGTGTGAATTCTGATATTTGCGTTAGTTTGTTAAAGAAATAACCTTTGTTGTCAATTATTAACGGTAATGTTACACTATAATAGTTTGGTTGTATTAATATTTTGTTTAACTTTTAAGGGTATTGTACTGTGTGTTTTTAATGCAGCAGGAACAGATGATTTGATTATGAGAATATTATTTCATATTCAGAATATTAGGACGTTACAGACAATAACATATTAAATTCAGGAAAGAGAGGTCTGTTTTTAGTGAGTAGATTAACTATATTAACTAAGGATAAGGCTCAGGTAACAATGGAGTCGATGTATCAGGATCTTGAAAGACGAATAGTGGCATCTCCACCGGGATTATGTCCAGTTGACCTTACAAGATCATTTATAAAAATGTGTCTTGCACAGTCATGTGGTAAGTGTGTGCCATGCCGTGTCGGATTAAGACAGCTTGCAAGACTTTTTGATAACGTGCTTGATGGAGAGGCAACAGAGGAAACAGTTGAAAATATAAAGCTCACAGCAGAGGGAATATACTATTCAGCAGACTGCGCCATAGGATATGAGGCTGCTAAGCTTGCGCTTAAGTCAGTTGACGGCTGTATAGATGATTTTGAGTCACATATACATAATGGTTTCTGTTCATGTAACAGTAACCAGCCGGTATCGTGTGTTAAGTCATGTCCTGCCGGCGTTGACATTCCAGGTTATATAGCACTTGTACAGCAGAAGCGCTATGCTGATGCTGTAAGGCTTATAAGAAGAGATAATCCGATGCCTACAACTTGTGCTTATATATGTGAGCATCCATGTGAGAACAGATGTAAGAGAACTATCATAGACGCACCTGTTAATATACGTGGACTTAAGAAGATGGCAGTAGATAATGCAGGCATAGTTCCAGTACCAGAGTGTGAGCCAGCTACGGGAAAGAAGGTTGCCATAATCGGTGGTGGACCGGGTGGACTTAGTGCGGCTTATTATCTTGCACTTATGGGTCATAAGGTTACTATATTTGAACAGAGGAAGCAGCTTGGTGGTATGTTAAGATATGGTATTCCTAACTACAGATTCCCAAGAAAGAAGCTTGATGAAGAGATAGATTCTATTCTTTCAACTGGAATAGAGGTTAAGAAGAATATAAGTGTAGGAAAGGATATATCATTTGATGATATAACTGAGGAATATGATGCTACATATATATCTATCGGTGCGCATGCAGATAAAAAGATGGGTATAGAAGGTGAGGATGCCAAGAGCGGAATAACATCTGCTGTTGAAATGCTTCGTGCCATCGGTGACGGCGATATGCCGGATTATACAGGAAAGAGAGTTATAGTTATCGGTGGTGGTAACGTAGCTATGGACGTGGCACGTTCATCTATAAGACTTGGAGCAAGCAAAGTAAGTATTGTATACAGAAGACGTAAGGCAGATATGACTGCGCTTGAGGAAGAGGTTGTAGGTGCCGAGGCAGAGGGCTGCGATGTTCTTGAACTTATGTCACCGGTGCGTATCAAGCAGGATGAAGAAGGCAATGCCATAGGGCTTGTTGTAAAGCCACAGATGATATCAAAGGTTTCACACGGAAGACCAGCACCTAGGGCAGCATCAAAGGATGAAGTGCTCTTAGAGAGCGACCTTATAGTAGTTGCTATCGGACAGGGTATAGAAACAAAGAGCTTTGAGGAACACGGAATAAAGGTTCAGAGAGGTGTTATCTCAGCACTTAATACAGGTAATATCACACCACAGGAGGGTGAGATGTCTGAGGGCGTATTTGCAGGCGGTGACTGCGTAACAGGTCCTGCAACAGTTATAAAGGCTATTGCAGCAGGTAAGGTTGCGGCAGCTAATATAGATGAGTATCTTGGCTTTAATCATGAGATTACATGCGATGTTGAGATACCATATGCAAGTAATGAAGATAAGGTTGCCTGCGGAAGAGTTGAAGTTGCACTCAGGGAGGCAGCTGAAAGAAAGAATGATTTTGAACCGATTGAATATGGTTTTTCTTGTGAAGAAGCGTGCCAGGAGGCTGGACGCTGTTTAAGATGTGATCATTTCGGATTCGGAGCTTTTAGAGGAGGCAGAGAAGAACAATGGTAAATGCAACAATTAACGGAATAGATATAACCGTTGAAGACGGAACAACTATCCTTGCGGCTGCACGTAAAGTTGGAGTTGATGTGCCTACTCTGTGTTATCTTAAAGAGGTTAATGAGATAGGTGCGTGCCGTGTATGCGTTGTTGAGGTTGAAGGACAGGACAGATGTGTTACAGCCTGCAACAACGTGGTACAGGAAGGAATGGTTATACGTACTAACACAAGAAAAGTGCGTACTACAAGAAAGACTAATGTCAAGCTTATACTTTCACAGCACGACTATGAATGTGCATCATGTGTAAGAAGCGGTAACTGTACATTACAGTCGCTCGCCAATGAGCTTAATATATCAGAAATGCCATATGACTCAATACTTGAAAAGAATAAGTGGGATAAGAATTTTCCACTTATAAGGGCTAATGACAAATGTATCAAATGTATGAGATGTGTACAGATATGCGATAACATACAGGGTATGCATATATGGGATGTTGTTAACACAGGTTCAAGGACTACTGTAAATGTGGCAAAGAATAAGACTATACAGGAAACTAAGTGTACACTGTGCGGTCAGTGCGTTGTCAACTGTCCAGTAGGTGCATTAAGAGTAAGAGATGATACAGAAGATATATGGGATGCAATTGCAGATCCGGACAAGATTGTAGTTGCACAGGTAGCTCCGGCTGTCAGAACAGCATGGGGTGAAGGCTTTGGGTTAAGCAAGGAATTTGCAACAGCTAAAAGACTTGTATCAGCCTTAAGAAAGGTTGGCTTTGATTATATATTTGACACAACATTTTCAGCAGACCTTACTATTATGGAAGAAGGAAGCGAGCTTTTAAAGCGACTTCCAGAGATAAAAGAGTCAGGACTTCCTATGTTTACATCATGCTGTCCTGGCTGGGTAAACTTTATAAAGAAAGAATATCCACAGTATGCAGACAGACTTTCAACAGCCAAGTCACCACAGCAGATGTTTGGTGCGGTCACAAAGTCTTATTATGCAGAAAAGCTTGGTGTTGACCCTGAAAGAATATTCTGTGTATCACTTATGCCTTGTCTTGCAAAGAAAGATGAGATTACATGGGATGGCAGAGGCGATGTTGATGCGGTACTCACTACAAGAGAGGTTGAGAGAATGTTAAAGTCATTCTTTATAAAGGCGGAAGAGCTTACAGAAGAAGAGTTTGACAATCCTCTTGGCGTAGGAAGCGGCGCAGGTGTTATATTTGGTGCGACAGGCGGAGTTATGGAGGCAGCATTAAGAAGTGCTTACTACCTTGTCAATAAGACTAATCCTGAACCGGATGCATTCCAGTGTGTAAGAGGTCTTGATGGCTGGAAGGAGGCAAAGTTTACTATCAATGGCAATATACTTAAGGTTGCAGTTGCAAGCAGTCTTTCCAATGCAAGAAAGCTTATGGATGCGATAGCAGCAGGAAAAGTAAAGTATGATTTTGTTGAAGTTATGGCGTGTCCGGGCGGCTGTATCAATGGCGGTGG
>ENA-OOWX01001336-OOWX01001336.1-human-gut-metagenome-genome-assembly--contig:-NODE-1336-length-12017-cov-3.345176_pt1 | contig 12017 bp, 9 predicted proteins | sample MGYA00241583_ERZ501335 | MGnify/ENA primary metagenome ERZ501335 (study PRJEB25962, sample SAMEA2042731) | human gut metagenome | biome: human gut; feature: human-associated habitat; material: faeces...
GAAAATGTGAGAAAAAGCGAGTTAACAAGAGAAAAACAAAGATTATTATGGGAGGTGGTAATATGTGGTTCTGGTGGTTTATTTTGATATGTGATTGTATTATTCCAGCGGTTATGATAATTGCAGGCAGAATGATGTGGAAACATTGCCCAAAGAAAATCAATGGAGTAGTGGGATATAGAACCAGGATGTCAATGATAAATATGGATACTTGGAAATTTGCACATGAATATGCAGGAAAACTCTGGTGGAAAGCTGGAGTTGGCCTGTTGGGTCCTACATTGCTGATACATATTCCTTTCTATGGAGCAAGTGACAATACAATGGGAATACTAAGTATTATTATCACTGTAATACAACTGCTTTTTTTGATTGGGTCTATTTTATCAACGGAAAAGGCATTAAAATGCAATTTTAATCAGGATGGAACAAGGCAATAGGACAACAAGTAAAACCAACACGTTGCAAAATGTGTGGCAATCAATTACAATTTTATCTGGGTCATCTTAGGATGACATACACGAAAGAAACAGGGCATTTCCGGAAAAGCGGGGAATGACTTGATAAGGAGAGAAACATGGCGGTTGGATTATGTCACAGCGACAAAAAGGCGGTCTGCAGAAATCTGCAGTACAGTGAGAATGTAAATATGCCGGACAGCCCCGGATGGAAATGGGTGCAGACGGTACAGACGGAAACGGCGGACCGTTATCTGATCCGGCTCAAAAGCAGGGAGGAAGGAAGAGCGCGCAAGACGTACCGCGTGGAAGTGAAGGAAGATACAGTGGATGCAAAGAGTGCGCCCAATGTGACACAGATTGTGCTTCTGCTACTGTTGCTTCCGCTGTTGGGGATTATTTTTGCGGGACTCCGCTACAGCTTAACCTCGTTAAATCCGCAGGACGATCTGCAGCTGGTGCTGATACTTACCGTGATTGCCGCGATACTTGGGCTTAGAATCTGGCTGATACAGCGGAAGGCGGATAAAACGCTCCGCTATTTTCTCATGACGCGGATCATCAATGCGCCGGGAAATAGGAACGGGGCATATGCGGGTGCCGCGCAGCGCACCGCAGACCAGACCTGGGGACGGACGGCATATGCAGAAGACGCGGCATATGCCGGGGACGCAGCATACGCAGGAGAAGACATTGCCGGTTCGGTGGAGATGGAAGAACCGGAAGAGCGGGTCTGGGTGGCGGAGTGGCACTTGTCGGAGGCGTACCGGCGTTACAGCCGCCTGCAGGCAATCCCACTTGCGGCACTTGCACTGGGGGGAATCATATTTTTGTACGCGATTGCGTACCGGTTTAACACGTCCCATGACACTGCACGCACGATGCTTCTGATGGGAGAGGCGGGGCTTTATATGACATTGCTCGCCCTTTTGAGCAAGGTGATGCAGTACCGCTATCTGAAGAAAGCAAAAGCGCAGGCAAAGCGTTATCACGCCAGAATTGCCCGCGTCATAACAACCGGGAAAAATGGCGCGACCAAATATTATCTGTATGAGTTCATGGATGAACTGGGGCGAAAGTGCGAGGCGCGTGCCATGTATCCGGTACGGCAGGCAAATGTGGGAAATGTGCAGGATATGGTTGGCGGAAAAGCAGATATCTGGTTTGATGGTGCGCATCTTCCATATGCATTTTCAGAAAAAGACGGAGCGCCGGATATCCAGATGAAGCTTCGGAATCTGATTGCGGGTACTGTGGCGGCAGTGGTTGTGATCGCGCTCATGTTTGTGTATGCAGGAAACCACTATGTGGCTTACAACCAGGATGCCGACAGTCTGCTGATCTCTTATGATTCCCAAAAGGCGGAGTCGGATCTGACGTTTGAGGACGTGAAGGACGACCCGACTGTGCGCTGGATCATAGATGCTTACGCGATCTATGTACCGTTTGAGAACGGAGAATATGGCGAACTGGGCGGTCATTCTAGAGAAGACTGGGATCAGGAGCAGGTGAAGGAATATCTGTCTGACTGGTGGGGCATTACGAGCCGGGCAACGGCGACCCGCACGATCAGCCAGATGCTGAAAAAAGGAACCAGAGCGTCTTACCGTCATGCGTTTGAAACTTACCTGAAAAAAGGGTATCTGTCGATGGATGAGGATGGCTATGTCGATATTATAAGCATCAGTGAGATCCCGGAGGATGAGCAGTGCCGGACATGGGTATGCTATGATGCGTATGGACATCTGGACACGCGCGGTGTGGATGCTTGGGATTATGTCCGTATTATGCGCATCACGGGACTGTGCTATCAGTGCGGCTACATCAGCCTCGAGGAGTGCCTCGACCAGTGTCTGCCGATTGCGCAGAGACTGCAGAAGGAATATGGAAGCTTTGAGGAGATTTTTGAAAGCTACATCTATGGATATCAATTCTGGAAAAATGACAGCGATGACGACAGGATCTATTTTTACCGGAGGGCGGCGGGAGAAGCCGTCGAAAATATTCAGTCGGAGTACAATACAGAACTGGTAAAAGACTGGGAGTAGGAGAGAAGGATGGAACAGGAGACACAGACACCGCACAAGCGGCGGGTGCGTTACAAGGGAAAATACCCGAAGAAGTTTGAGGAAAAATATAAGGAACTGCAGCCGGAGAAATATCAGGATACGATCGAGCATGTGATCCGGAAGGGAAATACGCCGGCGGGAATGCATATCTCGATTATGGTAAAAGAAATTCTGGACTTTTTGCAGATTGAGCCCGGAGAGCAGGGATTTGATGCGACGCTCGGCTACGGCGGGCACACGCGTGCCATGCTGGAATGTCTGAAAGGACAGGGACATATCTGGGCGACCGATGTGGACCCGGAGGAGTCCGCCAAGACGAAAAAGCGTCTGGAGGATCTGGGATTCGGGGAGGATCTTTTGACGGTGCGCCTTCAGAATTTCTGCACGATCGATGAGATCGCAAAAGAGGTCGGCGGCTTCGACTTTATTCTGGCGGATCTTGGCGTGTCGTCCATGCAGATCGACAATCCGAAGCGCGGCTTCTCGTTTAAGGTGGATGGACCGCTGGATCTCAGGCTCAATCAGGAGACGGGGATCAGCGCGGCGGAGCGGCTGGATACGATCACGCGGGAGGAACTTGCCGGGATGCTCTACGAAAATTCAGACGAACCGTACTGTGAGGAGCTGGCAAAAGCGATCACGGACGAGATCCGCAGGGGCAGCCACATCGACACGACGACAAAGCTGCGCAGGGTGATCGAGGATACGCTGGATTTTCTGCCGGAGAAGGAGAAAAAGGACACAATCAAAAAGACCTGCCAACGCACATTCCAGGCACTGCGCATCGATGTGAACCAGGAGTTTGAGGTGCTGTATGAATTCATGGAAAAGCTTCCGGGAGCATTAAGACCGGGCGGGCGCGTGGCAATTCTTACCTTCCACTCGGGAGAGGACAAGCTTGTGAAGCAGGCGCTCAAAGAGGGATATAAGAGTGGGATTTACAGCGACTATGCGAAGGACGTCATCCGTCCGTCGGCGCAGGAGTGCGCTGCAAACGGAAGGGCGCGTTCCACCAAAATGCGCTGGGCAGTCAAGGCATAAGAAAAAGGACATCATCGGAGCAAAAAATCCGGTGTTGTCCTTTTTTGGTACTCAAAAAGTACAAGTGCCATACAGACGAAAGTTGTATTGTAACTGTAATAGAAAGTAGACAAACATTGTGGCGAAAGTGGAAATAAGGTACAAAACCGCCGGATAAAACAGTGGAAATATGGCGCGATATATGGTAAAACGCACAATAGATACAAAATAATTGCAAAAAAGTATGACAAAACACACACAAAACCATACAACTTTTAGAAAAAACTTGGTTGTATTTTCTTGAGGAAAAAGCAGGGAGTATCTATAATAAAATCACAAAAGGTTTTTACACAACCCAAATAAAATGTATAGGGAGGAAAAAGCATGAAATTGAAAACAATTTTCAAGAAGGTGACAGCTGCCGCGCTGGCAGCGACCATGGTTGTGGGTATGGCGGCCTGTGGATCGGGTTCCGAGACGGCGAGCAGTTCTGACTCGGCAGCGTCTTCATCCGGTACGGAGGCAGCGGCAACACCGGCAGTGACAGACAACTCCAAGATTAAGATCGGAGTTTCCATCTGGTCATCCACCGATGTTCTCGGTTCCCAGTGTAAGTTGATTCTTGATGCAGCGGCTGATGCTCTTGGGGTGGAGGTTCAGTACGTGGATCAGGGTCACGTATCCGAGAAGGTTACAGCATCTGTGGAGCAGCTGGTAGCAGCAGGATGCCAGGGTATTATCATCTGTAACTCATCCGATACAGAGATGACATCCGCAATTAAGACATGTAACGACAACGGCGTATATCTGGCACAGTTCTTCCGTATTATCAGCGAGACGAACAGCGCAGACATTTATCAGGCAGCAAAAGATTCTGCTTATTACATCGGAGCAGTACATGAGGATGAGCCGGCAAACGGTGAAGCTCTTGTAAACATCCTTCTTGATAAGGGTGACCGTGACATCGGTCTGATCGGCTGGGAGCAGGGAGATGCAACCTGGCTTGGAAGATGGGAAGGCTACAAAGCAGGCGTTGACAAGTGGAACGAGGCACATCCGGATGATCCGGCACAGCTTTCTGAGCCGCAGTACGCAGGTACAACTTCCGAAGGTGGTTCCAAGGCAGCAGAGGCTCTTATGGCAGCAGATCCGAACCTGGATGCACTCATCCCGGCAGGCGGCGGCGGTGACCCTCTTCAGGGTGCAATCGCAGCAGTAGAGCGTGCAGGCAAGACCCAGGATATCGATATCGTATCTACAGATTTCCTTCCGGATCTTGGAGACAGACTGGAGAACGGCTCCATGGCTGGTGAGTCTGGCGGACATTACTGTGATCCGTTAATTGCATTCATGATGGTTTACAACGCAATAAAGGGCAACTACACAGGATTTGCAGGCAACTTCGAGGACGTTTCCTTCCCGTACCTGTATGTATCCTCTGCAGAAGACTATCAGGCATATGAGAAGTATTTCGTAGACCAGCTTCCGTACACATCCGATGAGCTTGTTGAGATGTCCAATCTTGACTTAAGCGCTCTGAAAGAAGCAGCAAAGAATATTTCTATTGAAGATGCAGCATCACGTGCAGGGAATTAGTTCCAAAGACTGAGCGTTACTTCAAAAGGTCGGTGTCGCGTGGCGATACCGACCTTTTGTATGAAAGGATGGCTCACACAGCGTGACATCCGTTGATTCGAGTAAGAAAAAGAGGTAGATAATATGGGTTCAAAAAAGCTGTCGGGAAGCGCAAAGGGCTATCTGATTCTTCTGTCGCTGGTTGTGGTTTCCTGGGTAATCTTTAAAATACTGACACCGCATAATTTTGGCTCGCCGGCCAATATGCTCAACTACTTTCAGGCCAGCCTGATTGCAACTGTGGGTGCGGTCGGATTCTATTTCGTCATGGTTATGGGAATGTTCGACTTCTCCATTGGTGCCAACATCATGCTTTCTGCAATCGTGGGATGCGTGTTTGCCACCCGGTTTAACATGGGGTACCTCGGACTGATCTTGGGCTGTGTGCTCACCGGCACGATCGTCGGTCTGTTAAACGGTCTGTTTTATGTAAAATTGAGAATTCCGTCGATGATTGTTACAACGGGTCTCGCATTGATTTATGAGTCACTTGCGAACTATATCGCAGGCGGCGTGGAGCAGACGCTTCCGTCAAATCTGCGCGCATTCGGTCAGATGCCGTGGGATATTATCCTGGCGATTGTTGCGTGCATTGTAGCATATATCTTTTTGAATTATACGAAAATCGGAACTTACACCTATGCAATCGGAAGCAACGAGTTCGTTGCCAAGAACATGGGTATCAATGTCAATAAATACAAGGTGCTTGCATTTGTGTTAAGCGGCGCGTTCTTGGGAGTTATGGCGATCTTAACCATCAGCTACGGTTCCTCCATGGTGGCGGTAACCGGTATGGCGTCCATGAGTCGTAACTTCGTACCGACGATGGGATGCTTCTTCGGACTGGCGTTCAAGAAATACGGTATGCCGCTGCAGGCGATTGTGATCGGTGAGTTCGTCATCAACATCATTTTCTTCGGATTCATCGCACTTGGCGCCCCGACCGCGATTCAGGACGTCATCACAGGTCTGGCACTGCTTATCATCATCACCGTGACCACCAAAGTCACAAAAGGTGAAATTGTCAAGTAATCGAGGAGGAGAATGCAATGAGTGAAGTCAGATTACAGGTAAAAAATCTTTGCAAGTCCTTCGGTATTACGAAGGCAGTACAGAATGTTTCCTTTAATGTCAACAAGGGAGAGGTTCACGCGCTGATCGGGGAGAACGGTTCCGGAAAATCAACGCTGACAAACATGCTGACCGGTATTTACAGCATCGGAAGCGGAACCTTTATCCTCGACGGAAAAGAGATTCATCCAAAGAATCAGGTGGAAGCGAACAATGAGGGCGTTTCCATTATCGTACAGGAGCTGGGAACCTTGTCCGGACTTACGGTCGCGGAAAATATTTTCCTGGGACACGAGGAACAGTTCGTACATTTCGGAATCAAAAATACCAAAGCCATGAACCGCAAGGCAACGGAATTACTTAAGAAATACGGATTTGACCGGATCAAGGCATCCGACATCATCGATAATTATAATTTCGAGGACCGCAAGCTGGTAGAGATCGTAAAAGCGACATACTTCGATCCGAAGATCGTTGTCGTGGACGAGACGACGACCGCATTGTCCCAGGAGGGACGCGATGAACTCTACAAGCACATGGACCGTATCCGCAACAGCGGAAACTCCGTAATTTTCATTTCACATGACCTGCCGGAGGTTCTGGAGAAATCCGATACCATCACGATCCTGCGCGACGGCATCTACATTGATACCGTAAAGAGTGCGGATGTGACCGAGGATGATCTCAAGCGTCTGATGGTTGGACGTGAGGTGACCGGTGATTACTATCGTGCCGATTACGGAGAGAAAGTCTCGGATGAGGTTGTGCTTTCCGTGAAAAACGTGACGGTGCCGGGCATCATCAGCGATATCAGCTTTGATCTTCACAAAGGTGAGATGCTTGGTTTCGGCGGATTGTCCGAATCCGGAATGCACGAGGTCGGAAAAGCGATTTTCGGCGCATCCTACGACAGAGAGGGCACGGTGACGCTGGCGGACGGAACACAGATCAACGATATTCCGACAGCAATCAAGCACAGCATTGCTTACACGTCCAAGGATCGTGACAACGAGTCCGTGGTCATGAACCAGAGCATCGGCGACAATATCTGCCTGCCGTCCCTGGATGAACTGTCGAACAAGGCACATTTCATCAGCGATAAGAAAAAAAAGAAATTTGCAAACAAATATGCCAAGCAGATGTCGGTAAAGATGGTCAATACGGATCAGTTCGTGTCGGATCTCTCCGGCGGTAACAAGCAGAAGGTGGTACTGGCGCGCTGGATCGGTAAGGATTCGGACATCATCGTCTTAGACAGCCCGACGCGAGGCATTGATATCAAGGTAAAGCAGGACATCTACCAGCTCATGAACCAGATGAGAAAAGAGGGCAAATCCATCATCATGATCTCGGAGGAGCTGATGGAGCTGATCGGTATGTGCGACCGTATCATTATTATGAAAGATGGCAAGATCAACGGCGAACTGGAGCGTAATCAGGATCTTAATGAGAACAGTCTGATTACGATGATGGTATAAGGAGGCAGTCATGGAGAATCAAGCAAAGACGAACACAGAACAAAAAGAGCAGCAGCTCAAAAAATTATCCAAGATGTCGTTGATTCGTTCACTTCTGCCGGTGGTGGGACTGGTCGTGATCTTCCTTCTGTTCAATGTACTGACGAATTTCAGAATGGTTGGAAATCTGTCACTGGTACTTTCCCAGGTATATGTGACGATGATAGCGGCAACAGGCGTTTTCTTTATTATGACAATGGGCGGTCTCGATTTTTCACAGGGATCGATTTTGGGAATTGCATCCATCGTTGTGTGTATGCTTTCCAAGATCAGCATTCCGTTAGCAATCGTGGGAGGAATCGCGGCAGGCGCGGCGATCGGAGCATTGAACGGTTACTTTTATGTATACCGCAAGATCAAGTCGTTTATCGTTACGATCTGTACCATGTTCTTATTCCGTGGATTTATCAAATATCTGACCACCAATGCACCCGTGGCAGGTTCCGCAAAGCTCATTAACTACGACAGCACAGCGCTTAAAATGACGCTCACGATTATTGTGGTGGTAATCGGATTCATCGCATTCCGCTTCACGAAGTTCGGAACCTATTTAAAGGCAATCGGAGCAGGAGAAAAAGCGGCAATGTTTTCGGGTATCCGCACCGACCGCATGAAGTTTTTGATCTACGTTCTGGCAGGAGCGATCACCGGATTTGCGGCATTTATCAACGTCATCAAAGTCGGATCGGTAACATCTTCCGGCGGTAACCAGTTGGAGACACAGATCCTCATTGCACTGGTACTCGGCGGTATGCCGATCTCCGGCGGAGCAAAAGTCCGGTTTGAGAATATCATCGTAGGGTCACTGCTCTACATCGTGCTCAGCAGCGGACTGACCATGATGGGATTCACGACACAGATGATGCAGTTGATTCAGGGTGTCGTATTCCTGATATTCGTGGCAGTATTCGCGGATCGCCAGTCATTGCAGGTAATCAAGTAACACCGCAGGGGCTTGGAGAGACAATCGGACAGCAGAGTTGCAGCAGGAAGCGGGGGAACAGAAATGTCAAAAAAAATCGGTGAGCAGAGTCTGTTAAAATATGAGAAATTGTACAACTGGGGCAGAACTTTAATCACGAGCGGAGTGATTCAGAATGAGGACAAATTTCCGTCGGAGAACATTCTGCAGAAAAAGTTCGGGTATTCCAGACAGACGGTGCGCACTGCGCTAAATCAGCTTGAAGCAGAGGGTCTGATCAAGAGAGTCAAGGGGAGCGGCACATATGTATCGTATGAAGGCAACTTGAGAAACGGAGAGAGACCGCGCATCGGCTTGATTTTAAGCTATTTTTCTGACTATCTGTTCCCCCGCGTTTATGATGGAATCGATTCTGTTATGAAGGAAGCCGGATATGACATCGATGTAGCCGTCACAAAGAACCGGCTGAACGATGAGGCGCTTTATCTGGAAGGTCTGCTCAACGGCAATGTGGCAGGATTTATTATTGAAGGAACACGCTCCTTTTTCCCGAATCCGAATATCCGTCTCTACGAGGAGATCCGGAAGCGGAACATTCCGACGCTGTTTATTCACAATCATTATTCCAATCAGCGTTTTGACAGTGTGGAGATGTCGGACGCCCGCGCCGCCTACAAGCTGACCGAAATTCTGATTCAGAACGGACACCGCAGGATCGCGGGAATTTTCAAGTATGATGATATGCAGGGAATCGAGCGCTATAAAGGGTTTGTGGAATGTCTGTCGGATTACGGGGTAAAGTTTGACGACGACTGGATCCGCTGGTACTCCACGAAGGATATGGAGGAGAAACTCAGCAAAAAGGGACTTCTCCGGATGTACCGCCGCACGAAAGACTGCACGGCGATGATTGTATACAACGATGAGGTCGCCGGCTATTACATGGAGTTTCTTGAGGAACGTGGACTGCACGTGCCGGAAGATGTATCGCTGGTGTCCTTTGACGATGAGGAGCTGCAGCAGGATGCGAGGGTCAAGGTGCTGTCGGTGGTTCACCCGAAGTACAATCTAGGCAGGATTACCGGGAAAAATCTGCTGCGCATGATGGATGATCCGGACTGGCAGAACAAGAATTATTCCTACCGTTTTCCGGTCAGCATCAACGACGGGAATTCAGTAAAAGATATCCGGTGAAAAATATCATATCCGCTGACATGCGAAAACGGTCGGCGGTATGTTTGAAAAGAAATGTTTCGGTGCACACTATGCATTGATGTTACATCTGTTTTGTGATATGCTGTCTCTTATGACAAAAAGGCGGTATATCACAATTTCTATTTTAGAGAGGGAGAAGCGATTATGTGTACAGCAGCAACCTATCGGACGAAGGATTTCTATTTTGGAAGAACACTGGATTATGAATTTTCCTACGGTGAGGAGATCGTCATCACACCGCGGAATTATGAATTTAACTTCCGGCATGTGGGACAGGCAAAAGAGCATTATGCCATCATCGGCATGGCGCATGTGGCGGGGGACTATCCGCTGTATTATGATGCTATCAACGAGAAGGGAATTGGCATGGCAGGTCTGAACTTCGTCGGAAATGCCGTCTACGCAGAGGTGACGGAGGGAAAAGAGAATGTGGCTTCATTTGAGTTCATCCCGTGGGTGCTCCGCCAGTGCGCGACGATGGATGAGGTGCGGGCGCTTCTTGCAAAAATGAATCTGGTCGGAACGCCGTTCGCCGAGCAGTTCCCGGCGTCCCAGCTGCACTGGATCATCGCAGACGAAAACGAGGCGATTACGGTGGAATCGGTGGCGGATGGTCTGCATATCTACGAGAATCCGGTGGGCGTTCTTACGAACAATCCGCCGTTTGCACAGCAGATGTTTATGCTCAACAACTATATCGGGCTTTCCCCGAAGCAGCCGGAGAATTCTTTTGCAAAAGATGTTCCGCTTAGCACTTACAGCCGCGGAATGGGTGCGCTGGGACTTCCGGGAGATCTCTCTTCCGCGTCCCGTTTTGCGCGCGTGGCATTCACGAGGATGAATGCGGTTTCCGGCGATTCGGAGGCGGAGAGCGTCAGCCAGTTTTTCCATATTTTAGGATCGGTGGATCAGCAGAGAGGCTGCTGTGAAGTGGCGGAAGGAAAATACGAGATTACGATCTATACGTCCTGCTGCAATGCGACCAGGGGAATCTACTATTACACAACCTATGACAATCACCGGATCATGGGCGTGGACATGCACGCGGAAGATCTCGACGGAACAACGCTCACCTGCTATCCGATGATCGAGGAAGGTCAGGTGAGCTGGCAGAACGGGCAGCATTAAGACTGCGGTGAGAAAAATGCGACGGCGATGGCGCCGGGACCTACATGCGTTCCGATCGTCGCGCCGAGAGAGCAGACCGGGAGTTGGTCCGTGTGTCCGCTCCAGAGCGCTTCGCTGTCTTTGATATATTTTTGCAGCATCTCATCGCTGAGTCCGGTGTAGCCGAGGCAGAAGGGCCGGGTAAAATCGATTCCGTCTGCCTTTTCTATTTCCTTTATGAGAAAATTATTCCCGTTTTTGGAGCCGCGTGCCTTGCCGAGCATGACGATTTCGCCTTCCGATACGGCGACGACCGGTTTGATCGCCATGGCGCTGGCGAGAAATGCGGTGGCGGAACTGCGGCCGCCTTTTTTCAGATATTCCAGTGTATCCAAGACGCCGAGTGTGTGGATCTGCTCCTTGGAGGCTTCTAAGATTCCGACAATTTCTTTGGCGGATAATCCCTGATCTTTTAATAAAAGTGCATATCTGACCAGAATGCCCTCGCCGATGGTGGCGTTATAGCTGTCGATGACAAATACTTTTCCTGCAAAATCTTCTGCCGCGATCGTGGCACTCTGGTAAGTGCCGGAGAGACGGCCAGAGATCGTGATTGCAATGACGGTCCCCCCGTCCGCCACCGCCCTGGCATATACCTCTTCAAAAGCGGCGGGGGATACCAGACTGGTCGTGGGCAGAGTGTCGCTCTCAATCAGCTTTTCGTAGAATTCGTGATGGCTGATTGTGACGCCGTCGAGGTATTCCGTATCGCCGAAGCGGATCGCAAGCGGCAGAATGGTGAGGTCTTCTCTGGTAGAAGCAGAGAGATCGGATGCTGAGTCTGTGATAATTCTGATTTTTTCCATAAGATTCTCCATATATTTTTATCTTTGCTGACCCTGTTCGGTCAGATAGTCAGACAGGTTTTCACTGATGATTGCAAGAGTGCCATAGAAATCCCGGCGCCTTTCCTCCGTCAGCCCGCGCCCGCCGTAGGAGAGCG
>ENA-OOWX01001357-OOWX01001357.1-human-gut-metagenome-genome-assembly--contig:-NODE-1357-length-11937-cov-2.465326_pt1 | contig 11937 bp, 7 predicted proteins | sample MGYA00241583_ERZ501335 | MGnify/ENA primary metagenome ERZ501335 (study PRJEB25962, sample SAMEA2042731) | human gut metagenome | biome: human gut; feature: human-associated habitat; material: faeces...
CGAGGATCGCGAACAAAATGAGAAAGATGTTGTTGCGCAGGGAGGAGAACGTCATGGGGTCCGTAAACGGCGCGCCGTTCGCAATCATGCTGATGCCCGTGATATTGAGGAAAAACTGACCAAGCTGGCCGAGATCTTCAAAATAGAAGATGCCGAAGCCGAGGATGATGACAAGCTTCGTATACACGTGCTTCCACACGATCGGCCACTTTTTCATGCGCTTTTTGCCCATTTTCTGCTCGAACAGCATGAAGCAGCCGTAGTAAAGACCCCATAAAATGAAGTTCCATGCGGCACCGTGCCAAAGACCGGTGCAGAACCAAACAAGGAACAGGCCGAAATACTTGCGCGGCTTGCCGAAGAACGGCACGTACAAAAGGTAGTCGCGGAAGAAGGAGCCGAGGGAGATGTGCCAGCGCTGCCAGAACTCCGCAATGGTGGTGCAGGCAAACGGATGACGGAAGTTTTCGTCAAAGTGGAAGCCGAATATGCGTCCAAGACCTATCGCTATATCGGAATATCCGGAGAAGTCGAAGTAAACCTGCATAGCGTAGGCTATTACCGTGTACCACGTTCCGACAACGGACAAAGACGCAAGATCGCCGGTCTTGAAGAACGTATCGACGATAGTGCTGAGGTTGTTTGCAAGGATGACCTTTTTACCAAGACCCATGCAAATCCTTGTGATACCCTCGCTTACATCGGCAGAGGTTATAACTCTGTTGTCTATCTCGTTTTCGATTACGGCATAGCGGACAATAGGACCTGCGACAAGCTGGGGGAACATTGAGATGTACATGAGCAGTTTGTACCAGCTTTTCTGTACCTTTATCTTGCCCCAGTAGCAGTCAAGAATATAAGAGATTATCTGGAATGTGAAGAAACTTATACCTATCGGCATTTCTATGTGCGGGACGGGCAGATCAACGGGACTTATTGCGTTGAAGTTTTCAACAAAGAAGCCTGTATACTTGAAGAACATCAGAAGCCCTATGTCGAATATAAGTGCACAAGCTGTTACTGCTGTAGCTTTCTTTGTATCACGGAACTTATCTATAAGCAGCCCCGCAAAGTAGTTTACCGTGACGCTTCCGACAAGCAGGAACACCCATACGGGTTCTCCCCATGCGTAGAATATCATTGAGAATACGATAAGCACCCAGTTGCGGTATACTGTCTTACGGCAGATGAAATATGCTATAAAGCACAGCGCCATAAAGAAGTACAGGAAAAATAAATCGGCGAATATCAACTGTATCGTCCTTTCTTTTGCAGCTTTAATGTCTGTATTTTTGCGTCTGTCTGATTTCAGGCAAACCCTTTTCAGTATATTATTATACTATATCGAAAGCGCTATGTCAATTTCAATCCGCCCCGACATTATCCGAAAAAATGGTGTCCGGACTGCCGTTTATTGTGACAAATAACCACTTGTCCCGGTAATATAAAAATCGCTCCCGAAAAATCGGGAGCGACTGAAAAATACATTATTGATTTGTTTCGTTGTTGCTGTTATCAACGTTATCGCCGATAACTTCAGCAGTATCTTCAGAAACTGCTGATGCAGCATCGTTTTCGTTCTGAACAGGTACGCCCGTGTTATCGTCAAGCGGTTCGCCATTCATAAGCTTGTAGAAATCCTCGCCGTCGATCTTTTCGTGTTCCATAAGGTAATGAGCAACCTTGTCGAGCTGATCTCTGTGATTTAAAAGTATCTGCTTTGCGTTTTCATAGCTTGTGTCTATAAGCTCGCGGATCTCGCCGTCAATTTCTGCCGCAACGTTTTCGGAGTAGTTTCTGCCCTGAGAATAATCTCTGCCGAGGAATACTTCAGAGTTATCGTGTCCGTATACGATAGGACCGAGCTTTTCGGAGAAGCCGTATCTTGTTACCATGCTTCTCGCAAGGTCGGTAGCACGTTCAATATCGTTGCTTGCGCCTGTCGAGATTTCGTCAAGCACAATCTTTTCGGCAACACGTCCGCCGAGAAGAACAATAATCTCTTCTTCCATCTGTGTCTTGCTTCTGAAGCTCCTGTCATGCTCGGGGAGCGACATTGTGTAGCCGCCTGCCATACCTCTGGGTATGATAGAAACCTGGTGTACAGGGTCCTGCGTCTTGCAGTGGAACGTGCAGACAGCGTGACCTGCCTCGTGGAATGCCGTAAGGCGCTTTTCGTCTTCGCTGACAACCTTCGACTTCTTTTCGGGACCTGCAACCACCTTGATGGTAGCCTCTTCTATATCGGGCTGTGTGATAGCCTTTCTGTTGTTTCTTGCCGCAAGCAGAGCCGCCTCGTTTACAAGGTTTGCAAGGTCTGCACCGGTAAATCCTGCCGTACCCTTTGCGATAGTGGCAAGACTGATATCGGGCGCAAGCTTTTTATTCTTTGTATGAACACGAAGGATTGCCTCTCTGCCCTTTATATCGGGATATCCGACAGTAATCTGTCTGTCAAAACGACCGGGACGGAGCAGTGCGGGGTCGAGAATATCACGTCTGTTGGTAGCCGCAATAACTATTACGCCCTGATTATCAGTGAAACCGTCCATCTCAACGAGCATCTGGTTCAATGTCTGCTCACGCTCATCGTGGCCGCCAAGACCGGTACCTCTCTGACGACCTACCGCGTCAATCTCGTCTATGAAGATAATAGAAGGTGTGTGTTTCTTCGCCTGGTCGAACAGATCCCTTACACGGCTCGCACCGACGCCGACGAACATTTCAACAAAGTCCGAACCGCTTATGGAGAAGAACGGAACGTTTGCTTCACCTGCAACAGCCTTTGCAAGTAATGTCTTACCTGTACCGGGAGGACCCAGCAGAAGAACGCCGCGCGGAATTTTGGCGCCAAGCTCCTGATACTTTCTGGGGTTTTTCATGAAGTCGACGATCTCACTCATCTCTTCCTTTTCTTCTTCGGCACCGGCAACATCAGCAAACGTTATTTTAGGACCGTTTGCAGGCTGAGTTCTGGCGTTTGCCTTTGAGAACTGCGACATCTTTCCGCCGCCGCCTGCCTGACGCATGATGACAAATGTAAAGCCGATCATCAGTGCAACCATAAGCAGATAAGGCAGGAAGCTCAGTAAGAATGAGTTGTCGGAAACGGGGTAGAAGTCCTCAACGAGCGGACTGTCGGGATTCTTCTCGTTATATGCCTTTCTGTAGCCCTGCGTATCCTGCAAGAACAGGCTTACATTCGGTACAGAGTACTTATACTTCTTTGTACTGTCGCTCTTTAATGTGTACTGTAATTCGCCTGAGCCTAAATCAAGCGTATAGCCTGAAACGTTGTAGTTGTCAAATTCGCTTATCACCTGCGAATATCTTGTACGTTCGCCCGGTGTTGCGCTCATCTGGAGCATTGTCACCATACCTATGACAAGCAGAACGATAACTGCAAGGTAAATGAAAATGCCTTTGAATTTGTTGTTCTGATTCATCAGTTTCCCTTTCTGTCGGTCGTATCTGCATATTGCCCCCGACCGTCTTTACGGTTATATTATTACGGCTGCTTAGTTGCCTGTGATCAGCGTGCCTCGACCTTGAGCTCACCTATGTAAGGAAGATTCCTGTAAAGCTGAGCGTAATCCAGTCCGTAGCCCACTACAAATACATCGTCAACGTCAAAGCCGATATAGTCAGCTTTTATAACTTCGGATTTTCTTACCTTCTTGTTGAGAAGAGTACACACCTTTATTGACGCCGGTTCTCTTTTAAGGAAGAGATCCTTTACAAATTTAAGCGTCTTTCCGCTGTCGAGTATATCTTCAACGAGTATAACGTGTTTGCCCTTGATATCCGCAGTAATATCCTTTGTGAGCTTAAGCTCACCGGATGTTGTACCGTTTCCGTATGACTGTACCGTTACAAAGTCAAGTCTTGTGTAAAGATCGATATTCTTCATAACGTCAGATAAGAACATAAACGAGCCTTTAAGTATACCTATTATTGTTACTTCCTCGCCCTTATAGTCCTCGGTGATCTGTTTTCCTATCTCTTCGGCTCTTTTCATAAGCTCTTCGCTTGTGAAAAGCACTCTTTCAATATCATTGTGTATGCTTTTTTCCAAGTCTTGTTTCTCCGTCTTTTTCTTTATCGTAAATAATACATCGCTTATGTTAAATAAATGTTAAGCGATTGGAACAAAATCCGTAATACTGCAATTATAGCACGAATGCCCTCGAAAAGCAACGGTGATAATCACTTTTAAGCTGTTTATCACATTAATTTCGTCTGAATTTCTCACGGTCAGTCATAACAAACAGCTTTTTCTTTCTTATCATCACGAATTTGAACTGACACGGATTTATCTTTCCCTGTCTTGCTCTTATAATTCCTACGCAGCTTTCAACCGCTTTCATATTAGGCGGTATATCGTTATCCTTGAAAATCATAGTGACTATACGTCGCAGTATACATTCGTCAGCCGTATACAGCACGTTGACATCATACTTATCATCTGCCTTATGCGCCTTTTCCATAAGCTCCGAAGCGATTTTGTCAAGATATCTGTCGTCATCAAAAACAGACTGCGACAGTCTGCTTATTGCACTGAAAAGTGCAGGATTTATTTCTTTCAGCAGCGGTACGACCTTATGCCTGATCTTGTTCCGGGTATAATCGTCCGACAGATTTGTACTGTCTGTGACATAATCAAGCGAGTTTTCCGTACAGTACTCTTCAATATCCTCGCGGGTATTGTACAACAGCGGACGGATTATATTGTCACGCTTTGCGGGAATTCCGCATATACCTGAGAGTGCAGTGCCTCTGACCATATTTATGAGAATGGTCTCGCAGTTATCCGATGCGGTGTGGGCGGTCGCTATCAGCCTGCCCTTGCTTATGCTTTCAAAAAAATCATATCTCAGTCGTCTTGCACATTCCTCAAGGCTGTCGTGCTTCTGCCTGAGGTCGTTTACCTTTATGCTTGCCACATACAGCGGAATATCGAGAAATCTGCACATTCTGCGGACAAATCTCTCGTCCCCGTCGCTCTCCTCGCCACGCAGATTATGATTTACATGGCAGGCGGCAAGCAAAAAGCCGAGTTCGTCTTTCAGCGAATACAGTACATACAGCAAAGCAACGCTGTCTGCGCCGCCGCTTACCGCCGCAATTACAGTATCGCCCTTATTTATCATCGAATACCGTTCTATAGTATTTTTAACGGAAATTTTCAAATTACTGCTCGGCATGGACATACTCCACATCTGTAAATCTTGTGTACTGACCGTCCCATATCATATTTACGTCGTTTGTTTCGCCGTGACGATTCTTTGCAACTATACACTTGCAGGCTCTCTGATCCTCTGCCTCTTTGTTATAATAGCTGTCACGGTATAGGAACAGAACTATATCTGCATCCTGCTCGATAGAACCCGAATCACGCAGGTCTGACAGCATAGGGCGCTTGTCATCCTTTTTCTCGGCGGAACGTGCAAGCTGTGACAGTACTATTATCGGAACATTAAGCTCTTTCGCCATTATCTTGAGGTTTCGTGTCATTTCCGAAATTTCGTTTACACGGTTAAGATCTCTTCTGCCCGAAGAAATAAGCTGAAGATAGTCTATTACTATCAGTCCGAGATTATCGACACGGCGCAGCTTTGCCTTCATTTCATTGACCGTTATCGCCGAGCTGTCGTCTATGTAGATATTCATATTCGACAGTACGAATGCGGCGTCGGCAAGATTTCTCCACTGCGCAGGGTCAAAACGTCCTGTAGACATAAGCTCGCTCGAAATTCTGCCCTCTGAGGACAGCATACGTTTTACAAGCTGTTCCTTTGACATTTCGAGATTGAATACACAGATTGTTTTATCAGGGTGATATTTTGCAACGTTAGTTGCCATGTTCATGGCGAACGATGTTTTACCCATACCGGGACGTGCCGCAACTATCAGCAAATCAGATTTATTCAGTCCGTGTATATACTTATCAAGCGACGGAAATCCGGATTTCAGTCCCTGTATACCCTGCTTGTCGGGGTTTGCGCAAAGTTCGGACAGCTCGTTCAGTATTCCTACAACTATACCGTTAAGCTTAGTAAGACCTTTTACCTGGTTTTCATTTCGTACCTCGTATATTCTCTTTTCCGCAAGTTCAAGCAGGGTGGAGGTTTCTGCCTGCCCCTCGTTTGCGTTTTCGAGAATATCTCCTGCAATGCTTATAAGAAGTCGTCTTGTGTACTTATCCTCGACTATCTCGATGTATCTGTCAATGCTCGATATGCTCGGGACGGTTTCCATAAGCTTTACAAGATATGTGCGTCCCTCTTCCTGCGACTCAAAGACATTCTGCTTCATGCAGTTTTCGAGCACGGTTACCACATCTATGCTGTCGCTTGCGGCAAACATCTGCGTCATAACAGTGTATATGTCGCTGTGCATTTTGACATAGAAATGTTCGGGGTGAAGTTTTGCCGATGCCTTAGGCATATTTGCATTGCCGTCAAGCAGTATAGCGCCGAGTACGGATTGCTCTGCGTCAAGACTGTACGGGAGATTTGCTCCCGTAAGCTCAATATCAGCCATTATTCTTCCTCAACCTTTACGCTGAACTGTGCAACGATACCCGTAAACAGTCTTGCTTCTGCGCTGAAAGTGCCGAATGTCTTGATATCGCTCTTTGTTACTATCTTTCTCTTGTCAACGTCAAAGCCGAAATCACATTTGATAAGCGCACTTATATCCTTGCCTGTGACAGAGCCGAACAGCTTTCCGCCCTGACCTGCTTTAGCCTTGAATGTAAGTACCTTGCCGTCGATAGTTTCCTTTATCTTCTTTGCGTTAGCCGCCTCAACGTCCAGCTTGTGCTGTGCGGACGCCTTCTGTCCTTCGAGGTGGTTAAGGTTCTCGTTTGTAGCCTCAACCGCAAGACCTTTCTTGATAAGGCAGTTTCTTGCGTATGCGTCCTTGACTTCCTTGACCTCGCCCTTCTTGCCTGAGCCTGCCACGTCCTGTGTGAAAATTACCTTCATTTTATATCGTCCTTTCTTTTAACTGCGCTGTGCAGTCTTGTTATCGTTTGAATTTACCTTTATAAGGCTTAAATAGTAATCGTCAATTGATTTTTTCAGCACTTCAAGCGCTTCGCTGAGTGTCTCGTTTTTAAGCTGTGCGCCTGCCATAGTCTGATGACCGCCGCCGCCCAGAGCTTCCATTATAAGCTGGACGTTTAAGTTGCCCATACTTCTTGCACTTATTGATATCTCATTGCTCATTGTCTTGTACAGTACGAACGATGCGTCAACATTCTTGATAGTCAGCAGCTCGTCTGCCGCCTGGGGAGCAACAATTCTGAGGTCGTCCGCATAGAAGTCGCACGGAGCGATAGCGCACTTGCGGTATATCTCCGCTTCCGCTACTATCTGGGTCTTTCTCTTGTAGCTGTCTATCGAGCTTGAGAACATCTTCTTTACGGTTATCGTATCTGCACCCATCTTGCGCAGTACAGCCGCCGCCTCAAATGTTCTTACGCCCGTTTTCATAACGAAATTCTTGGTGTCAAGCATAATGCCTGCAAGCAGACATTCAGCCTGTACGGCTCTGAGCTTTCCTGCTTCGCCGAAATACTGTATCAGCTCCGTTACCATTTCAGATGCGGAAGACGCATACGGTTCATGGTGGAATATGACCGCATTGTCTATGTAGTTTACCATCTTCCTGTGGTGGTCGATGACAACTACCTTCTTTGCCTTTTCGTAAAGCTCCTTGCTTTCAATTATCAGCGGATTGTGTGTGTCGCAGATGATCAGCAGTGAGTTATCTGTGAGTTCTTCGATAGCGTCCGACGGTTCTCTGAACAGCGGTTCTTCTCCGTCAACGTGGGGAAATCTGTCGATAAGCACCTTTGCGAGAGATGTGCTGTAGTCGCATACTGCCCAGGCACTCTTGCCGAGATTCCTTATGGCGCAGGTAAGGCCGACAGAAGAGCCGACACTGTCAAGGTCGCTGTACTTGTGTCCCATTATGAATATTCTGTCCGCATTGTCAACAAGCTCAAGCAGTGAGTTTGCGATAATTCGTGTCTTTACCTTTGTATGGCGTTCAACACCTTTTGAAACGCCGCCGTAGAACTCAAAGCCGTTTTCGGTCTTTACAGCCGCCTGATCGCCGCCTCGTCCAAGTGCCATTTCAAGCGCCTGACGTGCGAACTGTTCGCTTTCTTTCAGCGTTTTACCTGTTCTGCCGATACCTATCGACATAGTGACATTGAGCCTGTCGTTTACGAATATTTCTCTTGCCTTGTCAAGAATTTCGACTTTGTTGCTCAGGATCTCCTGTAAGTGTCTTTCCTCAATCACCGCTATAAATCTGTCCGATGCGTTCTTTCTGAGTACGCCGGTCGTCTGTCCCGCAAAATCTTCAAGCAGCTTGTCTATCTGTACCGAAACGTGAGCCTTTTCGCTTTCAAGGCAACCGCTTATAAGCTCTTCGTAGCCGTCCACCATAAACAGTATAACAACTGGCTGTGAGAGCTTTTTCTCGGTTTTGAGCGCTGTAATATCGGTGATATTCTTGAAGAACAGCAAGGTCAGCTCCTTTGCTTCTTCTTCATCAGGAACTCTTGCAAACACCTGATATACGCTGTCCTTATATGTTATCGTAACACCGTTGTCGGTGAAAAAATCAGCCGCAGGTATATCCGTGATATCTGACAGCTCCTTGCCGTACTCACAGCATTCGGGAAACTCCTCGGTGAACTTTCCGTTTGTCCATACGATTCTTCCCGCACTGTCGATGATTACGGCAGACATAGGAAAGTTGTGTACCGACATATGCATTTTCGCTTCAAGCTCATCGTCTATTCGTGCATAGTACTGGAAAGTTTTTCTTGTTACCTGTATGAGTTTACCGATAGCAAAGCCGCCGATAAGAACCACAAACGGCGCAGACAGCCAGAATACATTTATATCCTTTGTGTATATATAACCCTGCATTATCACCAGTGCGATAACCAGTGCCGAAACCGATATGACAAGTCCGCCGTCACGATAAAAATTCTTCACTTTCCGCGCCTCCTTTGCTTTTCACGATTATACTTCCATTATAATAGGCAGTATCATAGGATTCCTCTTGGTTCTCTGGAATATGAAGTTGCCAAGCTCATCCCTTACGTTAGACTTTATATTGCCCCATTCTCTGATGTTCCTGTCTGCACAGGTCTGGAGCGTTTTCTTGACAAGCTGTTTAGCCTCATCCATAAGCTCCTCGGATTCCCTGACATATACAAATCCTCTTGATACGATATCGGGTCCTGCGGCTACCATACCTGTTTCACGGTTGATAGTAGTTACAACTACAATAAGACCGTCCTCGGACAGATGCTTTCTGTCACGCAGTACGACCGAGCCGACATCGCCGACGCCAAGACCGTCGACCAGCACCTTTCCTGCAGGCACCTGACCTACTATCTTCATTTCAACGCTGTCGGTTTCGACTACCTGACCGATATTCAGAAGGAATATATTTTCTTCGGGTATGCCCATCTTTATTGCAAGACCCTCGTGCTTTTTCATATGCTTGTATTCGCCGTGGATCGGTATAAAGAACTTCGGCTTTGTCAGCGCAAGCATCATTTTAAGCTCGTCCTGGCAGGCATGACCCGAAACGTGCACCTCGTACATAGCCTCGTATACGACCTCTGCACCCTGCTTCATCAGCTCGTTTACGAGCTTGCCGACAAACTTCTCGTTGCCCGGTATCGGAGTAGCCGAAATAATGATAAGGTCGCTCGGTGTTATAGATACCTGTCTGTGATCTCCCGATGACATTCTCGAAAGTGCGGAAAGCGGTTCGCCCTGGCTTCCGGTTGTGATAATTACCATTTTTTCGGGAGGATATTTGTTTACATCTTCTATATCTACAAGCATACCCTGAGGTACCTTGATATAATTGAGTTCAATTGCGGTAGTAAGCACGTTGAGCATACTTCTGCCCGAAACGGCAACCTTTCTGCCCCATGCCTCCGCATTGTTGATAATCTGCTGTATTCTGTGAATGTTTGAGGAGAATGTGGCAACGATTATTCTCTTGCCGTCAGCCCCTGCAAACAGACTCTTGAAGCTCTCTCCGACCTTTCTTTCTGTAGCCGTATAGCCCGGACGCTCTGCATTCGTGCTTTCTGAAAGCAATGCGAGAACACCCTTGTTTCCAAGTTCGCCGAACCTTGCAAGGTCAATTATACCGCCCTCGATAGGCGTATAGTCGACCTTGAAGTCGCCGGTGTGCACTATCACGCCTGCAGGCGTATGCACTGCCATGGCGCAGGCGTCGGGTATAGAGTGGTTTACTCTGATAAATTCAACGCTCATACAGCCCATTCTGACGTTCTGACGGGGTACAACCACGTTCAGTGAGCACTGCGACAATATGCCGTGCTCACGGAGCTTGCCCTCTACAAGTCCGAGAGTAAGTCTTGTGCCGTATACGGGTACGTTTATCTTTTTGAGGAAGTAGGGGAGTGCGCCGATATGATCCTCATGACCGTGGGTGAGTACCACGCCCCTAATCTTTTCCTTGTTCTTTTCAAGGTAGGTGAAATCGGGTATAACAAGGTCTACGCCGAGCATATCATCGTCGGGGAATGCAAGTCCGCAGTCAATGATGAAAATATCGTTACAGCACTCATAAACATAAATATTCTTGCCTATCTCATTCACACCGCCGAGCGACATTATCCTTACAGGCGTTTTTCTGCTGTCTTTCTTGTCGTCCTCGGCAAAGAAAGAGGGATATTCCTGCTTTCTTGTTTCCTGCTTGTTGTCGTTCTTGCCTGAGTGAGGTCTGTTGTCGGTGAGGACAGGCTTCTTGTTGTTTTTGTTATCGGTCAGAACAAGCTTCTTTTCGTTTTGCCTGTTATCGGTAAGCACGGGTTTCTTTTCGCTTTTTCTGTTGTCTGTAAGCACAGGCTTTTTACCGCCTTGCCTGTTGTCTGTAAGCACAGGACCTCTTTTATCGGTAAGCACCTTCTTGCCGCCGGTTACAGGCTTTGTATTCCTTATTGCGTCATTTTCATGGTTTTCGGACGCATTTCTGTCGGTAAGCTTGAACTGCTTGGCAAAAGGGTTTTTCTTACGCTTTGAGTAAGGCTTCGGATTCTTAGGCTTTATGCTTTCCGTTGCTGTCAATAAGTTCTTTGAGTCAATAATTCCCATTTAAAAATACCATTCCTTCCGTCGGACGCTTATATCTTATGTACACGTCCTTACAGACGGAAAAGCGGCAATATATAATCTCGCCCACAAATCAGGCAGTGAATATGCTTGCTTTTATAACACCGGCAAAGGTTATACCTCTGCCAAGGGCATACCTCCCCCTTTTGAAACAAAGCAAAGCTGACCCGTAACCTTTTACAGGTAATTTACAGGCTTTTCACTGCAAGCGGCATTGTCAATATGTCATAAGTACAGTCAGAGTGGTTTTATCTTACAATCCATAAACCCGAAATATACTGACTTTTCGTGCTATCGAAATTAAAATGCTGTGTCATAAGGAAAATATATAATTTCTTTTAGCCGCTTTTCCGTTATTCTTTTGTTTTATAATTTACTTTAAATAAATCCGTTATTCATTCCGCCGCAAACAATAGCCGAGTATGCACAGAAAAATGTCACGCTGTCACCGTGTAAACGGGCAGAAAGCGGTAACTACCGCATTTAACATATATTTTACAACATAACCGCCGGAATGTCAAGAACGCCTTGTGCGAAAAAGCGGTCACATTGTGTATTATAATACCGAAATACTATGTATTTCTTATCGGAAATTTTTTTGATCTCCTGTGCCGTACATATGTCTGCCGTTTATAAAAACAGGTTTCACCACAGTGGAGCGCATAGCATATAATAAACCGGTGAATAAATTGAAAAGGGGTATACGTTATGTATTTCATTGTACTGCGCTCGGCTACTGCCGCCGAGAAGG
>ENA-OOWX01001362-OOWX01001362.1-human-gut-metagenome-genome-assembly--contig:-NODE-1362-length-11880-cov-4.499112_pt1 | contig 11880 bp, 7 predicted proteins | sample MGYA00241583_ERZ501335 | MGnify/ENA primary metagenome ERZ501335 (study PRJEB25962, sample SAMEA2042731) | human gut metagenome | biome: human gut; feature: human-associated habitat; material: faeces...
GCAGCAACAGACTCGCTGCCGTAAAGTCCTTCGGGAACTTCCGATACCGGTTTGTATTTATTGTAGATACCACAACTACTCAATATAAGCGTTGCTGCGGACAGAATGATTATTTTTCTCATTAGTTCTTATTTTAATTCAGGTCTAAAACCTTTAATCATCAATTATTCTTTTCCAGCTTTAGATTTTTCTTCCTCGCTCACTTTGATTTCTTCTTCAATCTGCCAGTCATGCGTCGGGACGCTCTGCACGGGACGCAAACGTTCCTGCAACCACTGGAAAGCAATAAACAAAGTAGGCACGATGAAGAGCAACGCCAACGTACCGATGGTCATACCACCTACTACACCCGTACCCAATGAACGGTTACCGTTGGCTCCCACTCCACTTGACATCATCAACGGGAACAGACCGAAAATCATCGTCAATGCCGTCATCAGAATCGGACGCAGACGGGCTTTAGCCGCACTGACCGCAGAAGCAATCAGCCCCATACCTGCTTTACGACGTTCGGCAGCATATTCCGTCAGCAAAATAGCCGTCTTCGCCAGCAGACCAATCAACATAATCAAACCTGTTTGCAGATAAATATTATTCTCCAGTCCGAACATCCAGGCGAAAAGGAAGCTACCCATCAATCCGCAAGGCACACTCAAAAGAACAGCGAACGGAATAATGAAGCTCTCATAAAGCGCACTCAAAATAAGGTAAATCATCAGGAAGCAGATACCGAAAATAATGATCGTCGTACCGCTCTGCTGGTTTTCCTCACGGGTGATACCTCCGTAATCATAGCCATAGCCTTTCGGAAGAGACTGTTCGGCAGTTTCCTGCACAGCCTTGATGGCGTCTCCCGTACTATATCCGTCGGCCGGCATCGCATTTACCGCAATGGAGTTATACATATTGAAACGGCTCAACGATTCCGCACCGTAGCTACGGGTCAGCGTAACGAACTGGCTCAACGGCGCCATCTCTCCATTCGACATACGCACAAAAGCATTATCGAGGGAAGTTTCGTCCAAACGGAACACCGGATCGGCCTGAATCATGACACGGTACACTTTAGAGAAACGGTTGAAATTGGACACATACTGTCCACCGTAATAACCGGACAGCGTACTCAATACAGCGTCGGGCGTGATACCTGCACGCTTACATTTAGCTGCATCCACCTCTACCGTCCACTGCGGATAGCGAACGTCGAACGTCGAATAAGCCATCGATATTTCAGGCCGCTGGTTCAAAGCTCCCAAGTATTGCTGGGTGGTGGTGAAGAACTCGTTCATATCACCGCCCATCTTATCCTGCATGTGGAGTTCGAGCGCATTACCCATACCGTAACCCGGAATCATACCCGGGGAGATGGCGAACACACTGGCATCCTTGATATCAGCCGTACGCGCATATACCTGACCGATCACCGACTGCACATTGTCCTCATCACCCGAACGTTCGTCCCACGGTTTCAGTTTGAGAATCAACATACCGAACGAACTACCCTGTCCTGCCAACAATCCGTAACCGGCCACTTTCTGCACGTGTTTCAGTTGAGGTATTTCTATCAGGCGTTTTTCGATACGTTCCATCACCTTATCCGTCGTTGTCAGCGAACTGCCTGCCGCCGTACTTACATTCACGAAAATAACACCCTGATCTTCGTCGGGTACCAGACTGGTCTTCGTGTTATTCATCAGTAACACAAGCAATACCACGGAACAAGCCAGCAACGACCATGTCAACCATCTGCGCTTGATAAAGAACAATACAATCGTCTTATATTTATCCACCATCACATCGAAAGCCGAATTGAAAGCCTTACGGAAACGTGCCGCAAAGTTGTTCTTCTGCGTTCCGTCTTCATTAATATAAGGTTTCAGCAGCAATGCACACAAAGCCGGACTCAAAGTCAACGCGTTAATAGCGGAGATACCTACCGCAACCGCCATCGTCAAACCGAACTGGGTATAGAACGTACCGGAAGTGCCGCCCATGAAGGACACCGGAATGAACACCGCCATAAATACCAGCGAAGAGGTGATAACGGCATTACTGATACCTTTCATAGCGTCGATACTTGCCATATATGACGACCTGTAGCCCACATCGAACCGCGCCTGCACCGCCTCGACGACAATAATGGCATCATCCACCACCGTACCGATAACGAGCACTAGCGCAAACAGGGTCAGCAGGTTGATACTGAATCCGGCTATCGCCATGAAAGCAAACGTACCCACCAGGGAAACCACAATTCCGACCAGCGGAATCAATGTAGAACGGAAGTCCTGCAAGAAGACGTACACCACAAGGATAACCAGGATGATAGCCTCGATCAACGTTTTCACCACCTCATGAATGGAAGCGAACAGGAAGTCGTTGGAGCTCATCATCTGCGTCAGTTCCACGCCTTTCGGAAGGTCTTTGCTTGCCTCTTCGAGGAGTTTGTCGATATTCTGGTTTACTTCGGTCGCATTGGAACCTGCCGTCTGGAACACCATACAGGATACACCCGGATGACCGTCCATACCACCGTGGTAAGCGTAGCTGTCCTGTCCCAGTTGGATATCGGCAACGTCTTTCAGTTTCAAGACTTCGCCATTGTCGGTGGAACGGATGACGATATCCCCGAATTCTTCGGGAGTAATGAGACGTCCGGTGTACTTCATCGTATACTGATAAGTCTCATCGGAATTTTCACCGAACGAACCGGTAGCCGATTCGATATTCTGCTCGGCAAGCACACCGGTGATATCGGACGGAATCAGTTTGTACTGTGCCATCACGTCCGGTTTCATCCATACACGCATACTATATTCACCGCCCATAATCATCAGGTCGCCCACACCGGAGATACGAAGAATCTGCGGTTTCAGGTTGATGCTGATATAGTTGGACAGGAAGTTCTCGTCGTAACTGTCGTCCGGACTATACAATGAGAACATCTGCAGAATACTCGTCTGACGCTTGGAAGTGGTCACACCGACCTGGGTTACCTCCGCCGGAAGTTGTCCCGTAGCACGTGATACACGGTTCTGCACGTTGACAGCCGCCATATCCGGGTCTGTCCCCTGCTTAAAGTAAACGGTAATACTTACCGTACCGGAATTCGTTGCTGTAGAAGTCATATAGGTCATGTCTTCCACCCCATTGATGGCTTCTTCCAAAGGTGCAATAACACTCTTCTGTAACGTTTCCGCACTTGCACCATAGTAGGTGGTACTCACCATAATAGTAGGCGGAGCTATATCGGGATATTGTTCAACGGGCAGACTAAACAACCCGATGATGCCCACAACGACAATCGTTATAGAAATGACTGCCGATAATACCGGGCGTTCAATAAAGGTTCTTAAATTCATGGATAATTCCTCCTTTGTTTAATTTTCAGTAGTTGTCGTAGCGGCCTGAGCTGTCTTTGCCTTGATTGGCGTACCCTCGCGAAGCAATCCTACACCTTCCGTTACAATCACATCTCCCGAAACCAGTCCTTCATCTACAATAAATTCCCGACCGCCATTGACGCGGGTCACCTGCACCTGATTGGATTGTGCCTTGCCATCTACTACTTTGTATACATATCTCTTGTCCTGGATTTCGAACGTAGCTCCTTGCGGTATCACGATAGCTCCGGTTTTCTGCACGGGAAGTATGACATTGCCGGCACCACCGCTATGCAGCAATCCTTCTTTATTGGGAAATACGGCACGCAGGCTGACAGTACCCGTCGAACGGTCGATGACGCCACTGATAGACTCGATCTGGCCCTGCTGCGGATAATCGGACTTATCATTCAGCTGCAAACTGATAGTCGGCATATTCTTCAATGCTTCTTCTTTAGAACCATACTGGCGGATCAATCCCAGCAGTTGGTTTTCCGTCATCGAGAAGTAAACGTACATATCCGAATTGTCGGAAACGGTGGTCAAAGGTTCGGCGATATTGGAACTAACCAATGCGCCTACCCGATAAGGCAATGTACCTATCACACCGTCCGCCGGACTTTTCACTACCGTATAAGACAGATTATTACAGACACTCACTTCTTGTGCTTTCGCCTGCGCCAGTTGCGCTTTGGCAGCCAGCAGAGAGTTTTTTGCCGTACTCAGATCGAATGAGGAAACTACATTCTCCTTATACAGTTCCTCTTTGCTTTCATAAGTCAGTTGTGCCGTAGCCAGAGAAGCCTTAGCGGACTCTACGTTTGCCACTGCCGTCTGCAATGCAGCTTCATACGGCACCTGGTCAATTATAAACAACGTTTGTCCGTTTTTTACGCGCTGACCTTCCGTCACGCACACTTTCGTCAGCGTACCTCCTACCTGCGGATAAATATCAATATCCTGACGTCCACGGATAGCCGCCGAATAAGCGCTCGAAATCATCCGGTCTGCCGGAGCAACAGTCATCACTTCATATTCTGTTTCCATTTGTGTGGGTGATGCCTGCTTACAACCTGTAGCGGCAACCAGACAGCAGAGCAACAATAGCCCTTGCTTGACATTACATACCTTTTTACTCATTTTATTATTACCTATTAAGATTTTTGATCGCGGCAAAGGTAGACTGTTTCCACCATAGAAAACTGGTCTTAGTGTTTCCAGTTTTGTTCATTTTCAGAACAACATGAGCGATATTTAGTGAAAAAGTCCTATTTTTACCGACAAAAAGAGAAGAAGATATGAAACAGAGAGACTCTATCCTTGCTATCATGCGCGAACCGTTCGCTGCCGGACTTGATGAAAATTTATCTCCAATCATGCACCATCTATGGAAGCTGGAAGGAGGAGCCATTTATTTTTGCCATAACGGCTGGGCTCATGTCACGATCGATCTGAAAGATTATGAAATAGTACCCAATACCCAGCTGGTACTCCTGCCCGGAACCATTATCCGTATCAATGGCAGTAGCAGTGACTTCACCGCTTCTTTCTTCGGATTTCCTAAAGAAATGTTCCGGGAAGCCTGCCTCCGCTTCGAGCCTATCTTCTTCCGGTTTATAAAAGAGCATCCCTGCTACGTGCTCCCCGAAGAAAATACCGGAGCTATCCGTGGATTGATACGCGCAACGACTGCTATCTACAACGACCGCGAAAATCGTTTCAGAAACCAAATCGCGAAAAATCATCTTCAATCTTTCATGCTCGATATTTACGACAAATGTTATCGCTACTTCGATAAACACGAAATAGAAGGAGGAAGCCGCCAAGATGAAATATTCAAGAACTTCGTCGCATTAGTGCACGAAAACTGTATTTCGCAACGGGAAGTTACGTTCTATGCCAATAAACTCTGTATCTCCACCAAGTATCTGACAGGCATCTGCCGTAGCGTGACGGGAGATTCAGCGAAGAAGATCATTGATGATTTTGCTATTCTGGAGATAAAGGTATTGCTCCAGTCAACCGATCTGACCATGCAAGATATAGCCGACCAGCTCGGTTTTCCGGACCAGTCGTATCTGGGAAGATACTTCAAGCGGCATGAGGGAATATCACCCAGAGAATATCAAAATAAATATGCCATGTAGCATGGATTAAGTACGGCATACCGCAACCTTCAACGCTGTTCGTTTCACTGCCCACAATGCACACAGCAGTGAGCAAACAGCACAAACCACAAAAGTTACTCCGGTAGACAGGAGGATATCTCCCAGTCCGACCAATGGAGAAACGATGCCTCCGGATGCGAAACAGAGTGCACTCAGCAAAGCGGAAGCAGCTCCCGCATATCTGCGTTCGCAATCCATCGCCAGAGTGGTAGAGGCTGTGAAAGTCAGTCCCATCATAAAGAGCAATGCAAACATAAGCAGTTCGTACGTCCAAAAGCCACAGCCGCTATAGAGTGCCGCCATCTGAAGGATCGCAAACACCAGCATACCAATGCATCCGGTCAGTGTTCCATTCTCGGTCCGGCGGAATTTCACTGATATGGCGGCAGCCACTCCGATAGCCACAGCATTCACGGCAAAGCAGATGCTGAAGGCAAAAGGAGAAAACCCGTAATGTTGTTGGATGATAAAAGGAGAAGAGGCGATATAGGCAAACAGGATGCCCTGCGCAAAAGCCAGCTGAAGTACATAGAGCATATAACGACGGTTATGAACAATGATGCCGAAGCTCCGGAAAGTAGCAAAGACACCCGTCTTGGAACGTTTCTCAGTGGGCAAGGACTCCTTAAAGCGGATACATCCGATACCCAGCAAAATCCCGATGAACAGCAGAATCATAAAAATACCCTGCCAGCCTACGCTTCCTGTCAACAATCCTCCGATGACCGGAGCAGCCACAGGAGCCACTCCATTGATCGCTCCGATCACAGCCAGCATTTTAGCCAGTTCCTTTCCCGAAAACTTATCGGTGGCTACCGAACGGGAAATCACAATTCCCCCCGCCCCTGCTACACCTTGTATCAGCCGTAAAGTGACAAACGAATAAATATCCGGTGCAAAAAGACAAAGCAGCGTGGACACAATAAACAGCACCATCGAAACTAATAATAACGGGCGCCTGCCATATTTATCACTCAACGGACCAAAAAAGATTTGTCCCAGTGCCAGCCCGATCATACTGGTTGTCAGTCCCATCTGAACCATCGGCAAACTGGCAGAAAAATAGTCTGCCATGGCCGGCAGACTAGGTAAATACATATCCGTCACAAAAGGACCGAATGCCGATAACATGCCTAACAGTGTCAGCAAAAACACTTTTGAGTTCTCTTTATTTATTGCAGTCATAATCTATTGTTTTTTATTCCGGGGGCAAAGGTAGATGATTCCCGGTATCTTTCTACAAACATAATGCGAACAAAACCGGACCTTTTCAGAACACTTTTATGTTTTTCGTCCGTCTCTTCCCCCAATCATATCTTTCCGCACAATCGTTAAAAAACATTATATTTACATATATACAGCGTTACAACTTACCTGATATTTTTCATAATTTTGCAAAACGAAAAACAGAAAACAGGTATCAAGATGAAACTAAGATATTATCAAATAGCCATTCGTTATAAGAATAAAATGCATGATTTCCACGGTTGGGGTGTATCTGCACAGATTTGATAATTCTCATAAAACTACTCGCCACGACGCGAAACGATAATTCCTTCTCAGGGAGTCACGTGATATAGGAGCGTATATTTACCATTATCAACTAAATTTCTTTTTCACTTTATGAGCAAAAAAAGATGGCTCATAGTGCCGCTATGCGCAGCACTGTGCAGCCAGGGAGTGTTTGCCCAAACGCCTGGCAGGAAAGTTTTGGGCATTAATGAAATGTTCCGTCTGGCAGACGAGAACAGTCAGAGTATTCAAACGTATAAAACGGGAAAAGAAACGGCGGATGAAGCATTGAAAGCCGCCAAGTCCCAACGACTGCCGGACATCGGAGCTTCGCTCTCGTTCAGCTATCTGGGCGACGGATATCTGTGGGACCGTGACTTTAAAAACGGACAGAACATTCCCATGCCTCACTTCGGCAACAACTTTGCCTTGGAAGCCCAACAGGTCATTTACGCGGGCGGAGCTATCAACAGCAGCATCACTCTGGCGGAACTCGGACAACAGATGGCTACATTGGACTGGCAGAAAAATCGTCAGGAGATACGTTTTCTTCTGACCGGTTACTATCTGGATTTATACAAACTGAACAATCAGATTCAGGTATTACAGAAAAACCTTGATCTGACGGAGCAAGTGATTCGCAACATGGAAGCCAGACGTACGCAAGGAACGGCTCTAAAAAATGATATCACCCGCTATGAACCCCAGAAAGAAACGCTGAAGCTACAACTCGCCAAAGTGCAGGATGCCTGCAAGATTATAAACCACCAATTGGTGACTACCCTTCACCTGCCAGCCGGCACAGAAATAGTCCCCGACTCTACATTGCTGGACGAAGAAGTCAAGGCACTGGCGGAAAAAGACTGGCAACTGCTGGCTACCCAAAGCAATGTAGGTTTGCAACAGGCACAACTGGCTATTCAGATGAACAAGCAGAAAGTGAAGCTGGAACGCTCGGAGCTTCTTCCTAAAATAGCGCTCGTAGCCGGAGAACATCTGGACGGACCCATTACTATCGAAGTTCCCGTACTGGACAATAACTTCAACTACTGGTATGTGGGAGTCGGGATAAAATACAACCTTTCTTCGTTGTTCAAAAACAATAAAAAGGTGCGTCAGGCAAAACTGAATATGCGAAAAGCGCAGGAAGAGTATTCATTGGCACAAGAGCAGATAGAAAACGGCGTGCAGGCTAATTACGTCAATTTCCTGACCTCATTCACCGACCTCCGTACTCAGGAGAAAAGTGTGGAACTGGCCAATCAGAACTACAACGTGACCAGTAACCGCTACAAAAACGACCTGGCCCTGCTCACCGATATGCTCGATGCAAGCAACATGAAGTTGAGTGCCGACCTGGGACTGGTCAACGCGCGTATCAACGTAGTCTACAGTTACTACAAGATGAAATATATTACTCATACACTTTAAAGAAACATCTCGTCAGAGAATAATTCAGTCAAATTCAACCCCTTAAAAACAGAACTCATCATGATTGCAAGAAAAGCTCAAAAGCTGATATACAATATTCTTATTCTTTGCTTCCTCACCGGAGGTATCATTTATGTTTGTTCCCGATTCATCCATCTGGGAAATATCGAATATACCGATAATGCACAGGTGAAACAACACATCACCCCGATCAACACCCGTGTACCGGGATTCATCAAGAAGATATGTTTCGAAGAGTATCAGCAGGTACGCAAAGGCGATACGCTCGTCATCATCGAAGATACCGAATTCCGCCTCCGGGTGGCTCAGGCGGAAGCAGACCTTGCCAATGCAACGGCAGGACGGCAAGCCACCACCATAGGAATCGCCACCACCCAGAACAATCTGAGTGTGAACGACGCAAGTATCGAAGAGGTACGCGTACAAATGGAGAACGCCAGACGAGAACTGAACCGTTTCGAGAAGTTGCTACAAGAAGATGCAGTGACCAAACAACAATATGACAACGTACACACCGCTTACGAAGCCGCTAAAGCACGCTACGAGCAAGTATCCCGTGCCAAGCAGTCAACGTCTCTGGTCAAGAGCGAGCAGACTCATCGACTGGGACAGAATGAAGCAGGTGTCCGTGTGGCGGAAGCGGCATTAGAACTTGCCCGCCTGAATCTTTCGTATACCGTAATCACCGCTCCATGTGACGGTACCACCGGAAAGAAAGAGATTCTGGAAGGACAACTGGTTCAGCCCGGACAAACAATGGTCGACATTGTAGACAGCCGTGACCTGTGGGTGATAGCCAACTATCGCGAAACACAACTCTCCAACATCAGAGAAGGTGCCGAAGTGGAGATGACGGCAGATGCAGTGCCCGACGTCACTTTTCGGGGGAGTGTAGAATCTATTTCCGATGCGACAGGGGCAGCCTTCTCTATGATACCGCAAGACAATGCTACCGGCAACTTTGTCAAAGTGGAACAGCGTATTCCGGTCCGTATCAGTCTGAAAGGGAACAAACCGGAAGACTTGAAACGCTTGCGTGCCGGTTTTAACGTAGAATGTGAGGTAAAATATTAACGTATGGGAGCACCTGTTTTAAATGGTCCTTTCGTGATGCCGATGTTCCGCAGCTTTGTGCCGCGGAAGATGCAACCGTGGATTTATCTCTTCATCGCCGTCACCTTCCAGCTTTCGGGAGGAGTATATCTGGGGGCATTGAACCATATGATCGGCGGCATGGCAGTGATGCGCGAGGACATCCTGATGTGTATGTACGCCAATCTGGCAGGAATGGCAATCTACTTCCCTCTGTTGTTCCGTATGAAGTTCCGTTTTACCAACAAGACACTGCTTACGTCCGCTACACTGGGAGTGCTACTCTGCAACCTGATAGCGCCGCACATCACTTTCCTTCCGCTGTTGTGGCTGATATGCTTCATCGAAGGAATGTGCAAGATTCAGGGAACTTTCGAATGTATGTCCAACATTCAGTTATGGATGACACCCAAGCGTGATTTCACAGTTTTCTTTCCGTGGCTTCATATCGTCATTCTCGGCAGTATCCAGTTGTCCGACCTGATCACGACCTATCTAATGTTTCATTATCACTGGACTTACATGAACCTGTTCATCGCAGGACTGATGCTGATCGTTCTACTGATACAGACCACTTGTATCAAGCATTTCCGGTTCATGCGCAAGTTTCCGCTGTTCGGCATCGACTGGCTGGGCGGAGCACTTTGGGCCGCCTTACTTGCCGAAATCGCTTTTCTCTTTAATTACGGCGACTGGTACGACTGGTGGAATAGTCCGGTGATCCGTCAACTGACGATAGCTATCCTGATCACTCTGGGATTCTGCATCTGGCGAATGATGACCATCCGCCATCCCTTTCTCGAACCTAAAATGTGGACTTATCGCCATTACTGGCCTTTGCTGGGACTGGTCACGCTGGTGGAAGCGTTTCTGGCGACCGAGCATGTGCTGGAAGAGGTCTTCTACGAAGAAGTAATGAAGTATGAAGAACTGGTAAGTGTACAGCTAAATTGGTTCGCCATCATCGGGATCGTAGCCGGTTGCGTATTCTCCTATTGGTGGATGCATATCAAACGGTATAATTATGTACGTCTCGTCATCGTCGGATTCATCGGACTGACCGGTTATCTGGCAGGATTTTATCTGACGCTTTCCACCGACATACATATTTCACAACTCTACCTGCCGACCATCTGCCGTGGCTTCGCTTATGCCGTATTGAGCGCCACCTTTATGGTGTGTCTGGAAGAGATCATGACTTTCCAGCATTTCTTTCAGGGATTAGGTGTGTTCAACATGCTCCACATGGTAGTCGGAGGCGTACTGGGCTGCGCAGTCTATGCACAAGGACTGGCTTACTACGTCCCGGATAATCTGGCACGTTACGGATCGGCAATCGATCACGTGTCGTTCAGCAGCAATCCGTTCAATCTCGGTCATTACATGGAAGAATTTATCAGTCAGATGATGGAAGTCAGTATCAAACAGATTTATGGATGGGTGGCTTATGCCTGCATCTTCCTGTTTCTGCTGTTGCTACTTTATGATTTCCCGGTCCGCCGTTCTCTGAAGAGCATGCCGAGCTGGAAAGACGTGGCGCGTGAAGTGAAAAACACATTCTGGCGCACCACACATACACCGCCCGGAAAAAAGGAATAACTATTATTACCTTCTCAAAATAACGATCATATATATAAGGAGTACAGATGGGCGGATAGCACCTTGTACTCCTTTATATTATAGCAGAAAATAACCTGCGGCTTATAGCGCTTCCCTTCCGCCATCTGCCGGAAAACAAACTATTTCCGGAACGTTTGTTTGTTCAGAATCAGTCATTTTGCTATAAAATTAATAGAATTTATCATCTAAAGACTACAATGTATAACTTTTATTCCTACATTTGCAGCCAAATGATAACTTATTAATAAAAACACCAATACCATGGCTAAAATAACCAAAGAAGCCGCTTTGCTCTACCATTCACAGGGCAAACCCGGTAAGATCGAGGTAGTTCCTACCAAACCTTACAGTACACAAACCGATTTATCACTTGCATACTCTCCCGGTGTGGCAGAGCCTTGCCTCGAAATAGAGAAAAACCCGCAAGACGCTTATAAATACACGGCAAAAGGCAATCTGGTAGCTGTCATTTCGAACGGTACAGCCGTACTCGGACTGGGTGATATAGGCGCACTGAGCGGCAAACCGGTGATGGAAGGCAAAGGACTGCTTTTCAAAATCTACGCAGGTATCGACGTATTCGACATCGAAGTGGACGAAAAAGACCCTGAGAAATTCATCGCTGCCGTAAAAGCAATCGCCCCTACTTTCGG
>ENA-OOWX01001363-OOWX01001363.1-human-gut-metagenome-genome-assembly--contig:-NODE-1363-length-11873-cov-2.144948_pt1 | contig 11873 bp, 15 predicted proteins | sample MGYA00241583_ERZ501335 | MGnify/ENA primary metagenome ERZ501335 (study PRJEB25962, sample SAMEA2042731) | human gut metagenome | biome: human gut; feature: human-associated habitat; material: faeces...
CTCCACAGCGTATGCTGTGGAGTTCTTTATTAATCTTCAGTTTTATCAGGTGAGATGTAGATTTTGTAGATTTCTTCAGTTGTTAGATTAATATTCTGCGAAATGCATTCGTAAAGTGATTGAATGTTGTCAGGTTCTTCTTCCAGTTCGTCAGCAATTTGAATTAAAGATTTCGACTTCTGGATTGTCATAAATCCGGCAGGTGGTTTAATGAGGCAAATGATACTTATATTTTTACTTTTCTTTTCACAAGATGAGACAAATGTCTTTTTCAATATTGATTTGGAAAGCAAATTTTATTTTTATGTGCAGTGTGTTGTCATGTGTGTAATATCATTTTTTTATGCGGTCATTGTACAAATGGATCATGGATCTTTATCCTTTGATAAGGTTAAGATCATCTTTGGAATACTACAGATTATCAATATTATTTTGAGAATGATCATGACATATGTACTGATCGAGAAAGAAGAATATCGCATGAAAATCTACAAAAGCAGTTCCTGGATGCTTATATTGTTTGTTCTTTGTACGGTTTTACAATAAAGAATAAAATATAATAAATTATAAGGAGAAGATGCGAATGAAACAAAATAAAAAAGCAACAACGCTGATAGGATATCTTTTAACGATATGTACAATGATAGCAGCGCTTTTGATTGGGTGGAATCATATGAATGAGATTGCACAAGGACCAAAAAGCAAAGAAGAAATCGGATATTATCAATGGGATAAAAAGATTGCTAAAATAATTCCATGGTGGAAAAGAGTATGTGGGAAAAGAAGAAGAGTGGTAAGAAAAATTCTCAGAATGTCAAGGAAAGCTTGACATTCTTTTTTAATTCAACTATAGTAGTCCTAGATAGGAACACGAGGTGAAAGTGATGGATAATGTAGAGCGTCTGATGGAATTCGGACTTACAAGACACGAAGCCAGTCTTTACATTTTACTGACACTGGAAGGAAGCCTTAATGGATATGAGGCAGCCAAGCAAAGCGGGATTTCAAGATCTAACGCATACAATGCACTGGCAGGTCTGGTAGACAAAGGTGCAGCCTATATACAAGAAGAAGATACAGTTCGTTATACACCGGTTGCGATCGAAGAATTCTGCAGCAATAAGATTAGACATCTGGAACAGAAAAAGACAGAGCTGAAGGAAGAACTTCCAGGCAAACGAAAGAACGAAGGCGGTTATCTGACGATCAAAGGCGAAGAACATATTTGCGATAAGATCATCGATATGCTGCTTCAGGCAGAAGAGCGAGCATATATCTCTGTATACAATGAGCGACTGGAGATGTTCCGGGAATACTTAGAGAAGATGGTAAGTGAAGGCAAGAAAGTTGTGATCATAACGAATGAACCATTCGAATTAAAAGGAGCAACTGTTTATCTGACGCAATGTAAGAAAGAACAGATCCGGCTGATCACAGATTCCAAAGATGTTTTAACAGGAGCGATCACGAACCGCTACGAGGCAACCAGTCTGTATTCCAGCAACAACAATCTGGTGGAAGTATTTAAAGATGCACTGGCCAATGAAATACAACTATTAAAAATGCAATAAATATACAAAAAGTATAAAAGAAAGGAACAAAACACCATGGCAAAAGTACCATTTGTAACAAAAGAACAGTTAGATGAGATCGTAAAGAAATACCCAACTCCATTTCATTTATATGATGAAAAAGGAATCCGTGAAACAGCAAGAGGATTATACAAAGCATTTTCATGGAATAAAGGCTATCGTGAATATTTTGCGGTAAAAGCAACCCCGAATCCGTTCATTTTAAATATTTTAAAGGAATACGGCTGTGGTACGGATTGTTCTTCAATGACAGAACTGATGATGAGCCATGCACTCGATTTTAAACCGGAAGAAATTATGTTTTCATCCAACGATACACCGGCAGAAGAATTTGCTTATGCAGCAAAAATTGGTGCTACGATCAATTTAGATGATATTACACATATTGATTTCTTAGATAAGATTTTAGACGGCAAATTCCCGGAAACCATGAGCTGTCGTTATAATCCGGGCGGATATTTCAAACTCGGAACATCAATTATGGACAATCCGGGTGATGCAAAATACGGTATGACACATGACCAGATTATAGAAGCATTTAAGATATTAAAGAGCAAGGGTGTTAAGCATTTTGGTATTCATTCTTTCCTTGCAAGTAATACTGTATCTAATGAATATTATCCAACACTTGCAAAAATTCTTTTTGAATTTGCAGTAGAGTTAAGAGATAAGACAGGCGCAGATATTAAGTTTATTAATCTTTCAGGTGGTGTAGGTGTGGCTTATAAGCCAGAGCAGACACCTAATGATATAGCAGTTATCGGTGAAGGTGTACATAAGGTATATGACGAGGTGCTTACACCAGCAGGAATGGGCGATGTTGCTATATATACAGAGCTTGGAAGATTTATGCTTGCACCTTACGGCTGCCTTGTTACAAAAGCAATTCATGAAAAGCATACACACAAGGAATACATCGGTGTTGATGCGTGTGCAGCTAATCTTATGAGACCAGCTATATATGGTGCTTATCATCATATTACAGTTGCAGGAAAGGAAGATGCACCTTGCGACCACAAGTATGATGTTACAGGTTCACTTTGTGAGAATAGTGATAAGTTTGCTATAGACAGAATGTTACCAAAGATAGATATGGGTGATTATCTTATTATCCACGATACAGGTGCACACGGTTTCTCTATGGGCTACCAGTACAATGGCAAGTTAAGGTCAGCAGAGCTTCTTCTTAAGGAAAATGGAGAAGTACAGATGATAAGAAGAGCAGAAACTCCTAAGGATTATTTTGCTACATTTGACTTCTGTGATGCTCTTGATAAGCTTAATCTTAAGTAGAATAAAGAATATGGGAACAGGTATATGAAGAATTTAGGGTATATTGCTAGTGAAATAACAAAAGGAAAAAATCTTACAGAAAATCTTGAAAAGTATGGAAAGGGGTTGTCATCACTCTATAACGGTCTTGCTTATATTAAGCTGTCAATGAATTATTATACAATTCTTAATATGATTAAGGACAATGAGATAGATGATGAGCAGTTTCTTTCGATGCTTGAGAAGGTAAATGAAGTCATAGAGCTTTCATCTATCGGCTCATCCATTGCGGATAAGGCTGTACTTACAGAAAAGATAGATGCTGTCAGAAATGAACTTATAAGTATAATGGAAAGTGTTACTGATTATGTTGACAAGTTCAGGATATATGAGCACGTTCTTAACAGGGTGGAATACAGGTTCAGGGATGATGCATTTGATAGTGAGTACTATAATACATATATGACTAATGATATTATGCATTATATATTCTCAGACAAGGATAATGTGTCAATTAATGCAAGAATATCTGATATAGTAGGACAGCTCCCGGTAAGAATGTCAAAGGGTAAGTTCTATGACCATATAAGTGAGGCATTTACTCTTTATCATGGTGCGCAGAAGAAGACTATAGATGACTTCTATTATTCTTTAAGTACAAGTGCCATGTTAGGAAAGGCAGCTATGGACAATGGCTTCTTTACTGATATGCATGATATTTATGTGACTTTAGACAAGGCAGATTATAAGAACATTGACAGTGCAGAGTATACAAGGCTTAAGGGCGCGCTCGACATTGCTACAGAAAAGATGAGTAATGCAGCAGATATATATGTTTTACTTGCACAGATTGTAAATGACCTGTATACAATTATATTATCTGAGAATAATACAGTTGGGGACAGCACAGAGGTAATGACTTCAAAAGATATTATAAAGAAGTCAAGAGCTGTCTTTGAGGAAGAAGAGGACTTAGATGAGATAGCAGCGTTATTTGAGGCATTTGAAGGAAAGCAGGAGCATATACTTGAAACTATTACGGCAGCAGACTTTGCCACTCAGTATGCTACAGGCAATCTCAAGGATGAGCTTACAAAGCTTGCTATAGATGAAATGTATGCTGACCTTGAAGTTATACAGAAGTTACAGTCAGGAAGTGACTTTGTTGATATAACACCTAAAGAATATTTTGATGAGATACCGGATGATTCATATGCTGATATGACGGCAGAAAGGTTTATAAAAGAGCTTGATGAATTGTTTGCATCAAAGGAAGTAAGTGTAAGAAGGGCTGTTATGGCGGCTGTATTATCTATGCTTCCAGTATTCTTTAACAATACAGAAGAGATACAGGATTATATAAACAGCTCACTTATCCAGTGCAGTGATGAAGCTGAAAAGAAAGCGGTTGTCGAAGTTATAAAAATGATAGTTAATGGCCAGTAGGCGTATAGGAGTATATTGTGAAGTGGTATAGAGGACTGTATATGGGCGAAGGTGCCAGAAAAGCTAAATATAAGGTTTTAGGGCATGTTGTAAAAAAGAAGTTTTCTTTTGATACATATCTTATTACGCTGCCCTCTAACACTTCCAATATACTTGATATATATTCTGCTAATGTGCTGTTGCAGCCGCATTTTAAGAAAAAATGTATACAGGATGAAATCTATGTTGTTGGCATAGCTAAAGGACGAGATGAGGCATATGAGCTTGTCAGGGATATAGTTGACGAGGTGTATAAGAATACTGGTGGGTTTAATATAAGCCGGTATCTGAAGTTTGGAAGTAAACGTCAGGAGGGGATTGATTGATTCATATCTTATTATTGATACTTAAGATTATCGGGATAATCCTCCTTAGCGTTATTGGGCTTTTGCTGCTGGCAGTTCTTTCGGTGCTTTTTGTTCCTGTGAGGTACAAAGCGAAAGGGGATTATCATAAAGAATTTACGGGAAAGCTTCATATAGGGTGGTTTCTTAATGCCTTAAGGCTGGATGCCAGCTTTGATAAAGAGCTGAAAGCAAGAGCAAGGGTGCTTTTCTTTACGCTGTATGACAGTGATAAGAATAAAGATGAGGCAAAGGCTGGGAAAAGCTACAATACATCTGATACACATAGCTCTGGCGATAAGAATAGAAATAAAGATAAAGAAAAAAATGTCTTTGATGATATGAAGGATGAAACAGCGGGTGGAGATATTGCTGTTTCTGAGGCAGGCAGCGTAAAGCGCAGCGGGCATGAAGGTGATACGCAGCGGACAGAGAAGCCTGTGGAAAAGAAAAATGAAGCGGAAGCTGGAAAGACTTCAGATAAAAAGAATGTCGGACAGACTGAAGGTGCTGAATGTGTTGGAAATGCAGAAAAGCCTCCTTCTGAGGTGAAAAAAGCCGAAAATGCCAAGATGTCAGATGAAGGAAAATCTGTCGATAATTCAGGTCAGACAGGAACAGCAGAACCGTTATCAGGTGGCAGTGGGGCTTCAGAAGATAATGGCACCTCCGTTATAGTAAATAAGGTAAATGGAGAAACAGGTGCCAATTCGGATGGTAAAATATCAGAAAAACAGCCGGATATCACTTCTGCAAAGAAGACCCCAGGCATAATAGCCCGTCTGAAAAAAATAATATATTCATTAACGGATAAAGTTAAGAGTATAATTAAAAAGACAAAAAGAAAAATAAGAGCTGTTATAAGGTCAAAGGATAAGCTTAAGAAAAAGATTGATGATATTAAGATGATTATCAATGATGAAGCTAATAAAGAGATGGTGCGTCTTTTATACAGCCAGCTTAAAGCTCTTTTTAAGGAAATAATGCCGGTTAAGTATAAAATTAATATACATTATGGGTGTGATGACCCTTACAGGACAGGACAGCTTCTTATGTATATTTCAGTCTTTTATGGACTTAGTGGTATAAATATGAATATAACCCCTGACTTTAATGAGAAAATACTTGAAGGGGATATATATATTAAAGGCAGAGTAAGGATATACAAGCTTCTGATGATAGTATTCCGTGTATACAGGAATAAAAGGTTCAGGGAGCTTGTGCTTAATAAATAGAATGGAGGAGTGTATATGGCAGAGAGTAAGAATAACTTTGATGCAACAGTTTCATCACTTTTTAAGGGGATGGATTCATTTTTGTCAGCAAAGACAGTTGTTGGAGATGCTGTTCATGTAAATGATACAATAATACTTCCACTTTGCGATGTTAATTTTGGTGTTGGTGCAGGTGCATTTGCGGATGATAAAAAGAATAATGCCGGTGGTGGTATGGGTGCAAAGATGTCGCCAAGCGCAGTGCTTGTAATCCAGAATGGCACTACAAAGCTTGTTAATATCAAAAATCAGGATACTGTAACAAAGATACTTGATATGGTTCCGGATGTTGTTGACAGAATAACTGGTAAGTTTGGCAATGTAGATATGGATGATGATATCGATGAAGCCATAAATAATGTCACAAAGGAAGACTGACTATAATTTATTGTAGTTATATATGTATTCAACAGAACATATATTTTATCAGAGAGTACCCTGCATATCAGGTTTGTTATACAGGGCTTTATTATGGCAGTATGGAGGACTATATGTGCCGGATGCTTGGATTTATTATGTTCTGGATAGCTATTGGTATGATAATAGCACTTTTCCTTGCAAGTAATCTTTTTTTATGCATATGCATTATTATTATATTGATTCTTGCAGGATATAATATGTTTTGTCACTGATATCAGGGCAGATAAAAAGGGACTTTATGACCTTTTGCGTAATTTTCTTGAAAAAAGTGTTGCAAAATGTATTGTGTTCTGATACAATAAGTTCTGTTGTGGGTAATTTTACCCAATACCGAATACCGGTAAGGAGGTGTAATTGATATGGCTAAATGTGCAGTTTGCGAAAAAGGTGCTCACTTTGGTAATGCAGTGAGTCATTCTCATAGAAGATCTAATAAGATTTGGAATTCTAACGTTAAGTCTGTTAGAGTTAAGGTTAACGGAGCAACAAAGAAGATGTATGTTTGCACTTCTTGCTTACGTTCAGGCAAAGTAGAACGTGCCTAAGAATAAATTTATAATTTATTTCTGCTATTAATTTTCGAAAATTTATATCAGTACATTAAAGTGAATTGCCCAGTTTAATAAAATTGCGTGATTCACTTTATTTATTTTAGCTTTAATAGTATAATGTCTATATGATTAATTGTGTCTGCTATTCTTAGCTGTCGGTAAAGTTGCGTGTAGCCTTGAATAGTAACATATTCGGAATTCGCAGATTATATGTGAAAGTTTTTTCCATAATGCGAGGAAAGTCTGGCTGCGTGGACTTTCTGCGATAGTGTCGCATAGATTCCTTAAAATACAAGTCGCAGTATGGAGGCTAGATATGAATGGAATATTGAATAATGAGTTGGGTAAAGTATCTATCTCGAGTGAAGTTGTTGCCCAGTATGCTGGTTCAACAGCAGTTGAGTGCTTTGGTATCGTTGGTATGGCAGCAGTGAGTATGAAGGATGGTCTTGTAAAGTTGTTAAAAGGAGACAGTCTTACAAGAGGTATCAAGGTTGAGATAGATAACGATAATAAGATAGAGTTAGACTTCCATGTTATCGTATCTTACGGCGTAAGTATTTCAACAGTTGCAGATAACCTTATTGAGAATGTAAAGTACAAAGTATCTGAATTCACAGGTCTTGAAATTAAGAAAATCAACATATATGTTGAAGGCGTGAGAGTTATAGATTAATTGTTTAGTATAGAATTATTTACAGGCCTTTATTATGGCAGAATGGAGGAATAAAGTGGCTACTACTACTATAGATGCAGCACTTGTGCAGAAGATGTTTCTTGCAGGCGCTAAGAATCTTGAATCAAAGAAAGAATGGATTAATGACCTGAATGTGTTCCCTGTACCGGATGGTGACACAGGTACGAACATGACACTTACTATTATGTCAGCAGCTAAGGAAGTGAGTGCTATTGCTAATCCTACTATGGAAAATCTTGCAAAGGCAATATCTACAGGTTCTTTAAGAGGAGCAAGAGGTAATTCAGGTGTTATTCTTTCACAGCTTCTTAGAGGTTTTACTAAAGAAATGTCACAGGTTAAGGAAATAACTGTAAAGACACTTGCTGTTGCAACCAGCAGAGCTACAGAAACAGCTTATAAGGCTGTTATGAAGCCAAAGGAAGGAACTATTCTTACTGTTGCAAAGGGAGTTTCAGATAAGGCGGCTGAGATTGCTGATACGGTTACAGACATAGAAGAGGCATTATCAGTTATTATAGATTATGCAGAGGAAGTTCTTGCAAAGACACCGGATATGCTGCCTGTATTAAAAGAGGCAGGAGTTGTTGACTCAGGCGGACAGGGACTTGTTGTAGTATTAAGAGGTCTTTATGATGCACTTACAGGAAAGGTTACAGACTTTACAATAACAGAGCCTAATGCAGAATTTAAGGCTGGTTCAAGCATGCCGGGAAAGGGCGCTGCCATTGATAATGCAGATATTAAGTTTGGTTATTGTACAGAGTTCATTATTATGCTTGAGAAGCCATTTGATGAGAATACAGAGGCAGAATTCAAGAAGTTCCTTTCATCTATAGGTGATTCTATTGTATGCGTTAATCTTGATGATATTGTTAAGGTTCATGTACACACTAACCACCCAGGTCAGGCATTTGAAAAGGGTCTTGAGTATGGTCAGCTTACTAAGATGAAGGTTGACAATATGAGAGAAGAACATAACCAGAAGGTTATTGCACAGTCTGAGTATCAGTCAGCAGTAGCGGCAGATGCAATGAAGAAGCGTGAGGAAGAAAAGGCTGAGAATACACCTAAGAAGGACTTTGGTTTTATCACTATAGCAGCAGGTGAAGGCCTTGCTGAGATATTCAAGGGGCTTGGTGTTGATGAAGTTATTCAAGGCGGACAGACTATGAATCCATCAACAGAGGATATTCTTAATGCGGCTGAGAAGATTAATGCAGACACAATATTTGTTCTTCCAAATAACAGTAATATTATTCTTGCATCTAATCAGGCAGCATCTATCATTGAAGATAAGAAGCTTGTTGTTATACCAACAAAGACTATTCCTCAGGGTATAACAGCCATGATTAACTTTGAACTTACAAGAAATGCTAAAGAAAATGAAGAAGCTATGCTTGAGTCATTATCAACAGTTAAGTCAGGACAGCTCACATATGCAGTCAGAGATACATCTATTGATGGCAAGGAGATAAAGAAGGACAACTATCTTGGCCTTGGTGATAAAGGTCTTGCAGCCGTTGGAACAGATATGGATGATACAGCTCTTGCCATGCTTGCAGAGTTTGTTGATGAAGAATCTGAACTTATCAGTGTATACTATGGCGAAGACATAGATGAGAGTAAGGCAGAAGAGTTAGTAAAGAAGATAGAAGAGAAGTTTGACGGAGTTGATGTTGAGCTTCAGTACGGCGGACAGCCAGTATACTATTATATAGTATCTGTAGAGTAAGCTGTTATATAACAAGTCTGAGACTATTATCTGAGGTTGATGTATGGATATTACACAATTAAAAGGAATAGGGGCTAAGACTGCTGCCAATCTGAACAGGCTTTCTGTATATACAGTAGAAGATCTCGTAAGATTATATCCTAGAGACTATATTGTGTATGAGGAGCCTGTTTTTATTAATTCACTGGCAGACTGTGAAAAGCCGGTCGCAGCCATAGAAGCGACAGTTATAGCAAGCCCTAAGATATATGGTAATGAGCGCAAGAGCATATTATCAGTAGTTGTAAAAGATGATAACTTAGATACTATTAAGTGTCTGTGGTATAATTCACTTTTTCTTAAGTCTAAGCTCAGGGTTGGGATGCATTATATATTCAGGGGCAGGATTGTTTTAAAGAATGGTGAGTATGTATTAGAACATCCGGATATGTATACAATGGCAGGCTACAATGAGATTAAAAATCATATGTCGCCAGTGTATCCGCTGACAAAGGGACTGTCTAACAAGATTGTGACAAAGGCAGTAAAACAGGCGGTTGATGAATATCTTGCAGGTATGGAGCATGAATTTATACCAGCATGTATTATGGATAAATATGGACTGTCAGAGCATAATAAAGCAATGCACAACATACATTTTCCAGAGTCTATGGAGGATTATGTTGATGCAAGGCACAGACTTGCTTTTGAGGAGTTCTTTTTATTCGTGCTTGCAACACTTAATCTTAAGTCAGCCAATGAGCGTATTCCCAATTCATACATTATAAGAAATGATGAACGCACGGATGCATTTATAAAGAGCCTTCCCTACAGCCTTACAGGGGCGCAGATAAGAACGTGGGAAGAGATTAAGGCTAATATGGCAGGAAGGCATGTTACAAGCAGGCTTATTCAGGGTGATGTAGGTTCGGGAAAGACGATAATCGCGATATTGTCGCTTATGAATACAGCATTTGCAGGCTATCAGGCAGCTATGATGGTTCCGACAGAAGTACTTGCCAACCAGCAGTATGAGTCGATAACGACACTCTTTGATAAAGCTGGCATAGACTTAAAGGTAGGTCTTCTTACAGGTTCGATGACACAGTCAGCCAAAAGAAAGGTATATAGGGAGCTTGAGTCTGGTGAGCTTGATATAGTTGTCGGTACGCATGCTCTTATACAGGAAAATGTTGTATACAATAATCTTGCACTTGTAATAACAGATGAACAGCACAGGTTTGGTGTAAACCAGCGCAAGAATTTTTCTGATAAAGGTGAAAATCCACATATTATCGTTATGAGTGCGACACCTATACCAAGAACGCTTGCGATTATTCTGTATGGAGACCTTGATATTTCTATTATTGATGAGCTTCCGGCGAACAGACTTCCAATTAAGAACTGTGTGGTTGATACTTCATACAGGATTAAGGCGTATGCATTTATAAGCAACCAGATAAAAGAGGGAAGGCAGTGCTATGTCATATGTCCTATGGTTGAGGAAAGTGAGAATATTGAGGCAGAAAATGTAGTTGACTATGCTGCAAAGTTAAGGGAAGCCATACCAACGGCACGCATAGATTATCTGCATGGAAAGATGAAGCCGTCACAGAAAAATGAAATTATGGAAAAGTTTGTACGTGGCGATACGGATGTTCTTGTTTCAACAACTGTTATTGAGGTAGGTGTCAATGTCCCAAACAGTACGGTTATGATGGTCGAGAATTCTGAGAGATTCGGGCTTGCACAGCTTCATCAGTTAAGAGGAAGAGTTGGACGAGGCGTTTATCAGTCATACTGCATTTTTATGACAAGTTCCAAGAAAAAAGAAACTATGCAGCGTTTAGAAGTATTGAATAAATCAAATGATGGATTTTACATCGCAAATGAGGATTTGAAATTAAGAGGACCTGGAGATTTCTTTGGAGTCAGACAGAGTGGAATGATAGATTTTGTTTTAGCAGATATTTATACGAATGCAGATATTATGAAGCAGGCGGCAGATGCAGTGAAAGAACTTGAAGAAGAAGGATTTGATTTTTCAAATTTAAAAAATAGCAGATTGGAAAAACAGATCGGTCTTGCAAGAAATATATAGGAGGAAGAAGATATGGTACGTTTTTATCTAAGGTTTACAGGAAGAGTCCAAGGAGTGGGATTTCGCTTTTTTGCAGCAATGAATGCAGAAAAATGTCATTTGAGTGGATGGGTAAAAAATATGCTGGATGGTTCGGTAACAGCGGAAGTTCAGGGAACAAGGCTTCAGATCGAACAATTTCTTGAATTAACACAGACTGGAAATCGTTTTGTAAGAATTGATCATATTGAAAAAGAGGAACGCCCATATGATGAAAAAGAAAAAGGATTTCATGTAAGATATTAAAAAATATCAGAAACAGTTACAAAAAAATTCCACAATATGTAAAAGATTCTAGTGTATCTTTTGAACGTTTACATATACTATGAACGTAACAAACAACAAACAAAAGAAATGGAGGTCTTTCAAAATGGAAGAACGAAC
>ENA-OOWX01001364-OOWX01001364.1-human-gut-metagenome-genome-assembly--contig:-NODE-1364-length-11870-cov-2.635887_pt1 | contig 11870 bp, 9 predicted proteins | sample MGYA00241583_ERZ501335 | MGnify/ENA primary metagenome ERZ501335 (study PRJEB25962, sample SAMEA2042731) | human gut metagenome | biome: human gut; feature: human-associated habitat; material: faeces...
CGCTCTCCCCGAAAATACTCCTGAACTCCTGCGCCGACTTCTCATATCTTTCCTTCTGAGCCTTTACTGCACCCTCTGAGTATATCTCCTCAAGTGTGTGAATTGTCTTCTTTGCCATGATCGTTTCCTTTCATTTTGCTTTATCTGCTTATCTTTTCTCCCGTGGGAAATTAAATCCGTTTATTCCTTTTCGGTATAGAACATTCTGTACTTGGTCGAGTTATGATAACTTACGCTCAGTACCAGTCCTATCGCCACGAAAAGACATATACCCGATGTACCGCCCGCACTGAAGAACGGAAGCGGTATTCCGATAACCGGCGCAACGCCGAGCACCATTCCGATATTTACTGTTGTATGGAACACAATAAGAGCAAATACGCCTATGCAGATAAGCCTGCCGAGCGTATCCTTTGCACCGCTTGCATTGGAGAGAATTTTCAGTGACAGCGCCGCAAGCATTCCTACAATAAGCAGACAGCCGAGCAGTCCCATTGTCATTCCTATATATGAAAAAATAAAGTCGTTGTGTATTTCGGGAACATAGGTATATTCGCCGCCCGAAAGTCCCTGTCCCGTAAGTCCTCCGGAGCCTAAAGCTATCTTTCCGACGCGTTGTTGCATATAGATTCCAAGCGCCTCGTCCTCCTGCATCTGTGTGTCCCACAGTACCTGAAAACGCTTCTGCTGGTGCGGCTGCATAAGGGAATTCCATAAAACGTAAACAGCCGGAGGAATAGCCACCGCTATCATTACGAGATATTTCCACGAAAGACCTGCCGCAAACATCATGCAAAGGAAGATGAACAGGAATACTATAGCCGAGCCGTCGTCGCCCGTCTGCCTTATAAGCAGTGTGGGTATCGCTCCGTGAATGCACAGAAGTATAAAGTGCATCGGCTCGTTCATTCTGTCCTCGACCTTTGACAGATGAAAGGCAAGCGAGAGTATAAAAGCGAGCTTCAGTATCTCAGACGGCTGTATCGTCATTATACCGAGATCGAGCCAGCCTATATCATCTGCGCCTTCACGCTGTATTCCGAGCGGAGTGAACAAAAGCAAGGTAAGTCCGAGTCCTATAGGCACATAGATAAACCACAGCTTGGCTATGAACTTATAGTTTATCACCGCCAGTACAAGTGCAATAACAAGTCCTCCGATAAAGGCTATAAGCTGTGTCTTGTACTGTGTTGCGGTTACAGCCGAGCTTATATCGTTTTCATAAAGCGTGTATTGGATAAACACCGCAAATCCTGCAATGCCTATGCACATGAACAGCAGCAGTTTATCAAGTTTTCCGAAATAGGTTTTAATTTTGCTGAGAATCAGTTTCATAAAGCTGTGTTCCTTTTAATATAAAAGCGGTTTTACCGCAGTCGATTTTACAATTACAGATAAATATATTATACTCGAAAAAAGCGTTGTTTTCAAGCAAAATGCAAATAAAAGCGGTCTTTACATCAATTTTGCAAATTAAATACAAAAAGCCGAAGAATTATCTATAATTCTTCGACTTTTTCAACAATTTGAAATTAGTCCATTCACCTGCATTGTTCTTGAAATACGGGCTGCAACTTTGATATCTGTTACTTTACCGACAACCTTTCAAGAAACGTCTGTTTTGCCTCAGCCAGCGACAAGGGACGTGAGCAGTAGTAACCCTGTACCTTGTCAATCCCGAATTTTTCCACCGTGTCAAGCTGCTCCTTATCCTCAATTCCCTTTACACACACAGTAAGGTCACGGCATTTAGCCAGGTGAATAACCGAGTTTGTAAGCTCGCTGTCAAATTCGTCCTCGTGGTTCATAAACAGCTTAGCAGGTATATTTACGAGGCTGACATATGAGTTTTTCAGCACTTTCAGTGAAATATTCTCCGTACCATACTTGTCAATTGCAATATTTACGCCGAGTGAACGTAAGTCGTGCAATATATGGGTGCTGTCGCTGTAGAAAATATTCGCCTTTACCGGAATTTCAAGTATCAGCGACTGCGGTTCAAGCCCGCTCATCTCAAGCGCACGGCGCACCTGTGCGATTATTTCGGCTGACTGCGGCTCGCCTGCTGTAAGATTTACGCTTATCGAGAAATTTTCAAAGCCTGCGTCCTGCATCTCTTTGCAGAACTCGCACGAACGCTCCATCACCCAACCGTCAATCAGATGTGACAGACCGAGGTTCTCAGCCATCGGAAAAAGTGTCGAATTAGGTATATTTCCATACTGGTCGTCGTGCCAGCGCACAAAGCTCTCGCAGCCGGTTATACTGCCGTCGTGAGCGCTGAAACACGGCTGAAAACGCAAAGAAAAGCCTCTCATGCCGTCGTTTATACATTCTCTTATATGCTGTTCAAGATTTGCGGCGAACATTCTTGTACGCTCAAGCGAACCGGAATAGAAAGCATAGCTGTTCTGCTTGAATTCCCTTGCACGGTACATTGCGGTACTTGCCGCCTTGCACAGCTCTTCTGCGTCTTCGCCGTTTTCGGGATAAAATGCTATACCCAGACTGCAATGGATAGAGTGTTCATCCTCTCCGAATTTCCACGGCTTTGAAAAGCGATATATCAGCATTTCGGCAAGATTTTTCGCCTCATCGTCCGTGCAATCCGGCAGATTCAGCATAAAGATCGCATTTGTGAAATAATATACGCCGATATCCTTTATCGGAAGGTTATTAAGATACTGAGCGATACTGCGTAACAGCATATCCGAGTATGTATGACCGTACACCGCCGATAACGAACGTGTGTTTGTAACCTTGAAAGCAAGCAGCGATCCCTTTCCGTTGCGTTTCATTATCTTGTCTAGGTCCTTGTTGAGCCTGGCACGGTTCGGAATACCGTATATTGCGTCATAGAAAGCAAGCTGTCGCATACGCTTCTGCGACTGTTCCAGCTTATCCTGCGTTTCCTTACGCATCATCAGCGAAGAAATAATCTGTGAAATGTTACGGAGTTGTTTGCGTTCACGCTGTGTCCAGTTGTGCTCCTTTTCTATCATCTGGAACATTATCAGGCTGTCAAACGCACCCGAATTTATCAGCTTGAAGATAGCATATGCTTTTATACCGAACTTTGAAAGGTCATTGGTATCAGCGTCCGAAAATGCAGAAGATGTAAGGCTCAGATCCTCCCGTATAGAATCACAGCTCAGCGCCGTTTCCCCGTCAATTTCAAGCGGCAGTCTGCGATATTTGTAATCCCTGCACCAGCACAGCTCCTGTGTGAAATCATCACGGTCGACTATCGTTATCCTGTCAAGGTGGAAATAGTCACCGATAAGCTCGGTTACCGAGTTGAGCGCTATATCTGCGCTCTTGCTCTCCATTATTATGGCATATATGTTATTCAGCAGAATCTGCTCTTCAACATTCTGACCCAGAAGCTTGTTTGCATTCTGCGAATTATCCATTTCCGACATTACGACAACAAAGGCGTTTGCCATGCGTGAAACCGTCTGTACAAGCGTTTCCCACAGCTGAATGTTTTCATCGAGCAGTTCCTGCGTTTTCGCTCCCAGTATCCACGTTCCGCTTACAAGGTGATTTATGCGTATATTCTTTTTCTTCTGATACGCAAAATCATCGGGAGATAGCGACTTGTGCTGTGTTTTCGGAACGCATATCAGCTTACCGTTTTCATCAAATATTGCCGAATAGAGTTGCGGCTGGGCAAATGGGCGCTGTATGCTTGTAAGATAGTCCAAATCAAGCACATCGGCAAGACCCGGTGCGCCTTTTTTAAGCTCGGACAGCTTTATGTTGTGCTTTTTGCGGAATTCGTTATATACAAGGTCGTCGCCCGCTGTTTCAAGATAGGTCGACACATCGCACATAGTACCCTCAAATCTTACCGGTCTGCCGTACTCGGCATACACCGCCTTGCAGGACAAAAAGAACCAGTGAAACTCATCGTTCACCATGAAACGGCAGTGCGCCTCAAAACATTTTTCCTCATCCTGTGAAACATCGGTGAACATTTCCGTTATAGGCGGGATATCATCAGGATTTATAAGTTCCAGAAGTGACGGATAGGTCTGCTCAGACGCTTCACCCGGGTTTATTGTGAACGGAAAATCTCTTGAAAAACCAATTATTATATTAATGAATTTCTGACCGTTGGTGTTTAACTGCACCGTTTTCGCCTCCTCAGGCTGTATATCAGCAAATAATTTAGTGTAATAAACTGTTAAAGCGAGGTAACGCAATTAAAATCAAAAAAGCCTTTAGGCATGGACATATTTGCAGATATCCGCAGTACCTCCATTATGATTTTATTTAATTTTACCATAAAAAAGAATACAAATCAAGCTATTTTGTAAATTTTCACAACATTTTTGCATTATTTTTAGACAGCATACGCAAAAATACGGCAAAAATTGCCCGCAGGCGTTCTGCGGGCAGGATTTATATTCGTTTATTGTGCTCTGTTTCCGTCCGATGATTTATCAGAACTTGTTTCGTCTTTTTTGCTCACCGTGTTGCCTGTATTATCGGTACCGTCCGGAACTTCCGGCTTCTCTACCGAAGCAATGTCGTTCATATGACTGATCTCCATAAGATAATCGACCTTGCTTCGTACTCCGTCCTTAGTGGCAGTGCCTGTCTGCTCCATAGACGTGCAGTATCCGTCCTTGTCAAGATAGTACACAACGCTGAAGCTGTCAAGGTCGCCGACAAGTCCGAGCTGGGAAGACATTGAGCTGTTGAGCTTTGAAACATCATACTGCATGGTTATCGTCTTACCGTCAGCGGTCTGCTTTACTTCAGAGCTTATCACGCTGTCCGGCTTTATGAATATCATACCCTCATCGGTCATTGACATTTTGTTGGTACGGTTATAGCAGACATAGTTCTGATCGCCGCTTACAAGCGTATGCCATTCTCCGTCGGAGTAGTAATTGAATTCGGCGCCGTTGTGATATTCATAATACTTTGTATTTCCGTCCGTACCGAAATAGCTGTATGACAGCGTATCATTCTGATCGTAGCAGAATGTCAGTTCCTGCGTCACAGCACCGGTCCCCTTATCGGTAACAGTGAGTTCTGCGGAATAAAGCGAAGCATATAGCTTTCTTGAATTTTCTATATCACTGTAGCCTTCAATATGCGAATAATCGGCACTGCAAGCCGTCACAGCAGTTACAGCCGTTAACGCCGAAATAATCACAGCGATGATTTTTCCTGTTCTTTTCAATATAACGCTCCTTTTGCGATTTAACAATTTGCAACGTGAAATAAAAATACAGCGGGCGACCTGCTTAGTGCAAAATCCCCGCTGTTTCTTTATAATGTAAATTCTGTTCGTCTACACTTTTCTACACGTCTACACATCGGGCAAAGCCCGAATACACTACTTGACCGGGAGTGTGAATTATTCAGCAAAACCGCTTTCAACGAGCTTTACAAGACCGTCAACTGCGAGCTGTTCATCAGAGCCGTCAGCAATGATTCTGATTGTTGTACCGCCAACAATACCGAGTGAAAGGATACCGAGAAGGCTCTTTGCGTTTACTCTTCTTTCTTCCTTTTCTACCCAAATAGATGACTTGTACTCATTAGCCTTCTGGATGAAGAATGTTGCGGGTCTTGCGTGTAAACCTACCTGATTCTTAACGCTTACTTCTTTAACAAACATGATTGGTTACCTCCGTAAATTCGTATTATCTTTCCGTCGAGCCGTCCGCATTGAGATGTTATGCGGTATCTCCGCTCTGTACCTATAGTATATCCAAATGTGCCGTATTCGTCAACAAAGTTTTTTCATTTTGTCAATTTTTCTGCGATTATTTTTCATATTTGTTCAATAGTCCTCAATCATCACATCGCAATTTGTACGTTATGCACAAAAAACTTTCAACAAAGTATTCAACATACACATTAGTTTTCAACCGAGAGCAGCTCTTGCACTTTATGGGAGGACGTCAGTCGTTTTTACTTCTTCTCTTCTTCCTTTTCTTCCATAGTGATTATTATAAACGCCGTGGTCATAAACACCGAGCATATCATAACAGCCCACTGATTTACAGCCGTCACACAAAGGTCGCCTGCGATTGCGCCTATGGCAAACATTGCGTTTATGCTGAACAAAAGCAAGCCCTTTCTCAGATCGTCACGATTTCTGTGTGCAACATATTCGCATATAGATGAAGCCGCCGTTCTCATATTGCCTATACACATGGTGGTAGCGCAGGCGTAGCTCTGCGGATATGTGCCTCTTATGCTTATTTTTCTGAACGCCTCGACCTGAGCGCCGCAGGCAAGCGATATCATACAGTTGCAGAGAATGTTCAGCTCATGCGGAATAAACGCCGCCGCAAAAAGCGTGACTGCCTCAAACAGGATAACTATCTGCCGTCTGTGAAGCGCTCTGTCCTTGAATATATGATGTACAGTCTGTGCAAGCACAACTCCTGCGATAAACGCCATAACCGGCGCAAAATACCTAAGCGCCGTGAACCGGTTCATACATGCCGAAATTGCCTTTTGCCAGATTTACCGCCATAAGCAAAATGTTACCGGTCTGTGCGTTTGCGAAAACTTCACCTCTGCACATATAGGAATATGCGTCCATAAATCCGCCCGACATTGCAAGTATATACACAAGTGCCATTGAATTTTCACAGACGCTGATTTTCTTTTTCATATCATCACCGTTTATAATTTTATCATATTGCGCTTTGAGTTTCCATCGTTAATTGATACAAAATTTATTCCACCGTATGTGGATTTCAATGTATAAAATAAAAATGAGCCGTCTGAAAACGGCTCATAGCAGATTGTAGAAAAGTATGTTTTTGAAACAAACTTCTAACTCACTACCCCTATCCCCCTGCCCCCTTTCCCCGGGAAAGGGGGTGAATACGGGGACTGGCGTCCCTGCGACCTGCCTTGGGGCTACGCCCCAAACCCCATTTTTGGATAACGATAGAGGTTTTTCGACAGACTGAAGCGGCGGAACTATCCGCCGCCATATTATCTTTCAGAGATTTCGGACACGGTTATGTCCGCATTACAGCTCTGAGCCGTAATTTTTTATGAAATCGTGATAGAAAACTATTCCTCGTTCAAGCGATTCTACGCTGAGGTTTTCGTTAATTGCGTGTGCGCTGTTAAGCTGTGCGCCCGTCATCATAAGCGGAACGAATCTCAGTACGCAGTCGCATATCTTCGTATAGTGACGTGAGTCGGTGCCTGCAAGCATTATATAAGGTATTCTCGGGATATCGCCGAAGGTTTCCTTTATCCTCTTGTTGACATACTTATACGCATAGCAGTTCATATCCGCAACGGGCGGAACATCAAAGCCTGCCAGCATTTCCATAGAAATGCCGAGCTTGTGGCACAGCTTTCCGAGCTTTTTATACGACTGAGGTAAAGGCTCGTGCACCATAAAGCGACAGTTTGCGGTAACGCTTGCTTTTTCGGGAATCACGTTTGCGCCCTTGCTTCCCTCTGCCATAGTGAATATGCAGGTGGTCTTTACGACCGCTCCCGCAGGGCCGCCTATCCTGTGCATTATGTATGGTGCTATCGGGGCGAAAAGCCACAGATTTCCGTACAGCAGGCGGTGTCTGAAGTGGTGCATATACGGCGCCATAGCGTGATACTGCACTCTTGCGGGGTGGGTTATCCTTTTCTTGAACGGGTTTCTGTGTTCGATTATATACATCAGCTTTGACAGCTTTGCAAACGGATTATTGTTGAACGGAACGCTTGCGTGACCGCCCCTGCTCCTTGCGGTGAACTTTATGTTGGCTCTGCCCTTTTCGAGTATGCCTATCATAGCGTTGTGGGCTACCATTCTGCCCTTGACGCTGTCCTCGTATGACATTATAGAGCCGCCCTCGTCCATAACCAAATCGAAATGTATGCCCTTTTCATAAAGATATTCGACCGTCTTTACTGCGCCGTCACCGGTTATTTCCTCATTGTTGGAGCTTCCGACATAGACATCGCACACGGGGGTGAAGCCCTCTTTTATAAGCTCCTCTATGCTTTCGAGTATGGCGCATAATGCGCCCTTAGTATCGACCGTACCTCTGCCCCATATCTTGCCCTCGGCTATCTTACCAGAAAAAGCGTCGTACTTCCACTTTTCGCTGTCGGCGGGAACAACGTCCTGATGCGACATAAGGCATATCGGGTTGCGGTTCTTATCCTTGCCTCTCCATATAAACAGCAACGCTCCGTCAATATCGACACGCTCGCATACCCTGTGGATATTCGGGTACTGCTGTTCGAGCAGGTCGTGGAATTTATAAATCTCGGTGTTGTCGTTTCTGCCACGGATACTTACGGTAGGTACTTGTATTATTTTTGACAGATGTTCTGCGTGGGTGTCGCAGTCGATACCGTCCTTATACGGATCGAACGGCTTATCGTCCGCAAATTCTTTCTTCATAAATACGGCACGGAGTACCGCAATAAGAAACAGTACGGCATATACCGCAAGCAATCCGAGTAAAACATACAGTACAATCAATAAAGGGTTCACAGTGAAAATTCCTCAAATTATTTATTACGATAGCTGTTGCTGTAAGAACTGTAACAGTTATCGCTCTTTAATTGTACCATATTCACAAAAATTATGCAAGTATCTGCTTATTTTTTTACAGCGCCGAATATACAGTTTACAATCCCTATAAGAACACCGCCTATCGGATAACCTATCCAGCACAATTCCCAGTTATTAAAACAAAATCCCATTATAAAAAGCACAATAGTCGCCGCAAGCATTATACCGCCGGATATAGCCGACATAAGTCTGTCCGCGAACGGCTTGTCGGGGTTATTTTCCTTGTTGTACTCTTCAATATCATACTTTGCATACTGCATACCGCCGTATATAAACATAGGCGCGGCAACGGTAACACATAAAAGCAGAACCGCCGCGCACAGCGCATCAAAGCTTTCCTCGGTCATAACATCAGGTACAACCTTGTCGACAAAGCTCTGCATTACCATCAATGCAATTACGCCGAACAGTACAAGCACCGTACCGCCGGCGATAAAAGCGGGCAATTTATTTCTGAATGCCTTTATCTGCTCTACGCTGTAAAACGGCTTGATATTGGGATTTTCCTTGACATAGTTGTCGTGTCGTATGCCGCTTACTATAAATATCGCCGTGCCAACTGTCACAAACAGCATGAATATCGCCGCAGCTATGGTTTCATCAAGTCCCAGAACTACCGTAAAAAGCAGTGTTGTAACACCTGCAAGCACAGTTGCGGTACCAAGACAGATAGCCCTTGTAAAGCTGTTCATTTCCTTATCATATCCTGCGGCATCTTCCGTAAAGTTTTCTTCAGCACTGCCCTTGATCAGTTCGTCAAGCGTACAGCCAAAGTAATCACTCAGCGTGATAAGCTTATCCGTTTCGGGAAACGCAGTGTCAGATTCCCATTTTGACACAGTCTGACGTGACACGTTCATAAACTCTGCCAGATCCTCCTGCGTCATATTTTTTTGCTTTCTGTAAAACTGAATATTTGTTCCTAAGCTCATATATACATATCCTTTCCGACACCTTTTCTGTCTGTCGTCATATTAGCATAATCAGCGTATAAGGTCTATAAACTTCATGTTGCTTTTGAATATTTTCATGTAAATTTGCGGTTGCGTTGGCTTCGCAGAGCCGTTTTCAGCTTGTTTCACTTTGCGCTCAAGATACAGCAAACGGCAGAAAGCATACACCCTCTGCCGTAAGATTATTTTGTAAATTTTAAGCAATCAGTCTATCGGGTCGCCTTTAAGCTCTTCTTCGGTAAGCTTGATTGTTGACTTGTCGGGGGCTTCGACATTCATAAACTTTCCGACAAATGTGGATAGAATAAGTCCTGCGATTATCGGAAGATAGAACGTTAAGAATCTCCATATAAATGTTGAGATACCGACATATTTCGTGCCGTCCGAGCCGATGAATATATTACTGAAGAACAGCGTATAGCTTCCCTCCGCCGCACCGAGCGCACCCGGCAGGGGCATAAAACCTGAAATCATCAGAACGAATGCCTGACAGGAAATAATCGTCAGATAATCCGTACCCGAAAGTCCGAAGCCGAGATAAATGACATACGAGATTGAGAAGTAAGCCGTGAGCTGAATTACATTATAAATGATAAGTCTTATGATAAGCCACGGTTTTTTCTTGATGAACACGAAATTATCATGATATTCGTCTACAATTTCTTCTACGGATCTGATTTTCTTTATCTTGTCTTCCTCGCTCTTTATAAAACGGAACTTGAAAATGTGTATCTTTGCAAGCAGTTTTACAGCCCATACAGCCATCTTCTTTACGGGCTTCTTGAAAAACGCCAGCATAAAAAGCAGTATTATTACGATAGTATTTATGATAAATCCAAGAATTACAAGTGCCATAAGCGGTGCGTAGTCGGTAGAAAAATTATTGAAACGGGCGATAAGCACCACGGCGGAATAGCCTGTCAGCACAAACTGATACATTATGAATTTGCTCAGCAGAGATGTCATTGCGTGTGACATAGGAACGCCGAACTTCGTGAAGTAATACACCTGCATAGGCTGACCGCCCGTTGACGACGGAGTGATACAGTTGAAATACTGACCGAGCAGTGTCGTCATAAATGTTCTGCTGAACTTTGCCTTAGGGTATGTAGCCCTCAGCGCCGCATGAACGCCGAGCGCCTCCAGCAGCCAGTATACTATCATAAGACCCATCGCTATTAACAGGAATCCGACATTTATCTTCTGAATTGAATTGACAAGATTATCAAATCCGTCCACAAAATACACATAGAAGATCATGAATACGAATGCAATTGCACAAATAATAAGATTCAGCTTATTCGATTTTTTCTTTTTCATTAAGCCTCCCGGATTTGAATAAAGACATTTTTCAGTCTTTACACATTTAACCCAATTTTACAATAACATTATAATTATATCTCATAATGCAGTTTTTGTCAACGAAAAAAAGGTCGATATATGACTTACGGCTCGCATGGCCGCTCAAACCGCAGAAAATCGGGTATTTAAAGAGTTTTTGCCGTAACGGGTCGATTTTTATCATTACTTTAAGTAATGACGCTATTCAATATATAAATATCGAAAACGCTTGAATTTTTTCCGCCAATCTGCTATACTTATGTGTGGCGATCTGAAGCGTCTGTATTTTTACAGATGCTCCCATATATAACGAAAGGAAAGGTTTTTTCAATGTATAAAATACTCAAAAGACGTCAGCTCAACGAAAACGTTGTACTGATGGAGGTAGACGCTCCCTTCATTGCGAAGAAGGCGTTGGCAGGTCAGTTCATCATTCTGCGTGTTGACGAAAAGGGCGAGAGAATACCTCTTACCATTTCAGACTATGACAGAGAAAAGGGTACTATTACCATCATATTCCAGATAGTTGGTCAGACTACTATGCTTTTATCACAGCTCAAGGAGGGCGATGCACTGCTCGACTTTGTAGGTCCTCTCGGCAAGGCAACAGACTTTGAGGGTGCAAAGAAGGTATGTGTTATCGGCGGCGGCGTAGGTAACGCTATCGCTTATCCTTCTGCAAAGCAGTTATTCAACGAGGGTGTTGAGGTCGATGTTATCGCCGGCTTCAGAAACAAGGATATAGTTATCCTTGAGGACGAATTCAAGAAGGCAAGCACAAACTTCTATATCACGACAGATGACGGCTCATACGGCGAAAAGGGCTTTGTTACAAACAAGCTCCAGAGCCTTATTGACGCAGGCAACAAGTACGATCTCGTTGTTGCGATAGGTCCTGTGCCTATGATGAAGTTTGTCTGTGAGGTTACCCGTCCTTACGGCATTAAGACGCTTGTATCACTCAATCCTATTATGATCGACGGTACAGGGATGTGCGG
>ENA-OOWX01001366-OOWX01001366.1-human-gut-metagenome-genome-assembly--contig:-NODE-1366-length-11862-cov-2.963750_pt1 | contig 11862 bp, 11 predicted proteins | sample MGYA00241583_ERZ501335 | MGnify/ENA primary metagenome ERZ501335 (study PRJEB25962, sample SAMEA2042731) | human gut metagenome | biome: human gut; feature: human-associated habitat; material: faeces...
TGGATTTTGACGGCAACGGTGCGGCTCTCTCGATCGTATCCGCCTGGAAGGATCTCTACGACAAGGGATATGCACCGAATGTGGGAGTTGGCGGCGATGCAGGTCTGACAGACTTCTCCGCAGGAAAAGCGGCGATTACGCTTGGCTCCACCGCTTCCTTAAAGCAGATCTTAAACGATGTCAACGGCTCCTTTGAGGTGGGAACCGCATATTTTCCGGGCATCAAGGATACAGATCAGGGCGGTGTGTCCATCGGCGGAGCATCCCTCTGGGCAATCCAGAATCAGGATGACGTAAAGGCACAGGCAACCTGGAAGTTCGTGGAATATCTGGTATCGGCAGAGTCTCAGGCATACTGGGCAACCCAGACAGGATATTTCCCGGTTACCAACGATGCGTACAATGAGGATGTATTCAAGCAGAACATCGAGCAGTACCCACAGTTCCAGACCGCGATCGACCAGTTGAACGACACCAAGGGCGAGTACGCGGGAGCGCTTCTCTCTGTATTTCCGGAAGCACGCCAGACGGTACAGACCGAGATCGAGAACACGTTAAATGACAAGGAGACACCGGAGGAGGCAGTGCAGAAGATGGCGGACACGATCAACGCGTCCATCGAGGACTACAATCTGCTGAACGAATAGTTTTTTAGTGGCAGGCAATAGGGTAAGCGACACATCCCACCGATTTCAGATGGAAATGCAGATGAAACATTTTTTGATCCGAATTTCCAGATACATTCCCTCTGAAATCGAAGGGCATGATCTTCTCACCCTATTGCCTGCCACGTCAAAATGAACGATCTGCTTCCGTCGACGTCCTGTTGCTTTTGGCGGGTTCTGTAAAAAAGTCTTTGAAATATGCCGGAAAATTTGTTATAATACTATAGTGCATCTTTGACATAGCAGATGTCGGACAAGCAATCCGGCAGACAGATGCAAATAATCATGAAATCGAGGAATCAGATATGGCATTATTAGAGCAGTGGCAGAAAGTTGCTTATAATGAGAAGGCAGACAGAGGAGAACTGCAGAGATTCTGGCAGAGATATTTTCTTCTGGAAAAGGGTGTCTATGAGAAGCTTCTGACGAACCCGGATGAGAAGGTAGAGGGAACGGTCAAAGAGCTTGCAGATAAATACGGACTGAGCATCATGGATATGACAGGTTTCTTGGACGGTATCAACGAGAGCCTGGTAGAGCCGAACCCGATCGACACCATGGAGGAAGATACGAAGGTCAGCCTCGTATTCGACAAGGAGAAGCTGTACAAGAACATGGTCGACGCGAAGGCAGACTGGCTCTATGAGCTTCCGATGTGGAATGACATTTTTGACCCGGAGACGAAGAAGAGACTGTATCTGGAGCAGAAGAAGTCCGGAACGGTTATCGTCGGAAAGAAAGTCGGACGCAACGATCCGTGTCCGTGCGGTTCCGGCAAGAAATACAAATTTTGCTGTGGAAAGTAAGCACAGGAAGCAGAGTGCAAGGGAAGTACCGGTATGTGGTACTTCCTTTTTTGTGTAATAGGCAAATTCTTCCTGCTGTGGAAAAAGAAAACCGGTTATAAAAGAAATTGCTCCGGAGATACTTAAGAATGGGAATGTATCATTCCAGAGAACAAGGATCGAAAGGAGAAAAGAGATATGACATTACTGGATTGTGCGGTAACCGGATGTGCTTACAACGAGGATCGCTGCTGCTGCAAGGGCAACATCAAGGTTGAGGGAAGCGAGGCGGTGCATCAGAATGAGACCTGCTGCGGAAGCTTTGTGGAGCGCGGGGAGAAAAGCTGCGGATGCAATGTAAAAGAGCATGAGTCAAAGAAGATCGCTGTGGCATGCGAGGCCTGCAACTGCACGTTTAACGAGAATAAGAAATGCAGCGCGAACCATATCGGCATCGCAGGGGGCAACGCCTGTTCCTGCGGCGAGACAGAGTGCGCAAGTTTCTGCTGCAAATAGGAGAAAAGCCGGGGAGCCGGGGGCAATGCAAAACGGTTCCCCGTTTTGCATTCCGGTGGAATTTTCCTCTTGTAAAGTGCGCCTGATGGAAGTACAATGAAAGCAAAATTAGGAAAAAAGTCATGCAGTGCAGAAGGGGGAACCGATGAATGAGAAAAAAGTCACATATTTCGCTGGCGCGCTATATGGTGGAGAATTTAAAGGATGAAGAATTAAAACATCACAAATTTTCTTTTTATCTGGGAAGTATTCTGCCGGACATCAAGCCTTCGTTTCTCTATAAGAGACACGAGATGGACGGAACGTTTCCTTATGTCAGCAGACATATCAGGCGTCTGTCGGAGGGAGATGCGCTGATCCGGAAGAAAAAGGGGTGCAAGTATTACCGGGATCTGGGACAGATCAGCCATTATCTGGCGGATTATTTTACATTTCCGCACAACACCATTTACCCGGGCAGCCTGAAGGATCATTGTTCTTACGAGGAGAAGTTAAAGCGGGACTTAAGATCGTACCTTAAGAGCGGTGAGGCTGCCAGACATCACCGGCTGCTGCAGCTTAAGGAAGAACATGAGAAGCTGCAGAATAAGAAAAAGGCAGAGCCGCTCATCGACGCGGAGACGATCTGTGCTTTTATCCAGAAGTCGCATGACGAGTATCTGGCGCACAAGCATGGCGTGGAGGATGATATAGAACATATTGTCGAGGTGAATCACAAAGCGCTGGATGCAATGATGAAGTTATTGGCGAATAAACGCGCCGAGTGGAGAATCCGGCACTCATAATGTCGAAAAATGACGGGTTGTTTTCGTTGATTTTCGTGTTCGGACATAGTAATATAATGAATGTAAGGCAGGCAGTGAAGAGCAGATTTATGTGGGAATGCCCACCTTTAGTGCTATGTTAACGTCAGACATAGGAATCTTAGCGTTTTAAGGAGGATTCATATGAACAGAATCTATGAGTTACAAAAGAAGATCGAGACGGCGAGACACGAGTTGGATGAAGCATTGTTGCAGGAGAACAGGTTTGAGTACTATTACGAGAAAAGCACCAGACTGGACAAGCTGATAGAAGAATATCTTGAGAGTCAGGAGGGTGTCAGGGTCTGACAATTGAATAAACACAGTAAACAGGACGGAACATATATGCGAGGCATGTATGCGAGGTCCTTTTTTTATGCCCAAACGCAAGTTTTGGGCTTTTTTCTATTGCAATTTGGCACAAGGTGGGGTAATATTATCATACAAGTGGAGGAAAGTGGTGGAGAATGGTACAAAGTGGTGGATAAGTTCATAACTTTGTGGAAAACCACTGAAGGCAGGTGTTTGTGTTATGTTCATGGGAGAATACAATCACACAGTGGACCCAAAGGGCAGACTGATCGTTCCATCCAAATTCAGAGAGCAGTTAGGCAGTGAATTTGTGGTTACCAAGGGACTGGATGGATGCTTATTTGTGTACCCTGCCGAAGAGTGGCACAATATTGAGGAGAAGTTCCGCAATATTTCCATGACATCGAAGGATGCCAGAAAGTTTTCCCGTTTTTTCTTTGCTGGGGCAGCCGCAGTGGAGCTGGACAAGCAGGGCAGAATTCTGCTTCCGCCGGTTTTGCGCGAATATGCCAATTTACAAAAAGATGTGGTGCTCGTGGGAGTCTTAAGCCGCGTGGAGATCTGGGATAAGGACAGATGGCAGGAGAATACCTACGATGAGGATGAGATGGACGAGATCGCAGAGCACATGGCGGATCTTGGATTCAGTATCTAAGCAGGAGGCGCAGGTTGGAGTTTAAACATTATTCCGTTCTACTGGAAGAGACAATTGAACATCTGAACATCAGACCGGACGGAATCTATGTGGACGGAACGCTTGGCGGTGCCGGACATGCCAGTGAAGTGGCAAAACGGTTATCGGAAAAGGGACGTCTCATCGGCATCGATCAGGATGCGGATGCGATCCGGGCAGCGGGAGAGCGCTTGAAGCCGTTCGGCGATAAGGTTACGATCATCCGGAGCAATTACGCCAACATGAAAGAGGAACTTCATGCGATCGGTATAGAGCATGTGGACGGCATCGTGCTGGATCTGGGCGTGTCATCGTTCCAGCTTGACACACCGGAGCGGGGATTTACCTACCGGGACACCGATGCGCCGCTTGATATGCGCATGGATGACAGACAGAGTCTCACGGCAAGGAATATTGTCAATGACTACAGCGAGATGGATCTCTATCGGATCATCCGCGATTACGGTGAAGATAAATTTGCAAAAAATATTGCAAAACATATAGTGAACGAGAGACAGAAGAAGCCGATTACGACGGCGGGAGAACTGTCGGAAATTATTCGGGAGTCCATCCCGATGAAAGTGCAGAAGACCGGAGGAAATCCGGCAAAGCGTACGTTTCAGGCAATCAGAATTGAATTGAATCACGAACTGGAAGTGTTGCAGGACAATCTGGATACGATGATCGATCTGCTTAATCCGGGAGGAAGGATCTGTATTATTACCTTTCACTCATTAGAGGACCGGATCGTCAAGACGAATTTTAAGCGCAACGAGAATCCATGTACCTGCCCGAGTGATTTCCCGGTATGTGTATGCGGGAAAAAGTCCAAGGGAAGAGTGATTACAAGGAAGCCAGTATTGCCGGGGGAGAGAGAGCTTGCAGAGAACTCGAGATCGAAGAGTGCAAAGCTCCGCGTATTTGAAAGAACTTAGAGTGTAGTGAGGGAAGTGGCAGTTATGAGAAATGAAGCGGCAGAGAGAAAATATTATATTGACGGGAATACTGTCCGCAGGATGGAAGCAGCGCCTGCAGTGACGAGACCGGATCGCAGGATCAGAGAGAGCCGCCCGGAGCATGTCACAAGAGAGAGACGGGAGCGCGAGAGACGGGAGCGGGAACGCGAGATTGAATTAAGAAACAGAAAGCGTGCAGCCAGAAGAAATCAGGAGCGTGCTCTGCGCATGAGCAAGAGCTATGTGGCATTTCTCACGATGGCTGTGATGGTGTTCGGCATCTTTACCGGTGCATACATCCACATCCAGTCGGAGATGACGGCGCGCATGAATCAGATATCAAGCCTTGAGAGCCAGATCGCAGATCTGAAAGCCGACAACGACGAGGCATACAAGCGGATCAATACGAGCGTGGATCTTGACAGCATCCGGAATACGGCGATGACAAAATATGGAATGTCCTATGCGAAGGAATCGCAGATTGTGTACTATACAGTGAACGATGACGATTACATGAACCAGTACAGTGAGATTCCGCGTGAGTAGGATGACAGGAGAGGCGCATGGCAAAGAAAAAAAGAAGACCGCTGTTGAAATTTCCCAGGCGCATGCAAAAAAAGCTGATTGTCATGTTTACCATTGTGGCAGGCATGCTGATCGGTCTGATCGGGCGCCTGATGTATATTGAATATACCAGCGGTGAAAAATATGAGAAAATTGTGTTGTCCCAGCAGGAATACGACAGCAAAGTGATTCCTTACCAGAGAGGCGATATTGTCGATGCAAAGGGGACAGTGATGGCAACCAGTATTGCAGTGTACAATGTGATACTGGATTGTTCTGTTTTAACGAGCGATGAGGATTACGTTGCGCCGACGATTCAGGCGCTTGTGCAGTGTTTTCCGGACTTGAGCAGCGATGAGCTTTACGGATATGTCCGGAATGATCCGCAGAACCGTTATATTGTGCTGAAGAAGAAAATATCGTACGACGAGATGCAGCCGTTCGTGGAACTGCAGGATGCGACGGATGAAAAGGGCAGAAAGGTGAACCCCGACATCAAGGGCGTATGGTTTGAGAAGGAATATCAAAGAGAGTATCCGTACGGATCGCTCGCCAGCGCGGTGATCGGATTTACGGCATCCGGAAATGTCGGAGTGAACGGTCTGGAGAATTATTACAACAGCACGTTAAACGGCATCAACGGGCGTGAGTTCGGCTATCTGAATACGGATAATAATTTTGAAAAAACGATCAAGCAGGCGACAAACGGCAACAACATCGTGACAACGATTGATGCGAATATCCAGTCCGTGGTGGAGGACAAGATCCGGGAATTCAACGAGGCGTACACAGGCGCCTACCGCGAAGGGGATGCGGGAGCTTCCCATATCGGAGTCCTGATTATGGATCCGAATAACGGGGATGTGCTCGCCATGGCGAATTATCCGAATTTTGATCTGAGCAACCCGAGAGATCTCTCCGCGTATTACACCGAGGAAGAACTCGCTGCCATGGATGATGACGCAAAGATGGATGCACTAAACCAGCTGTGGCAGAACTTCTGCGTGTCGTATACCTATGAACCGGGATCGACGGCGAAGCCTTTTACCGTGTCGGCAGGACTTGAGACCGGGACGGTGACCACGGCAGACACCTATTACTGCGACGGGTATGAGACGATCTCCGGTCATGACATTCACTGTGTCAAGAGAGACGGACACGGAATGGAGACATTGGAGCAGACGCTGATGAATTCCTGCAACGATGCGCTGATGCAGATGTCCTATAAAATAGGAAGAGATAACTTTGAAAATTACCAGCAGATTTTCGGATTTGGTCAGAAGACCAACATTGATCTGCCGGGAGAGACGAGAACCGATTCTCTGATCTATACCGGCGACAACATGACGGTGGTGGATCTTGCGACAAACGCATTCGGTCAGAACTTCAACACGACGATGATCCAGCTTGCCACAGGCTTCTGCTCGATTGTAAACGGCGGAAAGTTCTATCAGCCGCATGTGGTAAAACGGATTACGGATGAGAACGGCAACGTTGTGCAGGAGATCCAGCCGACACTTCTTCGGGAAACCATCTCGGAGAGTACGTCCGAGACGCTGCGGCAGTATATGTATTCCACCGTTACCTCAGGTACCGGAGCGACAGCGAAAGTGGACGGCTACTCAATGGGCGGCAAGACGGGAACGGCACAGAAAGCGGGACGTGACGGCGTCAACTATCTGGTATCGTTTATTGGATTTGCACCGGTCGACGATCCGCAGCTTGTGATTTACTGCGTGGTCGACGAGCCGAATGCAGTGGAGCAGTACCACAGCTCTTTTGCACAGAATATTGTGCGTGAGATCTTAGAGGAAGTGCTTCCTTACATGAACATCTACCGCGATGAGCAGACCACCGGAATTCATGCAGGGTGGGACATTACGGGAACAGATACCGGAGCGACAGCGATGACGGACGGTGTAAACGAGGAGACTCCGATGGAAGAAGGACTGGATGTGCCGGACACAACGGATACCCTGCCGGGAAATGAAGAGGAGGCGGAAGGCACAGACACGCCGCAGGATAGCGGAGACACGCCGCAGGATAACGGGGATGAACCGCAGGATAGCGGAGACACCCCGCAGGATAACGGAGATATCCCACAGGATAGTGGAGACATCCCACAGGATAACGGACAGCAATAACAGACATAACCTCACGAAAGGATGAATAAAATTTCATGGAGAACTTTCGTGAGGTTTTTTCTATATGTCACAGGAACATGCATTTTACCGGAGCAAGACATTCAACCGCAGAAAAATATGGCTGATGTTCCTCGCCGTGTTTTTCGTGATGATGTTTCTGGGCGGACGGCTCGTCTATCTGATGGTCTTCTGCTCGGAATACTACGGGCAGAAGGCGGAGGATCTTCATGAGAGAGAGCGTGATATCAAGGCAGCGCGGGGAAGAATCATCGATGCCACGGGAAAAATCCTTGCGACGAACAAATCGGTCTGTACCATTTCCGTGATTCACAGTCAGATCGATGAGCCGGAGAAGGTGATTGCGGCACTGCAAAAAGAACTGGGGCTCACGGAGGAGGAAGTGAGAAAGCGGGTGGAGAAGGTCAGCTCCATTGAGCGGGTCAAGACGAATGTTGACAAGGAGACCGGAGACCGCATCCGTGCCTACGGCCTTTCCGGAATCAAGGTCGACGAGGATTACAAGCGGTATTACCCTTTGGATACCATGGCGTCCACGGTGCTCGGCTTTACGGGTGCGGATAACCAGGGAATTCTGGGGCTTGAAGTCAAATACGATTCCTATTTGCAGGGAACGAGCGGCAAGATCCTCACCCTCACGGATGCGCGCGGGATTGAGATTGAAAATGCGGGAGAGACGCGGCTTGAGCCGGTGAACGGCTATGATTTATATATTTCCATGGACAGCAATATCCAGCAATACTGTGAGCAGGCGGCAGAAAAGGCATACATAAAAAAGCAGGCGGATGAGGTGTCCGTGATTGTCATGAACCCGCAGAACGGGGAGCTAATGGCGATGGTAAATTATCCGGAATTCAATCTGAACGAACCGTTTACCTTAATTGAGGAGATGGGAGCGGATGGGACGGAGTCTGCGGACAAAAAGCAGGAACTGCTGAACCGCATGTGGAGAAACCCGTGTATCAGCGACACCTATGAGCCGGGTTCCACATTTAAGATTATCACGGCGGCGGCAGCGCTCGAGGAGGGCGTGGTGTCGCTGACAGATCAGTTCTACTGTCCCGGCTATAAGCTGGTGGAGGATCGCAGAATCCGGTGCGCGAAGACAAGCGGACACGGGGCGGAGACGTTCGAGACAGGCATTATGAACAGCTGCAATCCCGTCTTCATTGAACTGGGCGAGCGGCTGGGCGTGGAAAACTATTACAAATATTTCAAACAGTTCGGTCTGACACAGAAGACGGGAATCGATCTGCCGGGAGAGGCGGCGACGATCATGCATAAGCAGGAAAACGTCGGCCCGGTGGAACTTGCGACGATCTCGTTCGGACAGTCGTTCCAGATCACACCGATCCAGCTCGTGACGACCGTTTCTTCTATTATAAATGGGGGAACGCGCATCACACCGCACTTCGGAGTGGAGGTCCGTGAGACGGACGGAACGTTGGTCGAGACATTTTCTTATGATAAGAGAGAGGAGATCTGCAGCGGGGAGACCTCGGAGACCATGCAGTATCTGCTGGAAAAAGTGGTGTCGGAGGGAGGCGGAAAGAATGCGAAGATCGAGGGGTATGCGATCGGCGGCAAGACCGCTGCCGAGAAGCGAGCACCGCTATATTTCCTCGTTCCTCGGATTTGCTCCTGCGGACGATCCCAAAGTGCTTGTGATTGCGATTATCAATAACCCGAAGGGCACCTATTACGGAGGTCTGATTGCGGCGCCGGTCGTAAAAGAAATTATGGAAAACATATTGCCTTACCTTGATAAATCATGAAAAATAACGTATACTAGTTGGGTTAAAAAGCACATGTTGCTTTCGGCAAAGATAAAATACATGAGGTGTTTATTATGACGTATGAAATTGTAATCCCGGTAATCGTATCTTTTGCAATCAGTGCATTGTTGGGACCGATTGTAATTCCTTTCCTGCGAAGACTCAAAGTCGGACAGACGGAGCGGAAGGAACTGGAATCCCATCTGAAGAAAAACGGAACGCCTACGATGGGCGGACTTATGATATTGGCAAGTATTATCATCACATCGGTGTTTTATGTAAAAGATTATCCAAAGATTGTTCCGATTCTGTTTATGACCGTCGGATTTGGTGTGATCGGCTTTCTGGATGATTATCTGAAGGTTGTGCTGCGCAGATCGGACGGACTGCTTGCATGGCAGAAAATGCTCTGTCAGATTGTGGTGACGACCGTGTTCGCAGTTTATATGGGATGCTACTCGGATGTCCCGCTCACCATGCTGATTCCGTTCTCCGGAGGAAAATATTTAGACCTCGGCTGGGGAGCGTTCCCGGTACTGTATCTGGCGGTCATCGGAACCGTCAACGGTACGAACTTTACCGATGGTCTGGACGGCCTCGCGTCGAGCGTCACCATCATGGTGGCAACGTTCTTCTCCGTGGTGGCGATCGGAACGAATGCAGGCATTGCGCCGATTACCTGTGCGGTTGTGGGTGCGCTGCTTGGATTTTTGCTGTTTAATGTCTATCCGGCAAGTGTTTTCATGGGAGATACCGGATCACTGGCGCTCGGCGGATTTGTGGTCTCGGCAGCCTATATGATGCAGATGCCTTTGTTTATCGTGATTGTCGGACTGATCTATCTGGTCGAGGTACTCTCCGTTATCATCCAGGTGACCTACTTTAAAAAGACCGGCGGAAAGCGGATTTTCCGTATGGCGCCGATCCATCATCATTTTGAGCTGGGCGGATGGTCCGAGACGAGAGTGGTTGCAGTATTTTCGATTACAACGGCGATCTTATGCATGATCGCCCTGTTAGGATTATAGGAGGAAGAACATGGATCTGACAGGTAAGACAGTGCTTGTGGTTGGTTCTGGAATCAGCGGTGTTGCCGCGACGGAACTTCTGAAAAAGAAGAATGTGAATGTGGTATTGTTTGACGGAAATAAGGAGCTGGATCTTACGGCGCTTCGTGAGAAGCACCCGGTCTTTGCGGATGTGAAGATCATCCTCGGAGAACTGACAGCGGAAGATAGAAGCGGACTGGATCTTGTCGTGTTAAGCCCGGGAGTGCCGACGGATCTTCCGATGGTTGAGGATCTGAAAAAAGACGGGATTCCGATCTGGGGCGAGATCGAGCTTGCCTACCATTTTGCGAAGGGACGGATCGTGGCGATCACCGGGACCAACGGCAAGACGACGACCACGGCGCTCTGCGGCGAGATCATGGCAAACTATTACCGGGATGTGAAAGTGGTCGGCAATATCGGAATTCCATATACCTCCGTGGCTGCGGACACCACGGACGAGACAGTGACGGTGGCGGAGATCAGTAGCTTTCAGCTGGAGACCATTCACACATTTCACCCGGCAGTTTCCGCTATTTTAAATATCACGCCGGATCATCTGAACCGTCATCACACGATGGAGTGCTATATTAAGACGAAGGAGCGGATCGCGGAGAATCAGACGGAAGACGAGGTCTGCGTGCTCAATTACGAGGATGAAGTCCTGCGCGCATTCGGTGAGACGCTTCACACGAACGTGCTGTATTTTTCCAGCAGACAGAAGTTAGACCGCGGACTGTATCTGGACGGCGAGGATATTTACTATGCAGACGGAGAGAACACCACGAAGGTCATCAACGTGAATGAACTCAATATTTTGGGAACGCACAATTACGAGAATGTGATGGCTGCGACCGGCATAGCGTTAAGCCTCGGTGTTCCAATGGATAAGATTGTCGAAGTGCTGAAGCGTTTTCAGGCAGTCGAGCACCGCATCGAGTATGTGACGGAGAAGCGCGGCGTGAAGTTTTATAACGACTCTAAGGGCACCAACCCGGATGCCGCGATCAAGGGCATTTGTGCCATGAACCGTCCGACCCTTCTGATTGGCGGCGGCTATGATAAAGGCGGCGAATTCGATGAGTGGATTCAAAGTTTTGGCGGCAGAGTAAAAAAACTTTTGCTTATGGGTGAAACCAAAGATAAAATTGCAAAGACTGCTGAGAAACTTGGATTTACCGATTACGAGTTTGTCGAATCTTTGCAGGAGGCGGTATCACGTGGTGCAGAACTTGCATCCGAAGGTGATGCGGTGCTGTTATCTCCGGCTTGTGCGGGCTGGGATATGTTTGATTCGTACGAGCAGAGAGGAACTTTGTTTAAAGAGTATGTTCGAAATTTATAAAGGGAGTCAGGAGGGACTGCTGTGAATAAGAAAAGGGCAAGAGCCGGCAAAACAGAACAGAGTTCATTTGATTACAGTCTGCTGTTGATTACGCTGTGTCTGGTTGGATTTGGTATGCTGATGATTTACAGTGCCAGTTCCTATACGTCGCAGGTAAAATATGGGGATTCTGCTTATTTTCTTAAAAAACAGGCGGTTGGTGTTATTGTCGGTGTCGTGGCGATGTTAATTGTTGCGAAATTTGATTACCGGCTGTT
>ENA-OOWX01001367-OOWX01001367.1-human-gut-metagenome-genome-assembly--contig:-NODE-1367-length-11851-cov-2.936334_pt1 | contig 11851 bp, 8 predicted proteins | sample MGYA00241583_ERZ501335 | MGnify/ENA primary metagenome ERZ501335 (study PRJEB25962, sample SAMEA2042731) | human gut metagenome | biome: human gut; feature: human-associated habitat; material: faeces...
GAGAAATGCAAACAATAAATTTAGACCTTTCATAATTTTTACATTTTAATGTGGTTATACAAAGATAACAAAATAATCGGGATTTTGTTAGTCTGCTTGAAAAAGATTTTCGGCTTAATCGGTTGACAAAAAACTATAAAGGATAAATAGGGGTTGAATTATGTATCGTTAAAGTCGCTATCTTTGTAGATACGAAGATGGGATGCGGTTCGGCATAGTCAAATCGGAAATAAAATTTCCGTTTGTCTCAGCACTTACCTTTCGCTATCTTTGTAAAGTTTAAAAGAAAAGGTATTATAAGATTCCTAGAATTATGTCTGAACATTCTATCTTTATTAAAGGGGCGCGAGTCAATAATCTCAAAAATATCGATGTAGAAATTCCCAGAGATCGTTTTATCGTTATTACGGGATTATCTGGGTCGGGAAAATCATCGTTGGCTTTCGATACTTTATATGCCGAGGGACAACGTCGTTATGTAGAAAGTTTGTCGGCTTATGCAAGGCAATTTTTGGGGCGTATGAGTAAACCCGAATGTGACTATATCAAAGGCATTCCGCCTGCCATAGCCATAGAACAGAAAGTAAATACAAGGAATCCTCGATCGACGGTGGGAACTTCGACCGAGATATATGATTATATGAGGTTGCTGTATGCTCGCATCGGGAAAACTTATTCTCCTGTGTCTGGGGAGTTGGTTAAGAAGCATCAGGTAGACGATGTCGTGCATTGTGCCTTAGGTTTTCCCGATGGAACTCGTTTCGCTTTGCTTACGAATTTGGTTATACCGGAGGGGCGAGACTTGAAAACTCACTTACAAATTTTGCAAAAGGAAGGTTTCCCGAGGGTAGAAGTGAACGGGCGTTTCCAAGCCATAGAAGATTTGTTGACCGATGGGGAATTACCGGAGTCCAACACTGTTCGTTTGGTAATAGACCGAATGAGCGTTTCGCATGAGACCGATACAATCAGTCGATTGTCCGATTCCGTCGAGACTGCCTTTTTTGAAGGTGGGGGAGAGTGTATCGTTCTGGTTTATGACGGCGAAGAAATACGGGAGTTTAGTTTTTCGAAAAGGTTCGAGGCAGACGGTATCACATTCAACGAGCCGAGCGAGTTGATGTTTAACTTTAATAATCCGGTGGGTGCATGTCCCACTTGTGAGGGATTTGGGAAGGTTATCGGTATAGACGAGGATTTGGTTGTTCCGAATAAAACTTTGTCGGTTTATGACGATGCTGTGATGTGTTGGCGTGGGGAGAAAATGAGTGAATGGAAAAACGATTTGATACGCCAAGCAGACTCTTTGCACTTTCCCATACATCGTCCTTATTTCAAATTGACCGACCGGGAGAAAGATATATTATGGCATGGAGCCGGCGATTTCGAGGGAATAGACGGATTTTTCGCTATGCTTGAAGCCAATCAGTATAAAATACAATATCGTGTAATGCTCGCCCGATACCGGGGAAAGACCATCTGTCCTGTGTGCAAAGGCAGCCGATTGAAACCTGAGGCTGAATATGTGAAGGTGGGAGGGCGTTCAATCTCAGAGCTTGTGAATTTACCGATTAGCGAGTTGAAAGAGTTTTTCGACCGTCTCGAACTCGACGAACATGATGCTTTGATTGCGAAACGATTGTTGACCGAGATTAGGAATCGTATTTGTTTTCTGCAAGAGGTAGGGTTGAGTTACCTGACTTTGAACAGGTTGTCTTCTACTCTCTCGGGCGGAGAAAGCCAACGTATCAATTTAGCCACTTCTTTGGGCAGCAGTTTGGTCGGTTCTTTATATATTCTCGATGAACCGAGTATAGGGCTTCATTCCCGGGACACAGGTTTATTGATAAAAGTTTTGAGGCAGTTGCAGGAGTTGGGCAATACCGTTGTCGTTGTCGAACATGACGAAGATATTATACGGGCGGCCGATTATATTATCGATATAGGTCCGTTGGCCGGTCGTTTGGGTGGTGAAGTCGTTTATCAAGGAGGCTTGTCTCGATTACCCAAAGCGACTCGTAGCTATACCATGCGTTATTTGACGGGTGAGAGTAAAATAGAGTTGCCTGCAAATCGCCGGAAATGGAATCAATATATCGAAGTAGAAGGGGCTGCTCAGAACAATCTGAAATCGATCGATGTGAAGTTTCCCCTTCATGTTATGACCGTTGTTTCGGGTGTCAGTGGTTCGGGTAAATCGTCGTTAGTCAGAGATGTTTTTTATCGGGCTCTTCTTCGGCATTATGGAGAGGGCGGAGAAATGCCCGGAACGTATTCTCGTCTTTCGGGCGATATGGATCGAATTCATTCTGTCGAATTCGTGGATCAGAATCCTATCGGTAAATCGACTCGTTCCAATCCTGCTACGTATTTGAAAGCGTTTGACGAGATACGGAAACTGTTTGCCGAGCAACAAGGAGCCAAGCAGATGGGATTTTCTCCCTCGTATTTCTCTTTTAACTCCGAGGGCGGACGCTGCGAGGAGTGTAAAGGAGAGGGAACCATTACTGTGGAAATGCAGTTCATGGCCGATATTGTCCTCGAATGCGAGTCGTGCCACGGAAAAAGGTATAAGCAAGATGTACTCGATATCGAGTATAGGGGCAAGAACATCAGCGATGTGCTTGATATGACTATCAATCAGGCCATAGAGTTTTTTTCGGAGGTGAACGGAAGTCAGGAGAAGCGTATCATAAAGCGGTTGAAGCCGTTGCAAGACGTAGGACTGGGATATATAAAATTAGGACAGTCTTCTTCAACGCTTTCGGGCGGAGAAAATCAGCGTGTGAAATTAGCCTTTTTCCTGAGTAACGAGAAACAGGAATCGACTCTTTTTATTTTTGACGAACCTACGACAGGTTTACATTTTCATGATATAAACACGCTTTTGAAATCGTTTAACCAGCTTATCGAACGAGGTCATACCGTTGTTATCATCGAACACAATATGGACATTATAAAATGTGCCGACCACGTTATCGATATGGGACCGGAAGGTGGTAAAGAGGGTGGATACGTGGTTTGTACCGGCACTCCCGAGGAGATCGCCGAGTGCTCTGCTTCCTATACGGGAATGTTTTTGAAAGAGAAACTAAGAAGCTGTTTTAAATTTATTGAGAAATAATATTACCATTGCAAGCAGGTATGTTCCGGTCAGATTGCGCCCCTGTCTCGGAATAAATTTAAAACAGCTTCTTAAAGTTTAGCGTATGCGGTCGAGGCTTCGAACCAAACGCTCGTCTTTATTAATGGCCTTATAGGCTAAAATGTCGAGAATGAGGGCGATGAAAGGCATTACGATATAAGCTGTCCACGATATGTTTGAAGCCGAAAGATCTTCGCGGAATGTATAACCGCTCAAAAAGATGACGATATAGAAAGTCACCAGAAAGAATGCGTCGATCATGCAGATACGCGCTTGTGTAGGTCTGTTCTTATATAGGAAAATCGTGATAAACGATAATACGGCTATTACGGTTCCTAATACGAATACTCCCCATGTGGGGGTAAATACAGAAGTTTGTGTGACTGCTGCGGCACTATCCTGTACAGGAGTTGTCATAGCTTCTACGGTAGAGATACCTTGTGCCGTGAAACTGTAAATGCCATCGGTCGTATCGAATTGAGCTATCGGAAGAAATAAAAATACAGCCATTAAAGCCGTCGTCAGTAATAAATAGATCGATTGTATTCGTTGTATCATAATATAAGTTTTCTTCAATGGTGAAATAGGTACGTAAATAAACGGAGCGGGTTGCAGCTTATTTGTGCGCTCCGTTTTGCAAAGATAGAAAATTGTCGGTAAACACCCAAATGTGGATTTGAGAAATAGCTGTGGAAAGGAGGGTAGGGCGAATGGGAAAAATTAAATAACCTTTTTCCGGCACACTATTTGTAAATTAAGTTTGTTATATAAGGGAAAGCTATTAAATTTACTTCGATTTTATATTTATAAAGATGATTACGACAGAGATAACGAAATTGCAGTACGATATATACGGCTTGCTTGCCGAGAGACGATTGAAAGACGCTTTCGGTAAACTTGCTTTATTGGTAAACGAGTTGCAAGATTGGGTAAGCCGGGACAAGTTGAACGAGATGGAGACGTCGTATAGATATATGATACAATATATGTTGGACGGTGTCGAGGATCCCGAACGGAAGAGTATTTACGATCATTTGGTTTTGTCTGCTTATGTGTTGACCGATCGGGTTTCGGATCGATTGGCCGGGCAGGTTTCTCCTTCTCAATACTATGGGTGGAAGAGATATGCGTCGGCCAGCCGAACGGGTATTTCCTTATCGTCTCAATTCGATGTGTGCGATAATGAAATCAACGATCTTTCTTTGGCTTTGTTGCTTGGCGAACAAGAGCAAGATTTTTCTAAAATTCAATCATTGAAACACCGTATCGAGGACACGGCGGGAAATCTTTTTATGGATATATGGACCAATTATCCGGCGGCAGAGGAAGATTACCGGTCGTTAAGAGAGGCTCTTTTCACCGATCGTTTTCCCGATACTTTCGTTTCGCTTCTTCTTTCGGCTGTGTTGTTGAACTTATTGCACCGGTTCGACGAGCAAAAGTTGCTCATTCTGTTGGACGGTTATCGCCATTCTTCGCCCGAGATACAGATGCGTTCGCTTTGTTGTGCCCTCATCGTCATGTATATTTATCGGGAGAGATTGCCTCTTTTGAAGAGTTTGCGGAATCGCCTCGATGCATTGTGTGAAGAACCGAGATTCAAGACCGATGTTCGTAATATTTTCTTGCAGTTCATCAAAAGTCAAGAGACTGAAAAAATTACCAGAAAAATGAATGAAGAGCTGCTTCCCGAAATGATGAAACTGGGGCCATCGCTTTATAAGAAAATACGTCAAGAAGACTTGATGAACGATATCAATGCGCTGGAAGAAAATCCGGAGTGGCAGGAGATGCTCGACAAATCGGGAATTACCGATAAGTTAAAGGAGTTGACCGATTTGCAGATGGAGGGAGCCGATGTTTTCATGAGTACGTTTTCTCATTTGAAGAGTTTCCCTTTTTTCCAGTCGATTCAAAATTGGTTTTTGCCGTTTAATCCCGATCATACAGCGTTGTCGGGGGTATTGTCCGGTAAGGGTGGAGATACGTTTAAGAAGATGATTTCGGCATCGGCTCTATTGTGTAATTCGGATAAATATTCTTTTTGTTTGAGTTTGGCTCAGGTTCCCGAGTCGCAAAGGGATTTGATGATGGGGCAATTCAGTGCCGAGAATGCGGCGGTTCAAGAGATGGAAAAAGAGGAATTGATGAAGAAAGAAATAAGTCGGGAAAATATATCCAATCGTTATATTCAAGATTTGTACCGTTTCTTCAAGCTGTATATACGTCGAACCGAGTTTACGGATCCTTTTGCCGGGCATATCAATTTATTGCATGTATCTGTTTTGAATCCGTTATTGAGCGATTCGGACAGTTTGCGCCTCATAGGGGAATATTATTTCCGGCGGGGATATTATGCCGAGGCTCTCGAATTGTTCGAAAGGCTTTCGGCGGCATATCATTCGGATAGTGAAATTTATCAGAAGATAGGTTTTTGTTACCAGAAGAAAGGAGACTATGCCAACGCTTTGGAGGCTTTCCTCAAAGCAGAAATTATTTCGCCCGACAATTTCTGGACGATTAGACGCATAGCTACATGTTACAGAAATATGAAAAAGCCCGAGATGGCTCTTTCGTATTATCATCGTGCCGAAAAGATACAGCCCGAAAATTTATCGGTACAGATGAATATAGGGCATTGTTATGTCGAACAGAAAGATTATGAAGAGGCGCTTAAATATTACTTCAAGGTGGATTATCTCGATCCCGAAGGTGGAAAAGCGTGGCGTCCTATCGCATGGTGTTCTTTCTTAGTCGGTAAAAAAGAACAGGCGCAGCGGTATTATGAGAAGATATTGGACGATAAACCGGTTTCTCTCGATTATTTCAATGCCGGGCATGTGGAGTTTTCTTTGGGACATATCAGAAAGGCTATCGATTATTATCGGCGCAGTATAGAGCTGGACAACGGTGATTCTGCTAAGTTTCTTTCTAATTTCAAGCAGGATGCTCCCGATTTGATCTCCTCGGGAATCGCTGCGAGCGATATGCCTATTTTGTTGGATCAACTTATGTATGGCATTACAGATTCTTTATAACCTTTGACAAGGAGGCGATTCTGTATATAGATATGAGGATAGGGCGTTGTTCGACATAGTCAAAACGGAAGTGGAATTTCCATTTGTCTCTGCACTCGCCTTTCGTTATCTTTGTAAATACGAAGATAGGATGCGGCTCGGCATAGCCAAATTGGAAATGTGATTTCCGTTTGTCTCTGCTCTCACCTTTCACTATCTTTGTCATCTGAAAAAGTAAGGTAATATTTATGAGACGTATAGTTTGTGTACTGTTTCTTGTGGGTGTGTTTTCGATAAATTCCGTATGCGGTGAGACTCTTTCGGAGTATCGGGAGAATTTGTATGATTTGTTCATTCAACAGAAAATACCCCAGTGGGGTGCTGTCTTGTCAAAAATGAGTGCTGATAAGTCGTGCGGGACATTGGAGGGTCGCCATGAAATTTTGTGCGGTTATTATGGCCTTGTAGGACATTTGGTCGATAAAAAGAAGAAAGACGAGGCGCAGACTTATTTGAAAACCGCTTTGGCGCTTTCTGAGAATTATCGAAAAATGTATCCGAACGATGCTCGGTTTAAAGCGTTGCATGCCAATTTGATAGGTTTGAAAATAGCCCTTTCTCCCATGCGTGCAGCTACGTTGGCATCGGGTATGTTGTCGTCGGCTCGGGAGGCTTATAAACTGGCCCCCGGGGATAGTTGGGTTTCTATTCTGTACGGGAATATTTTGTTCTATATGCCGGGAATATTCGGCGGGGATAAAGAGGAAGGTTTGGAGTGCTATCAACGAGCTCGCCGGGGTATGGAAAAGGATATTTTGACCAACGGGCATCATTGGCTTTATGTACAATTGTTGGTGACCATCGGGGTGGTTTATGAGAAATCCGAACGTTATGAGCAGGCGTTAGCGATGTACAAGACGATTATGGAGAAATATCCTGAGTATGGATTTGTAAAAAATACGAGTTATCCTCGGGCTCTGAAAGCAATGCAACAAAAACAATAATTTGAAAAGAAGTGCAATTATGAATGACTATATGCAGGTACGGTTCGATGTAGAGCCGTGTAGCGAGATGGCGACAGATGTTTTGGCTGCGGTTTTGGCTGAAATCGGTTATGAAAGTTTTGTCCCCGACGAACGAGGGGTTACTGCTTTTGTCCCTCAGGGAAAGTATGACGAGATACGACTTAAAGAAGAGTTGTCGCAATATCCCATCGGAGGGGTATCTGTGGCGTATGAAGCGACATTCGTTGCCGGGAGGGATTGGAACGAAGAATGGGAGAAAAATTATTTCAAACCTATTGTCGTGGGTGAAGAGTGCGTGATACATAGTACATTTCATACCGATGTTCCGCAAGCTCGTTACGATGTGCTGATAGACCCTAAGATGGCTTTTGGGACGGGCCATCACGAAACTACCACTCTCATGTTGCAGGCGATATTGGCATCGGATCTTACAGGTCGCTCGGTGCTCGATATGGGGTGTGGTACGGCTGTATTGGGTATTTTGGCTCGTATGAAGGGGGCAGCTTCCGTCGTCGCTGTTGACATTGATGAATTTGCCGTCGAGAATGCCATTGAAAATATCCGTTTGAATCATGTATCGGGAGTTGAAGTCCGTTTGGGAGGAATCGAAGCCTTGAAGCAGGAGTCGTTCGATGTTATTTTTGCCAATATCAATCGGAATATATTGCTGGCCGATATGCATGCTTATGTGGCCTGTATGAAACGTGGCTCACGTATTTTCATGAGTGGTTTTTACGTGGAAGATATTCCTTTTATTCGAGCGGAGGCCGAACACCTCGGATTGCGTTTCGTCGGTTACGCCGAGAAAAACAGATGGGTAGCGGTCGAATGTATGAGCGATTGAAATAGATAAGACAAGTTATTCGTGGGCTCAGGATAGTTAGTGGGGATTGTACTTTTGTACAATCTAACTCCTCTTCTCAGAGACTACCGTTTCTTCGGGTTCTCCCCAATCTGCTCTGCTTATCGAAGGTCCTGCAATTTTGTTTTAACCTCCTCGCACTTTGGGCACTCCCCCTATGTGACACAGGGGGAGAGGTTGAGGAGTATTTCTCTTTTGCCTTGTTTCGATTTTAAGTTGCGATACCCCGTAATGCTACGGGACATGGCAGGGGAGAGGTGTACAAAGCCATTCTTATTCTGAAACAAGAAATGCCGCTCTTCCTCCTCCACTGTGTTTTTGCAACGCAAAAATATAGGGGAGGTGTCACGTAGTGACGGAGGGGTTAACTCTTACAGCCAAAAAGTTTATGAAATTTTTTCAACCCCTCTCCTCAGAGACTGTTGTTTCTTCGGTGTCTCCCCTATTATATCGCTATGCGACACCCCATAATGCTACGGGACACGGTAGGGAAGAAGGAGAAATTCAATCCATTTCATTCGCTAAAATTCATGTTTACCCCCACCGATTCAATATAGGAGGAGAGGTAGTAAAATAAAGTGAAGATATTTCAATTCTTCTACGCTTCGATATGTACAGAGATAGTTCCCCGCATTATTGTCGAGATGTAAATAATGACGGGGGAAAGAAATGATTATTCAGATTTGTATTGTCCCAACTCTTGCTGCAATAAATCGATTCTGTCTTGATAATTTCGAATCAGATTCTGTAATAAAGAAATTTCTTGTTGTTTGGATGCTTTTAAAGCCAGCTCTTCTGTTGATAAATTTTTAATATTTTTATAGATTTTAGAATCTTCGGAGACCAAAAGGTTATCATTTGCCGAATTGTTATTATATTTGTTCGGACTAATAAAATAGGTCTCTTCACATTCTTCTTGATTTACGAAAATGAAAAAGTCGGTAATGGGAAAATTCCAGTGATTGGCAATACTCAGTAAGACGTTTATATTCATATTTCCGCCTCTTACTGCCTTGCCTATGGTGTTTTTATCCAAGCCAAGCTCTTTGGCTGCATCTTTGTAGGTGAGCCCCTTTCGATGCAAAAATCTTCGGAGCGAGTCTCCGGAATAAACGAGCTTTTTACCGTCTTTCATATGGAATAAGGTGTAAACGATTAAATTCTCTCTGAAACTATTATGATAGTTTGTTTATACCAATATACAAAAAAATCGGCAATTAGTTTGCTCGAAGGTTTCCTTTCGGAAGAGAAGAGGAGGAATGTTTTTACAACCGCATTTGGTTTGATTTGGTATTAAGGGGAGGTCGATGACGGTATTGAAAAAGGTAATGGTTTGGAAAGGAAGGCCGTTTAGGTGTTATCTTTCCTTGTTACTGATTTTATTACATCTGCCGTCCAAAGAAGGCTGAATTGAATCAATTTTCATTATTGAATCAATCATGTTTGTGCCTTCACTTAAACGTATGAGTTCTTTTATTCTGAAAAAGTTATTTAACTTGTCATCATATTTATAATATGAGTCCACATAAACTTTATCTGAAAACCTTGATGAATAAGTACGTCTTGATATTATACCTTTTTCTTCGATATTGTAAGCCAAAGATGAATAACTGGCATATGGATAATCAAAAACTTCTTTATCTTCCAGCACAAGCGTTTCTCCCGTATTTCCAAATGAAACAGTAAATATTACTCTTTCTGTCTGTTCGAAACATTCTTTCATACCATCATTATCATCATACCGATATTCTGAAGTCTTTTCAATATATATGCTGTCTAAAACATTGTCATAATCTACATATCCAACCAAAATATCTCTGAAAATGCAGTCCTTATTTTGAGATATATCTGTTGAATCTTTCCAACTTATTAATCCTATGGAAAGAATAGATGTTAATATCAAAAGAAACAGTTTCATATAAAATTTATATTATCAGTAATGTATTTATAAGAGCACCTGCGAGGTGTTGTTTACTGATGTAAGATACACCTCGCAGGTGCATTTCCTAATCTCTAATGGCTGTACCTTATAAGCCGTCCAATGTGTCGAGAGGATTGGGGATGCTCGATTTATGCGCACTCGTTACATGCAGATAAATTGAGGTGGTCTTGATGTCATTATGACCCAGCAGCTCCTGTATGGTCCTGAGGTCTGTTCCTTGCTCCAGCAAGTGGGTCGCAAACGAATGGCGCAGCATGTGTACATGTACCCGGTGCTTGATACCGGCACGGCTGGCAGCTTCTTTCAGTACCTTTACCAGCGCACTGGCGGAATACTGTTCACCGGGTTTTTCTCCCTCGAACAGCCATTTCTGCGGACGGTACTCCTTGAAATATTCCCTAAGATCCTTCAGTAGCTTTTCTGAAAGCAGCGAATATCGGCATTTCCGTCCTTTGCCCATGATACGCACAAGCATCCGTTCACTGATGATGTCTTTTGGGGTAAGGTTCAAGAGCTCGCTTCTTCGCAATCCGGCGGAGTAAATCAGTGAAATCATGCAACGGTGTTTCGGGTTGGACAGGCAGGAGAGAATGTGGCTTACCTCATTCCTGCTCAACACTTCGGGAAGTGACTTGTATTCCTTCGCACGGGTGATGCCACCATAGTATTGGCGCTGTCCGCCTTTTACCTGCTCATAGTAGAACTTGATGGCGTTGATGCGCTGGTTCTGCTGGCACGAGGATATGTTCCTTTCATGGATGAGATGCAACAGGTAGCCGTTTATGTCTTCGGAGGTAATGGACTTTACATCCCGCCCCCTGAAATGCTCCTGAAAATCCCGGAAGTAACTGGTATATACCCGTACCGTGTGATCGCTGTAACGCACTTGCTGGAGCTTCTCCAGATAGCCTTCGGGCAGTGGCGGACGGCTGTCCTCCTCTTTCCGGGGCGTGTAGCCCTTTATGGCGGAGTAGTCGATGAACGCCATTTTCACATAGCGGTCAAAAAATTCCGCAAGCACGAAGTTCTCTTCCGGCAGATAAGCCCTGCCGCCGACAAGCTGCACGCCTTCCTCCTTCGACAGCGGCAGGCGCAGGCCGTCGTGGTCGAAGGTGACTTCGATGAACTTTCTGCCGTATCGGACGGTCGGCGAAAGTTTCATTCGGGGTTTATTCTGATATATTTCCATGTTTGTCAGTTCTATTTGTCCCACTCGTTCAGGATCTCTCCGCTCGTGCTATGGTAGCGCACCCAATGTCCCGTCTCGCGTCCGTCCGTGTATTCACCTTGGGTGACGATGCCGTCATCGTCGGTCTTTTTCCACACGCCGTGCTTGTAGCCGGACTTATATGCGCCCGACTCATGAAGATACAGCTTGCCGTGCTTGTGGGCCGTGTATTCGTAGGGGCCGTCAAGTTCGCCGTTCTTATAGTGGCTGACGGTTTCGCTGCGCCATCCCTCGGCGGTGTCCTCGTTAAGCTCCCATTGCTTTCCCTCTTTTTGGTCATCTATATAGCTGACCTCATAAATCAGTCGGCCGGTTTGGGGAGCGAAGCGTTGTTCCTTACCGTTTTTCTTGCCCTCCCTGTATTCCTGTATCATGTCGGGCTTGCCGTCGGCGAACCAGGTCCGTACCGTGCCTTCTATTTTCCCATGCTGCATGGGAGCCTCGCGCTGCGGGGTCTTCCCGTCCTGGTAGTAGGTGACGAACAGGCCGTGCCGCTTGCCGTCGGCATACGCGCCCTTTTCCCGCAGCACGCCGTCACGGTAACGCCTGTACTCGCCCTGCTTGACCCCCTTGGAGAAGTGTACGCATTCTTCGTCCGGTCCCCGCAGGATGCGGTATTCGCCCGATAGCGG
>ENA-OOWX01001398-OOWX01001398.1-human-gut-metagenome-genome-assembly--contig:-NODE-1398-length-11660-cov-4.453511_pt1 | contig 11660 bp, 6 predicted proteins | sample MGYA00241583_ERZ501335 | MGnify/ENA primary metagenome ERZ501335 (study PRJEB25962, sample SAMEA2042731) | human gut metagenome | biome: human gut; feature: human-associated habitat; material: faeces...
CCATACGACCGGCTGTTCCCTCCGTATTCTTCTGCCAGTAACTTCGGAAAACAGCACAATGAAAACAATAGCCGAAAGTACTCCGCAGCTTACGGTTGCCGATGACACAGTACAGGCATCCGAAAGTACCGGAAAGGGTTTGTCTATTCTGGTCGTAGAAGACAACGCAGATATGCGCGGATATATCCGTTCTATCCTGCGGGACAAATATAATGTACTAGAAGCGGCTCATGGCGAGGAAGCCCTGACCATACTGAACTCGCATGCGGTAGACTTCATCATCAGCGACCTGATGATGCCCATAATGGACGGCATCGAGCTGTCCCGCCGGGTAAAGGAGAATTTTACCATCTCTCATATCCCTTTCCTCATGCTCACTGCCAAGACATCTCAGGAATCACGTCTGGAGAGCTACCGCACAGGAGTAGACGAATATCTGCTGAAACCTTTTGACGAGACGCTGTTGCTTACCCGCATAGAGAATATCCTTGAGAACCGCAAACGCTATCAAAAAAAGTTTGCCATAGCCATGGATATAGATACCCTGAATATGGAAGAAGAATCGGGTGACAAGAAATTCCTCAACCGAATCATGGATGTTATTAAAGAAAACTACAAAAACTCCTATTTCGAGGTCAGCGATTTCTGCGAAGCGGCAGGTGTAAGCAAGAGTCTGCTGAACAAGAAGCTACAAAGCCTCATCGGACAATCTGCCGGACAGTTCATACGGAACTACCGCCTGAACATTGCCCGTGAACTATTGCTGAAAAACCGGGAGAATAAAAATATGAACATTGCCGAAATAGCTTATGAGGTAGGATTCAACGACCCTAAATACTTCACCCGGTGCTTCACCAAATACTTTAATACGACACCGAGCTCACTGCTTAATGAGGAAGGATAATTTTACCCCGGCAAGAATTGCTCTTTACCTCACATTATAAAATGTATTTTCTACACTTAAATTTCATTTATCCACCTCTAAAATACGTTTGTCCACCCCTATTTACTACACAAGCCCTACTTTTGTCATGCAATCGGTACTCAATCCTTCAGGAGAGAACCGTGCATTTAATGTTTAATTTTAATCTTAATATTATGAAGAATGACAAAAGAATGGTTGCCGCATTGCACATGGCATCGAGCAAATTCAACCTTCCCCTATTGATTCCATTACATATATGAAATCCGTAACCTGGCTACCTCCGGTAGTCAACGCCAGGTCGTACGTCAATCTGGCATCGTAATCAGTTAATAATAAATCTAATCTATTAATTAAACAACCTTAATACTTAAAAAATGAGGAAACATTTATTTTTTTTCGTAATGCTTAGTCTGTGTATCTTTGGCAGCATGGTGGTGTACCCTACACCTGCAATGGCTACCGTGGCACAATCTCCGACTATCAAGGTCCGTGGTCAAGTTGTCGACGAACAAGGTGAACCACTGACTGGGGCCACCATCAAAATTAAAGGCGGACAAGGCGGAACTATTACCGACCTCGACGGAAACTTCCAACTGGAGGTTCTTGGAAACGCCACCCTTTTAATAAGCTATGTGGGTTATAAGGAACGTGAAGTGGCTGTCCGCAACCGTGCCATCATCGACCCTATCCAGCTACAATCCGATGAGCAGATGCTTGAGCAAGTAGTTGTCGTGGGCTACGGTACACAAAAGAAGTCTGACCTAACAGGTTCCGTTGCCGTAGTAGATGCGGAAGCCTTGAAACAGACGTCAAACTCCAACATCTCTACCATGCTCGAAGGTAAGGTTTCCGGTGTGCAAATCACCTCCGACGGACAGCCCGGCGCCGATCCTACCGTCCGCATCCGTGGTGTCGGATCTTTCCGCTCCTCTTTATGTTATCGATGGCGTTCCCATGGGAACTTCCATCCGCGATTTCTCTTCAAACGATATTGAAACCATCCAGGTACTAAAGGATGCTTCGGCTGCCGCCATCTACGGTTCGCGCGCCGCCAACGGTGTAATTATCATCACCACTAAACGCGGACAAAAAGACCAACCACTGAAAGTGGATTACAATGGGTACTTCGGTGCGGACTTCATTCCTAAGGGTGTGTATGATGTAATGAATGCCGACCAGTATAGCCAATACCTCGGTCAGGCGTGCGCAAACTCCAATACTCCGTTGCCATCGGGATACAAGCTTGACAGCGCAACTGGAAAATATCATTTCCAAGATGATACCAGCACCAACTGGTTTGACGAAGTATTCAAAACGGGGATTCGCCAGAACCACAATGTGAACCTCTCCGGCGGTGGTGCCCATAACACCTATAATATATCATTAGACTATTTCAACCAGAAAGGAACACTTGAAGGCGCTGGCCCTAACTACGAACGTTACACCGCACGTGTCAACAACACTATGGAAACCAAGTTCATAAAGTTCCATACCAGCCTTGTCTACTCTCACTCCGACCAAGACAACATGGGCTTGTCCAATGCTTCCGAATACGTTCAAGGTTTGTATGGCGACGTAACCAACGTACTGCGCGGTACCTTACTGATGCAACCCACCATCAAGGCATACGATTCTTCTACATGGGTACTCGACAACTTGGTGGGAATCGCCAACAACTTCAATTATGATGCTTACGGCTATGGTGTATACTACGACACCGTGCATGGCGACATCTCCGCTTCCAACCCGTTACTGGTAAATAACCTATTGGAACGCAACACCCGTGTAGACCGTTTTGTAGGGACAGGTTCGGCAGATGTAGACATCTTCAAGATGCTTGGCATCAACAGCCAAAACCACAAACTCAACTATAAGGTAAACCTCTCTTACAGTAAGACCTTCTGCAAGGACTTTACCTGGATTCCAGCATGGGTGCAGAGCAACCGTGTCTATCTGGCCAAGAGCAATGAACGGCTAACCAAGGCTTCACGCAACTATTCGGATGCTTTGATAGAGAACGTGCTCACTTACGACGGCACGATAGGCAAGCATCACATCAACGTAGTGGCAGGCCAGACTTATGAAGAGGAGGACACCGACCTGCTGACTGGATGGGGAGTCAACTTCACCGAGCCTTACTTCCTACAGCTCCAGAATGCAGCCAATACGTATTCCAGCAGCTACGAATACAAGCATTCCATCTTATCCTACATCGGTCGTATCAATTACAATTACGATGACAGATACTTGCTCTCGGCAACAGTGCGCCGGGATGGTAGTTCCCGCCTGACCAGAAGCATCCGTTGGGGAACTTTCCCCTCCGTCTCCGTGGGTTGGCGTTTCGACAAAGAAAACTTCTTCCCTTTCAATCCGAATGTCGTGAACATGTTTAAAGTCCGCGCCAGTTATGGTGAACTCGGTAATGAAAATATTGGTGAGTATATGTATCAGGCTGTCATGTCGCGCAACAATATGACTTACAACTTCAACGGTAACGTAGTGACCGGTTCCGCCGTTTCCACTTTCGTGGACAGCAACCTGGCATGGGAGAAAAAGAAGACCTATAATGTGGGTATCGACCTTGCCTTGTTCCGCAACCGACTGGAGTTTACGGCCGAGTGGTACAAAAATATCAGCGAAGACCTTCTGTATGCGGTTCCCGTTCCGGAACAAGCCGGTGTCTCCAACACCACCGTGACAATGAATGCCGCCTCAATGAACAACTCCGGTTTCGAATTCTCCGCCACCTACCGCAATCGGGATCATGATTTCAAATATGAAATATCGGGCAATCTCAGTACGTTGCGTAACCGTGTAACCTCGTTAGGTTTCGGTACCAACTCTTATATCTCAGGTGCATACATCACCAAAGTAGGTGAAGAAATCGGCCAGTTCTACGGTTGGGTTTATGAAGGTATCGCCCGTACACAAGAGGATCTTGCCAACCACGCCACTCAGGAAGGCGCCCAGATCGGTGACTGCCTTTATAAGGACGTAAACAACGACGGTAAAATAGACTCTGAAGACCAAGTGGTATTGGGCAGTGGTATGCCTAAAATTCATTTCGGTCTGAGTGCCCGCTTTGAATATAAGCGTTTCGACTTGAGCATCGCAACTTTCGGTGCGTTGAACTATCATGTAAGTGACGACATCTACAACTCGCTTAACTCTTGCTACGGCTGGGGAAACAAAGAGGTACGTATGCTCGATGCCAACCGTTTCAGCGAAGACGGCAGCACTTACCTTTCCAACATGCCACGCACCTATGTCACCAACAATGCCAGCCTAGCTTGGAACGACCTCTTCAGTTCACGTAAGATTCAGAACGCAGCCTACTGGAAGATTGCCAATATAGAATTAGGCTACAACTTCCCTGACAAATGGTTCGGCAAATATGTATCCGATGTACGTTTATACGTATCAGCACAGAATCTTCACACATTCACCGGCTATCACGGTTATAATGTAGACTATGCGGGAGGGACTTTCACCCCGGGATATAACTTCTGTTCTTATCCTACTGCACGTACTTTCATGTGTGGTGTTCACTTTACATTCTAATTGTTACTATCTGGTACCTAAATACTAAAAACATATTTTATGAAACTAAATAAATATTCACTTGCTCTCATTTTGGGACTTAGCACGCTGGTTTCTTGCAGTGACAGAATGGATTTATTGAATCCCAACCAACAAACCTCAAGTACCTTCGGTTTTAATGCCGATGATTTGGAGGAATGCGTGATTGCCGCCTACAACCATATCCGCATGGAGGGTTCTTATGCCCGTGTAGGCTACACCATCGACGTGTGTCGTGGCGATGAAGCCTGGAACTCTTCACAAGTGTGGTATCTGCCTTTTGATGACCTCAATGCAGAAGTTACCTCAGACATTACGTGGTGGCCCTGGCGGGAATGGTACTACACCATCAACGTGTGCAACTTCACCATTTCCCGTTGCAGCGAAGATAACAGCCAACTTTCCGATAAAATGAAATACATCAAAGGACAAATGCTTTTCCTGCGCGGCCTGTCATACTACAATCTGGTAGGTTATTATCAGAACCCGCCCCTCATCACAGATTACGCTACCTACTCTTCGTTGGACGGACTCTATGGGGGCAACAGCACCTACGATGCCGTACTCGACCAGATAGAAAAAGATTTCCACGAGGCGATGGAATTGCTGCCTTCGCGCGATAAAGGCAGTGAGTGGGCCGGCGGACGCGCCACCTGCGGTGCTGCGGCAGGCTACTATGCCCGCACCCTCATGATGCGCCATAAATATAACGATGCACTCACGGTACTCAAAGACATCATCGCCAAGAAATACGGCACCTACCGACTGATGGACAACTATGGCGACAACTTCCGCGAAGGTTCAGCATACGAGAACAATGCGGAGAGCCTCTTCGAAGTGCAATTCCTCGACTACGGTTCGCAAGGCACTGATGATGAGTGGACTCCGGTGAACACAAGCCCCAATGCTACACAAGGGTCCGCCATTGAAAGTAACTTTGCTCCCGGCAACTATGGCGGTTGGGCCGATATCTCAGCTTCCCCCTGGCTTTACCATCTTTTTAAAGGAGAACGTACCATAAACGGCACACTCGACCCCCGTCTTTATTGGACCATCGGAACTTACGAAACCGACTGGGCAGACTTCGAATACGGTAATGTAGCTTATACGCAAACACTTACAGCTACCGATAATATCGTAACCAACAACACTTACGGTGGTCTGCCGATTGCCAAATTCACGAATCTCCGTACCGGTCTGTACAGCACCGTCACTACAGGCTTGCATGATGGAATCAACCTACGCCTGATGCGCTACTCCGATGTGTTGCTGCGTGCCGCTGAATGCGAAAATGAGGTCAATGGCCCCACGCAGCAGGCTATCGACTGGATCAACGAGGTACGTAACCGTGCCAAGCTGGCAGACTTGGAACTCGAAGATTTCAATACTGCCGACAAGCTCTTCGAACAGATAGCCAATGTGGAACGTCCTAAGGAATTCGGCTGCGAATTCGGTCGAGGCTTCGACCTCATCCGTTGGGGCTTCTTTTATGACAACAGTCGCTTGCAGCAACTCAAGGAACACGGCACGGTACGTCGTTCTACAGAAGGAGTAAAGAATCCTGTGAACTACAGCGATATAGCAAACGATCCTGAACTGAAGAGCTCTTTCGATACCTACTTGCCGGGGCACGAATTCCTACCCATTGTGCAGCAGTTGATGAATAATAACCCCAATCTGAAAGGCAATTCCGCCAACTATAGCACGGACAACTCTTCTTATTTCCGTGACAATGGTTGGACAGTGCGTTCAGTTGTAGATTTAAGCAAATAAAATCAATCACACTCTTTAAATTTAAGACAATGAGATTACTAAAAAAAATAGCATACGCTTGTTGTTCCGTAACCTTTGGATTACTGACACTGACAGGCTGCACGGATGGCGAACTTTATGACGTTAACGCCCCCGACTGGATTTCCGATAAGATACAGGAAATTGAAGATTCGAAGAAACAACCGGAAGACGAAGTGCTTGAGGGCATGTTGGAAGATGTGTACACTTTCGGAAAAACGGATTTTACTTCCGGCTTTTGGTCTGCTTTCTCCAAGTATTACGTAGTACCCGATGGCGAGAAGTGGAATGCAGTAATCAACCTCCACATCAACCCAGCGACCGACACCAAGTATTTCAAGAACTTTGCCCTTATCATCTCCAACGATGTAGACCGCGGTGGTGAAGGATATGCCGAATACGGAGCCATCCGCTTTGATGTTACTGGTAGCCCTGAAACTTACAATTCCCAATGGGGCGATCATATCGATTTCCAGTACGTCTCGGGCACGTTGCTTCTCAATCCCGATGAAAACGAAACAGACCCCAATCTGCAAAGTTTGGGCGGCAAAGTGACACTCACCGTAGATCGCACCAATGCAGACGCTTTCACCGTAAAGATGACCAACGGCACAGCAGCCAAGACTTACGCGCAGCCATACAAGGAAGAAAATCTAAATACAGATACAAGCAACACCAACATCCGTTGCTTCTTGGTTCCAGAAGGTTCCTACATCGACTTCCAGCAAACCAACATTGAGCCTATCGGCGGTCTTACTTCTGCCAAAGACAAAAATCCGATATCAATGGAACTACAGAACGTACCCAATCAGGTCATTGTTGGTACTCCGCTTGAATCGGCTATGACCAACATATCGGCCATCGTTACCTTTGAAGAGGGAGTGACCAAAACTGTACCGGTTTCTGAGCTTTATATCTCTACCATTCCCGATATGGAGCAGCCAGGCATAAAAAACCTTGTAGCCATCTATAACAAGACCTTTAAAGGTGAGAATTGCGAACAACCGATTGTAGCTAATGCAACTTTTGAAGTTGTGGAACAGATTGTATCCATCGAAGTGACTACCCAGCCCTCGCACACACGATACTACTATTACACCTCGGAAGCTACCCAAAGTTTGGCAGATCGAACGATGGCCTTCGACCCGACAGGCATGGTGGTTACAGCAACTTACACCGACGGGAGTTCAAGAATCGTTGACAACGAGAAACTCAGCTTCTCTACTATTCTTGCGAAAGCAGGCTCTCAGACCGTCACCATTACTACCACTACCGGAGAAGAAGTCACCGCAACGATAGAGGTTACCGTCTCCGAATCTACAGCTTCTGTAGTGAAGAACAGTACCAACATGGTAGGAACCGAAGATAACTCAACAGTCTTCTGGGGAGCCATCTCTGACGATTTCAATGTACCTATAGGAGAGACAAAGTACATTACATTCACCAATTACAGTAGCCTGGCTAACAACTGGAACAACTTCGCTGTGATTCTCCGCAAAACCGATATTACCGCAGAATACGCAGTGGTTCGCGCTGACAACTATGGCTGGGGTAATGGATATGCAGCCTGCGTTCACAACGGAACACAAGGCGAATGGGGCACTTGGCTTGCCGGTATGAATGGAGCCAAAGTCACAGTCTATGTAACGAACTGTGGCAATAGCGTCGCCGATATTCAAGTAGTAATGGAGAGTACTACAGGTACAACCTCTACCCAATACTATTTAGGCATCAACACAGTGGATTCCAGCGACCTGAACTTTGCATTGACTGTTGACAATTGTCATCTTGTCTTCAATGAATAAGAATAACTATTAACTTTTCTATCATCCATACCGTCCCTCTTTATCAGAGGACGGTATGGACCTTAAAAACTTACTGACCCAATGAAAAAACTAACATTTTTCTTAATATCCCTGCTGACGGTTTTTACGGCTTGCTCTGATGGGCTTGACAACGTCGAATACAATAGAAACAGCGATATAGTCGTAGCCACTCCCGAAGCAACTGTAACGACAGGCACCTCGCTGACCGTTCATTCATCGGTCACCGGCAATCTGAATAACGTAGCCAAGAGGGGATTCTGCTATAGTGTAAACGTCTTAACTCCTACTATCAAAGACAATGTAGTGGAAGCAGACGAGAACTTCAGTGCAAGCATCTCCGGCTTGACGGGTAATACCGTTTACTACATACGCTCATATGTTTACGGCAACAGTCGTTACACTTACTCGGAAACATTCACGGTAACCACAGCAGCCTCAAGCCTTGACGAACAGCTCAAGAACTATGTGGCACCCACCTATGAAGACTATTACGTGGACATAGCCAGTTGGGACCAACGCAATCAATGGAACTTAGCAAACGTACACGATCCCACCGTGGTGCTAGCCGAAGACGGATATTACTATATGTATCAGACGGACGCCTCTTACGGCAATGCGCATACAGCCGGTGGACACTTTCACGGCAGACGTTCCAAAGACCTCGTAAACTGGGAATACTTAGGCGGAGTAATGCCGGCACTACCCGAATGGGTAATTCCGAAGCTAAATGAAATTCGCAAGGAAATGGGGCTGAACGAGGTTTCACCCGAAACCACAGATTTCGGCTACTGGGCACCCTGTGTGCGCAAAGTAAAAAACGGGCTTTATCGTATGTACTACTCCATTGTGTGCCCCGGTACTTTAGATGGAGCGAACTCTTGGGGCGAACGCGCCTTCATCGGTCTATTGGAGAACTCAAACCCCGCCAACAACAACGGCTGGGAAGATAAGGGCTATGTTATCACCAACGCCTCGGACAAAGGACTGAACTTCCATATCAAACCCGACGACTGGGCCAACTGTTACTACAAGTGGAACGCCATCGACCCAAGCTACCTGATAGACAACGACGGTAAGCATTACCTGATTTACGGTTCCTGGCACAGCGGTATAGCCGCCTTGGAGGTAGATGCCGAAACAGGGAAACCCCTAAACACACTGCCAGCCCCTTGGGGAACCAGCGAAGACATTGCTGCATACGGATCATTGATTACCACCAGACAAATGGGGAACCGCTGGCAAGCCTCGGAAGGACCGGAAATCATCTACAATGCCGCTACCGATTACTATTATCTATTTGTAGCTTATGACGCATTGGACACCCCCTACAATACCCGTGTCTGCCGCTCCCGAAATATCAATGGTCCTTACCTCGGCATAGACGGTGTCAATCTTAGTCAAGATGGAGGAGAAATGCTGCCCGTCGTTACTCACCCCTACAAATTCAGCAACAGCTATGGATGGGTAGGAATCTCACATTGTGCTGTGTTTGACGACGGCAACGGCAACTGGTATTACGCCTCACAAGGCAGATTTCCCCAAAATGTGGAAGGAAATGCTTATAGCAATGCCCTCATGATGGGACATATACGTTCTATCAAATGGACGAGTACAGGCTGGCCGGTCGTAATGCCCGAACGTTACGGAGCTGTCCCTCAAATAGCCATTACGGAAGATGAACTGGTAGGCAACTGGGAGCACATCGACCTCTCTTATTCCTATGGAAAACAGAAAGAATCGAGCAACATGACCCTCGCGGCCGACCATACCATTACAGACGGAAGCTGGAAAGGGGGAACCTGGAACTATGATACAGAAAAACAAATACTGACAGCTAACGGAGTGGAACTGTGCCTGCAACGCGAAACAGACTGGGAAGCCAATCCACGCACCCACACCATTGTCTATGCCGGCTACACCAACAACAAGACGTATTGGGGAAAGAAAAAGAAATGAGATACCCCATCCGCATCCTAAAAACAGCCTCAACAACCCGACATTTGAGGCTGTTTTTTTGCTTTTATGTTACATAACATATACAAGTGTAGTTAATACACTCAATAAAAGTGTTACTTTTACACCCAAAATCGGATAATTATCTCATTTACATTAAAAATAGAACCATGAAAAACAGTTTTCTACTTGCAGGAATTGCCGCACTGATGTTATCTGCGTGCAATAACAAGCCAGCTCAGGAGTTGACTTTGTCCGGTCTGAATCCGGTAAATTTCCAAACAGAAGTGAACAATGCCAAGACAGGTCTTTACACCTTGAAGAACAAGTCGGGCATGGAAGTGTGCATTACTAACTTCGGTGGCCGTATTGTTTCCATTATGGTTCCCGACAAAAACGGGAATATGCAGGACGTTGTTCTGGGTTTCGACAGCATTGCTGACTATGTAAACATCCCGAGCGACTTCGGCGCTTCTATCGGCCGTTATGCAAACCGCATCAACCAGGGAAGAATCGTATTGGACGGAGAAACAATCCAATTACCACAAAACAACTTCGGACACTGCCTGCATGGTGGTCCTAAAGGTTGGCAATACCAAGTATATGAAGCCAATCCGATTGATGAAACTACGCTGGAACTGACTCGTATCTCACCGGACGGTGACTCTAACTTTCCCGGCAACGTAACTGCTAAAGTTCTTTTCAAACTGACAGATGACAACGCTATAGATATAAAGTATAGCGCTACTACAGATAAGAAAACGGTCATCAACATGACTAACCATTCTTACTTCAACTTATCCGGTAATCCTTCAAAAGCTGCAACAGATCATATCTTATATGTAAATGCAGACAATTACACTCCGGTAGACAGTACTTTCATGACCACTGGAGAAATCGTAACAGTGAAAGATACTCCGATGGACTTTACTACTCCCAAAACAATAGGACAAGACATCACAAACTTCGACTTCGTTCAGTTGAAAAACGGAAATGGCTATGACCACAACTGGGTACTGAATACGAATGGAGACATTGCTCAATTAGCTGCAAAACTGACTTCACCTGAAAGCGGCATCACTCTGGAAGTATATACCAACGAACCGGGTATACAAGTTTATACCGGCAACTTCCTAGACGGAACTGTAACAGGCAAAAAAGGCATTACTTATAATCAACGTGCTTCCGTATGCCTGGAAACACAACACTATCCCGACAGTCCTAATAAGCCGGAATGGCCTAGTGTGGTATTGGAGCCGGGACAAACATACAACAGCGAATGTATTTTCAAATTCTCAGTAGAGAAATAATAGTTAACTTTTAAATATTAGAATTGTGGAAGCATTAGATTGGATCGTAATTGGAGTCTTCGCTTTAGCTCTGATTGGTATTATTGTTTGGGTTGTCAAACAGAAACAAAATGACTCAGCGGATTATTTCCTGGGTGGACGTGACGCTACGTGGATTGCTATTGGTGCATCTATTTTTGCATCAAACATTGGTTCGGAACACTTGATCGGACTGGCTGGTGCCGGAGCATCCAGTGGTATGGCTATGGCACACTGGGAAATCCAGGGATGGATGAT
>ENA-OOWX01001411-OOWX01001411.1-human-gut-metagenome-genome-assembly--contig:-NODE-1411-length-11596-cov-3.450394_pt1 | contig 11596 bp, 10 predicted proteins | sample MGYA00241583_ERZ501335 | MGnify/ENA primary metagenome ERZ501335 (study PRJEB25962, sample SAMEA2042731) | human gut metagenome | biome: human gut; feature: human-associated habitat; material: faeces...
TAGCCGCAGGATTTTCAGATAATCCATAAAATCTTACCGCATGATTGAAAATTGCGCTGAGTTGATTGTGGATTGTTTTCAGGTACACAGGGGAATACGGCATACCATTTTCATCTTGAAATGCAAGCATTATATTTTGCCAACGCAGTACATCGATTGGTTTGATATCGCAAATTCGATGGCTTGCGAAATAGGGCAGAATCTTTTTCTTTATGATGGCCTCTTTCGTGTACCATGTATTTTCTCTTAAGCGACTTTGCAGATTGTTTTTATACAACTCATAAAAAGATTCAAAGGTCATTTCCAAGTTTCCGTCATGTTTAGCAATAAACTCTCGTTCCCATGCCAATGCTTCCCGTTTTGTAGGAAATCCTCGTTTCATTTTTCTCTTCGTTTCTCCTGTCCAGTTTTTATAGCGGGCAGAGGCAAACCATGTTCCGTTTTTGTCTTTGTAAGCACCCATAATAGCCTCCTTAATATAAATTGATTTGACTATTATACCAAACTATACAAAAAACCTCTCAGCACTGCGTTATGCAATACTGAGAGGTTACTTAAAAGCCACTCGGAACGATTCATTCTTTGTTTCAAAACGGTATCACCTCAAAAAAGAGGATAATACAGAGAATCTGAATAACTACGATAAAATCAGTGCTTTTCAAATAACATAGATAATCTGTAGAAGTTTGACCTTTATTCCCACTCATTCTTGAATAAATATACTAATAAAAACGGTTATTAATCAAGTCTCTCATCACAAGAAGTGAACTCAAATTAACAAAACAAATGATTATAACTTATTAATCAGTAAATTAACATATATTTCAAATAAGGCTAAAAGGAATAAATCTTCCATTGTTTCAATAACTTCTCCATCGTATCCTCCCGGAGAACCGTATGATTTATCATTATTTTTATTTTTGTTCCCATAGATTGCTGAAAACTCTGCAATAACAGTAACCAACTGGCATGCTTCTATTTCTTCGCAACTTTCAAAATTATATTCCATCGATAACTGCTGAATTGGTGTAGTCTTTTTGTCATTGCTGTTAAACGCATTAGCCAAAACATCTGTAATATGATTTTGATATTCAAACTCTTGATGTGGTATTGGTTTATCAGCATAGTATTCTAAGCTACGAGCAAAATACTTTCCTCCCTCGTAAAAAACACTATTATCATCAGGGAAGTGCTTATTTAGCACACTTTCTATTGCAACCAAACACTTTTCAAAAATATTGTATTCACTGACTCGTAAATCCAAATCACAATATTCCAAAATCCTATTTTGGACTTCTTTAGTACAACAGCAAAATTCTCTATACATCTCTCTGTTGTAATAAAACAAATCATTATACATTGTGGCTATTGCACATAGCGGAATAAGCCCTCTGTCCTTATAATATTTAGAAATAAATGATACCGCTTGTGATTTCACACATTCTTGATGACGCTGTTCATCACGCATATCCTGCCTTTTTTCAAATTTCTCCATACGGTTACTTTGTCTTATTTGCAAGATTGCAATAACAATCGTGACTATCAACGCAACTCCCGCACAAATAATACTTATCCAGTCTGAAACAGTCATCATATAGGTCCTCCTTCTACTGTAAACTAAAATTTATCGTAAGATTTATGTGTTTATTATAATATTGATTTGATTAGAATTCAACTTAATGATTATTATGTGTGCTAACCTTATTTATTAAATGTATGAGCAGGATGCAAACCTAATAACATTTTTTGGCTTTGCTCCCCAAAGTGACATTTTATTTGTCACTTTGAATGTCACTTTGGATTTTTTCATTGCTTATGATAAAAATTAATATAAATTTTTACTTGTTTACCTTAATTTTTTTGAGGCAATTAAAGTTCATCATCATAAACTGCTTATGCTTTCATCACATTATCCGTCTAAAGCTCGTATTGCGTTATGACCTTGTGATTTCTTCAATAATACCATTTATTTTATTTAAAGCTTTTAAATAATCTTCTGATGTGGTTGTTCCTCGATTACCATTATTATCTTCTACAAGTGACTCAAATCTATATGCATAACTTAGTTTTCCATCAAATGTATTTATAAGATCATCGTTAATAAAGGTATTAAGGTTATCGTAAATGCTTAGATTGTGTAAATAAAAATATTCTTGTTTTAAAATTAAGTTAACGTTATCAATTTGCTTCATAGCGTAATCATATAATTTGTCTTCGATAAATTCATTATTTATACCTTTATCGATGAATTCAATCCACAAATCATTGAATCCGTCTGTGTTTAAAAATTTTTCGAGAAAAATAATAATTGCATCATAAATTCTTTTTATTGATTCGAGTTGACATTGTTCATATTTCATTTTGGGTATGTCCTTTCCGATTTCTTTTAATAAATTCTTATACTCTATTTTAAATATGTCGGATAATATTTTTATCATTTCTAATTCTGAAGGACCATTATTTATGTTTCTCCAATTGTGAACTGCGCTTGATGAAACATTTAATTTTTCAGCGAGTTCTTCTTCAAAATCACCTTTCTTGATACGGCAAAATTGACAATGCTTATTAAACATGATATTAAACGCTGAAAAGTTAAATTGGTATTCAGAATTATCTATAGTGAATATTTTAGTATTTTTACTAGTCATAGTAAAACCTCCTATGTATATTTTTGCAATTGCAAACAGATTATAACATACAAAAAATATTATTGAAAGATAGATGTCAATTCCTATTCATCTAACTAAATTTGAGTGATTTGAGTTACTTTTAGAAATGTTGGATAGATTATTTAATATTATTAAAGCATTTTAAAATATTGGAAACTTCTGATATCAGCTGAGATTTTGTTTTGTTTAAATGTATGCGCAACTTAATGTTGCAACGCAAAATTTGATTTGTTGTGATTGTTATATCGGCCTGTTGCAAATAATTGGGCTTTGTGTTACAATTATTTTGTCGAAATATATTTTTTGATGGAGGCATTATGATTGAAACTCTTAGTTTGCTATCGGAAAGTAAATCATCTTGTATAGTGAAACGCATTTATTCTTGTCCTTGCGGGAACGGCACTATACAGGAAGAACAAGATTACACTCCCGGTCACAGAGATGGATTTGCCTCCTTGTTGTGTAATAAGTGCAAGAATGATTATTATATTGATTTCGGCAACAGCAGTACAAAATGGTCAATAAAGAAAAGAAAGGAGTTAAAGAGTATGGATAATATTTGGTTGCTGACTGAAGAACGTCCTAAACCTTCTGTAATTTTACAAATCATCGAAATGTATTGTGCAGATTTTAATGATAAATTTACTTTTAAAGAAGAGATAAGAATCAAACCAATAACCCAAAACGGAAAGTTTGTCTTTGCTTATGTTGTTGAGGGACTTAAAGTTGAACAGGCGCAAAATATTTTTATAAAAACTATTAGCGGTTATTCAAGTTCCGTAGATTTTTTGCTTTTCAAACAGAAAAATATGCCCAAAGAAAATGATCTTACCGAAATTCCATTAATGGCGATTGAAGAAACAAAAACCAGTGATGATGAATCGCGCAACACGGGAGTATCTCAACGAGTTTCGAAATTCGTTTATTTAAGAAGCTTTTATCGTGATGTTAAAATGTATATGCTGTACAATGAAGAATTGGAAGCGCGTCCAAATAAAAAGCCATCAAACACAAGCATTTTTGGAACGAATATTCTTCTGTCATTAGGTGTAACTATCGTGGGGAAAGATACATCTAAATGGTTTGCTCCTTTCGAATCCTTAGATGAGTTAATAAAATTCAAGTCTAATATGAGAAAACCTCCAAAAGGCAATGTTCCAGTGAGAATTACTAAATATGCTGACAGAATAGAGGTGTCAGGACGATTGTCAAAGCCTGCTGATAAAGGAAATATTGGACATGATCCTAATATAGGAACCCTTTCTATGATTGGCGCCGGACTACGTTTATTTGGTTGGACGGGAAATATCGTGATTACTCTTCACGGTGTATCACAAGAATATGTGACTGATAATCCAACAAATAAGTTTTTGTTTAATTGTAGTTTGCTGAATATGTCTCTTGATGGATTGGCAATGCCGTCTATTGTGTTACCTGATTACTATTGGCATTATGAAAGAAAATCAGAAAAAGTTGCATCTATACTTCTTCATTTAACCTGTCTTTATTCAGGAATCAAAGGAATATATGAGAATCATGCCGGATGTGAACGCAGTTATTTTAAGACTAGTACTGGTTCACTTATAGCGTTGCCTAAAAAAGACGAAAGTGGTAAAAATTTATTACTTCCCGATGTTGTTCTTCGCGATGATGTTGTACAAGAAATATACAATGTCGAAGGCAAAAAATTGACAACGTTAAAGCAAGGCTTGAAAGAAATAGAAACATATGATGCCATTGAAAATGAGTATATCAAAGTTAAATATCCTGGATATAAAATTGAACGTTGGTTATCAATTTTTGGCGGTAGGTACAGAGGAGTACCTCACGAAAAAGTTTTGATATATCTTAATGACTACGGAGAGGTTTATATAAACAATGCCGCTCCTGCGAACATCAAAGCAGCGTTCAACAGAATCGGCATTACTTGTTAATATTTTCGGAATATTAAAATATATTGATGTATTTGATTTGCGACAAAATCAAACGGATATCCATAAGGAAACAATTTTGAAGATTGATCTGCCCAAATTTTCAACCCTCTGTAATAAAGTTTGGGTATATCGTTAAGGGTATCAATTATTTTTGCATGTAGAAGATTGGTTTCCTTTTTCTTGGGTTGTAAATCCTTGCAAAAAACAACTAAATAGCCTTTTGACTTAAGGTACGGCAACGATTTTTGAACAATCTCCTTTAATAAGGGGAAGAACGCTTCAGGGCTTACATTACCTAAGTCAGCGGAACTGTTTGTAAACGGGGTTGCGGTTTTACCATACACGGGTATGTCCGCCCCCGTTTTTTCTTTTGACATCATATTTGCATACGGAGGGTCAATAAGAATCATTCCAGCTTGTTCGCCATTAAGTAATTGAGATATTGTATTTACATCTTCAAGCAAACAGTTGCTATCACCGCATAAACAATGCTGTTTGGGCAATCCCAAACATTCAGCAGCGGCATAATATGTTTCAATAAATTTTGGATTAAGGTCTATTCCGGCTGCCCGTCGATTACAAAGGGAAGCTCCCAAAAGTGTTCCGCCAACACCCATGAAATAGTCGAAAACAATCTCATTCTCTTTGGTAAAAAATTGAATAAGATCGCGCATTAATTGAGGTGGTTTTGGAGATGGATGGATTTTACGTATATGATGAGCGTAACTTTCTTCACCCCGAGTAGAGTATCGTGTATTCAAAACAGAGCAAAGTTGGCTGGTCCATTCTGCTCCAGATAAATCATTAATTTTATTCGTTAAGCAGAATCTTTTTCCGTTTGATATTTCAATACTAATATCACTTCCAGGAACAAAGAAAGCATTCTCGATATCATCTTTTACCCATCTTGGCAAAGAAGATATTTCTTCTGCTGTTAAAATATCTTTTACTTTACGCTCCATTTATCATCTCTCACATTTTAATAATTTGTAACTAATACTTCAACTGTAGCATCATTTTTAGCTTTGAATTGATAATTGCAATTAGAATAACTACTGTTAATAAAATGAATGTTATATTTTTGCGCCCAAGCTTTAAGAATCTTATTCTCATAGCCTTTATGATCAAATACATTAGACAGAGCAAATCTAATTCCTCTCGCATTTGCATCATCTAAATATTCATAGAGAGCTCTTTCTTCGTCTTCTCCCCAATCATGAAAACCTCGATTACCGTCGTTGTATGAACCATTAGTAATTAGATAAGGTGGATCGCAATAAATAAAATCATCTGAGCCTAACCCATCGAGGTTTATACCCCTAAAATCTCTTGTAAAAAATTCGAGATTTTTACTTTTCATAGAATCCATAAATAATAAGAGATTGCGTTTTGTGGTTTCGGAAAATTGACTGCGATTTCGACCAAAGGGGTTATTATATTCTAACCGATTGTTAAAGCGAAATTGATAATTAAAAGAAAAACATGAAAGAGTGAATAAGTCAATGGGATTTCCTGTTTGATTATAATAATCACGAAATCTTTTATAGCCCTCCTCATTTTCTTTCGACAACTGATATTCATTGATTTTTTCTTCTATTCTTCGCAAAACTGTTGCTTCATCCGCGTAACAAAAAAAGCGAACCATTTCAACAATACGACTGTTTAAATCATTGCATATAGTTTTATTAGACTGCACATTTGCGGAAACATTAAAACCGCCGGCAAAGAGGTCTATAAAAGTATCAATATCCGTGGGGAAAAGTTCCATTAATTGAGGAAGTAGTTTGTATTTTCCACCGATATAATTCATAGGACTTTTTACAAAACGCTTTTTATCCGTTTGTGGAAAGAGTTGCATTTGCTCACCTTGGGTTGCAATTATACGCTTACCTTGTTTTTGTCGAGCCACCATCTTTTGAGCATAAAATATGTATTCATAGTGCTCGGATTTTCCGTTTTGAGGTGTCTTTGATTTATAACGATTGTATGGGATCTTGTACACTTTAACGGATTCTTCTATACAGTGAAGTTTAAGAATTTCAACGATTTCTTCTAAAGATAAAAGACCGTCATCACTGTAACTGATTATTATATGTTTAAAATCAGCATTTGAAATAAGGGCGTCAAAAGATGCTTTAACATTTCGTTTTATACAATAATTCGATTTTTCATTACCATAAGGTCGAACACCGGTTACTCCCTTCAATATTGGAGAATCATATTTGGCGATAGTTTCAAGAAGATGATAGTTCGGCAAATATTGTCTTTCATTATAGGGTGGATCTATATAGAGAATATCACCGCTGATTTTTTTTATAAGCTCATTAGCATCTTCGTTATAACATATGTTACGTTTTGAATTGTTTAGAACGCCAAGTTTAACTAGTTCTAGGCGTTTATATGCTCGTTTATCCCAAGTCTTCAAATATGCACCATAGGTTCCAGTTGTATTAGATACAAAGGGAACTGCTTCAATCAAAGAAGCTAATAAATATTTGTATTCATATGAATCGATGAACTGTTTTTTTCTCCAATTTTCAATAGTTGTACGAATGAAGTCGATTCGTTTTGCGTTCTCTATAGTTAAATATTGGCGCCCCATAGCACCTGCTGGAGAATATTCTTCGGTTACAAAACCAATAACATTGGTTACATCTTCAGTTTCTAAATATGCGAACGGATCTGAAATCCCGATAGATTTAAGATTTTCGAATGTAGGTACATTATTATTCTCAATAGTTGCAGCAGTAAGTACATATGAAAAATACAAAAGATCATTACTAATTATTCTATAATATTGTTTGAAAAATCTTGATACAGAACCGGTGCCAGAAAAAATATCGCAGAAAATCTCGCTTTGGTCCATACAATTCTCATCAATTACGGCCTTTATATTTTCTAAAAGGTTTGTTTTATTTCCAATGAATCTCATTTTATGAAACCTCCACATCCTATAACATCCTACTTGTACATTTTACGATATTGCGTAGGAATAGTCAAGAGGTTTTAAAAATATAAAGATAAGGTTTTTATAAAAATCTCTCAAATTTACAATGAGCAATATAGCGTATATATGTATATAATTAATTTATAAAAATATGTTGAGAAACAGGCAGAATTGTGATACAACTTATCATGTATATTTACAGCGATTATGTTCTGTTTGTAATAAAACGCAACGATATAATACTTATTATGAAAAGTCATAAAAATATGGGTTATAGTTAAGCAACGGTAAAAATCGGTTTATTAAAATACTTGCGCAAGAGCGTAAACAGACAATTTATTATAACAGAGCATCAACAAAAATCAGTCATTCTAATTATGGGCTATGATTTAAACAGTAACAGAACCGAACAACATAAATTGAGCGTTTAATTATAAACAAGTCCGTAAAAAATGGACAATAGAAAAAAACCTCTTGATGTAGAATGAATACATCAGGAGGGAATTTTTATGCCAAGAAGTTATCGACATATAAGCAATTACGAAAAAGAAATATTAGAATTGAAAGCACAAGGATTGACTCTGAAAGAAATAGGAGCATTTACATAAATATCCTAATTTGCTTAACAGAGAGTTTGAAGCTGAAAGACCAAACCAAAAATGGGTAACAGATATATCATATATACCAACTGCACAAGGTAATTGTTATCTGTCAGTAATACGAGACCTTTACGACAACAGCATTGTGTCATATCAAATGTCAAAAGATATGAAGTTAAGCTTGTACTTGATACTATCAAAAAAGCGATAAAAAAAGAAAATGTCACCGCAGAGTTGCAGTTCCACAGTGACCAAGGGTCGCAATATGTCTCACACGACTATTTTGTGACAACACAATCATACGGCATAGCGCCGTCAACGTCAAGGCGTGGTAACCCATATGACAATGCTTTAGCCGAAAATTTCTTTTCCATACTCAAAACGGAATATATCCGAATACATCAACTTCTACAACAATTACCGTATTCAAACTAAAACAAAACTGACTCCGCTTGAAAAACGAAATCAGTTTGTTGCTTAAAATTTAATTACTTTACCTTAGGCTTTCTTTTTTGTACTATCTGCACAATCTGGGGCAGTTCAGTTTTCTATCGAGCTTTTAGTAATTAGTATTTTTCAATTTGGATTTGATCTATTCTATAATCAATATAATCTTGAGCTATCTCCTCTCTTAATGACCATATTTTTTTATATAACTTTGAATTTTCCTTGCCTCCATCCTCCCATTCTTTATAAATCGACTTATATTTTTCATATTTTTCATTTATAGCTTTATTATCACTACTGAAACTTTGACGCATAATCTGTTTTTGTATATGGTATTGGTATTTGACAGAGGTAGTCATTTCTAAATGCTCTTTAATCAGAGCATCGCAAAAGGCATTGTTTTCTTCATTATCCGGCAAATTTAATTTTTCATATTGTGTAGTTATATATTCGATTTCCTTATTTTCTTCCGACTCGCTTAGTGAAAAGCTATCAGCCTCTGCCAATTGAACAATCGCCTTTTGCTCAATAGCCTTTTCAAGCGGTTTATTTGTATGGCTTGAATATTGAATTAAGCACAGTTCTTTGTTTGTAATATCAACATCATTAACGGCAGCAACAACTTTTCTGTCTGAATTCAAATACTCATAGCGAATACTTTCAAGCGTATACTTATCCGATGAATTATTGTGAACTATGAAATAAACGCCTAAAATAATACTAACAAAGCAAAGCAGAACAAGTACTACAATTATTATTTTTCTCTTCATTGATAAATGCCCTCCACGATCTAGTAAGAAACAACTGTTATGGTTGCCTGGTCAACACTTTGATTTTCGTTCCAAACAGTTTTTACAATATAATTATCGCCAATACTTTCAAAATTTTTTGCACGTCCACAATAATGCAAATCTTTTAAATCTTGTTCTTTTATTGACGGAACTTTAAGACTTGGAAAGTAAAATGTATCATTTCCCCAGTCGTAATAATCTCTTAAACTAAAAGTTGTTAACATAGTATACTGGTTCCCAGACTTAGTTGTAGTGGATTTAACCCCTATACTTACAGAATTGGCTGCAGCATACCAATCCCATTGGTCACTTGATAGATCTGTCAAACTACCTGTTCCTATTGTGGTAGCATAATAATTTTCAAATGCCATTTTAACATTTGTCAAATCATTAGTAATATAGTTTTCAGAAGCATCCATGCATCTTTGAATTTGTAGATTTCGTAGATTGCTTTGATTCTCTATATCAAATATGCTTTTAACTTCTCCAAAATTAAGAATAGTACCGGTATTATCTCTATATCTCTGGAATGCATTGGCTGCTCTTGGATACTTATCTTTAAATTCTTCTATCAATATATCTATTTTTTCTTCCGTCTTTTTTAGTTTCTCATCATCAGGCCTGTTATTTTTGTTTTCGGCTAAATCATAATATGAATTATAATAAGAATCTTCAGTTTTTTTAGTCTCATTGTAGTGAGAATCTGTAACAGAACTATTTTTTCCAAAAACGATATATCTTGGCTCGCTACTACCATCATCAAACTTCACATCATAAATAAAAATTTTATAAAGATTATTATCGTTATAGATATTGGCTATTCTTATGTATTTTTTATAAAATGAATTATTAATAATTTTATTATAAGAATTCACAGAAAAGCCCATATGAGTTAGAGTTTCATTGTTAATTGCTCCATCTTTTACAGACAAATTATAAGCCTCTTGATATTCCTCAACAGCAGTAACTAATTCATTATTATACTGTTTATCTATAGTATCTGTATAATGTCCTGTTTCATATTTGAAATATGCCTTAATTGCTGCAATTTCATCATAATATTTACCATAAGTATAACCTATATCGCTAGCGACTATGACCAGATAATTTGTAGCAACATAGCCAATTTTTCCATTTGAAAGTTGAATTTTATCCCAAGTATATCCATTAGCAGTTGCAACCGCCTTTTTTATTCTTTTTCTGACGATTAGTCTGCCAATTTCTTATTGATGGCAATGTATGAAATCAATCCCAGTACCATCAGAACTGCTGAAGTACCTAAAATGGTATTGTTGTTTACATTACCGGTAAAGGAACATGCAACCAAAATTACAGCTCCCACCAAGACTAATATCAAGCCCAGATTTTTTAATAAACCTTTCATGTGTGTGTATTTTAATAGATTATTATATTCTTGTCACAAAGAAAAGCATAATTCTTTAACAAGCGAAATTATTTTTGCAAAAAAACCATATTTTAATAAAGAATGAAGAATGACGAATGAAAAACGAAGATTATTAATCACTAAACCCTAATCGCTGATCACTGAATTTCAGTCTTTCGTATTGAAAAATATTTTTCTCAATACTTCCTGGCTTATGCTCAGTTCTTCTACGGTAATGCCGCGTAATGCTTCTTTTAAAGTTTGGTTAGCGATTACCCGTGCGCGTTCTTCCAGTTCTTTTCCATCTTTGGTGAGGTGGATAAGATTGGTGCGGCGGTCTTTTTTATCCGAGATACGGACTACCAGATGTTGACGTTCCATGTTATCAATCAGGCGTGTCATACTGGGCTTGTCTTTAAAAGTTGCATTGCACAACTCTTGTTGCGTCACTCCGTCTTTTTCCCACAAAAAGATGAGGACAGTCCATTGTTCCGGAGTAATCTCCAAACCGTTCTGGCGGAAGTTACGGGACAGTTTTCGGTTGATTGCGGCGGAAACTTTACCATTCAGGATGGCAAAAATCAGCCGGATGTCAAAGTTAAATTGCTCGATCATGAAATTATTGTTTAAACAACTTTGCAAAGGTAAGTCACTTCTATGATAAATCCTACCTTCAGGCACAAAAAAACATTAAATGTTTGTAGATCAAAATAAAATCCCTACCTTTGCACCGCAAATTTTTAAACGAATTATTAATTCATTAATTAAACAAGTATGAATCAATACGAAACCGTTTTCATTTTAACTCCCGTTTTGTCTGATGTT
>ENA-OOWX01001417-OOWX01001417.1-human-gut-metagenome-genome-assembly--contig:-NODE-1417-length-11532-cov-2.455955_pt1 | contig 11532 bp, 14 predicted proteins | sample MGYA00241583_ERZ501335 | MGnify/ENA primary metagenome ERZ501335 (study PRJEB25962, sample SAMEA2042731) | human gut metagenome | biome: human gut; feature: human-associated habitat; material: faeces...
ACCGGAGCGGAGCGTAGACGTGGGAGTGCGCAGCACGGAACAATCCGTAGGTATCGTAGTTGTGGGGCTTTTGACCACACATCTTAATTAGAAACTATTAATGAAGCTGTCTGTATATAATGCGGACGGCAGGCAGTAGTAAGTTGTCGGAACGGATTCTGACATAAACAGTCTACATTCAAGGAGGAGTGTTATTATGAATAGTATATCAAGTGGAAGCTATGCTTCAGTAGCAGGCAATTATGCCTACACAGGTTATGGTACATCTGGCACAGGAAAGACTAAGGCCAATACAGCAGCATCAAGTGCAGGTACTAATAGCAGTTCTAAAGCCGAACAGGGCACAGGAGCGGTATCATCATCTTACAGTGACGTGCCGGCATTAAAGAAGACAGCAGTGACAGGTCAGACCATAGGTAATCCAAAGTTAAGTGAAAAAGCTGCAAAGTATTATGACGAACTTAAGAAAAAGTACTCTAATATGAACTTCATACTCGTAAGTGAGGATATGAAGCAGCAGGCAAAGGCAAATGCTTCAAGTTATGCAAACGCTAACAATATGGTAGTCCTTATAGATGAGGATAAGATAGAGCGTATGGCGGAGGATGAGAATTACAGAAAGCAGTACGAGGGAATAATAGCTAATGCTGCAAGCGGACTGTCACAATTAGGAAACAGTATAGCAGCAACCGGAGCCAATGTTAAGGGTTATGGAATGCAGGTCAATGACAATGGAACTGCCACATATTTCGCCGTTCTTGAAAAGTCAAGCGCTGCACAGAAGGAAAGAATAGAGAAGAATGCAGCAAAGAAAAAGACTGAGCAGAAGGCTAAGGATAAGAAGGCCGAAAAGAAAGCGGAGCAGGAAAGAATAAAGAAAAATAAAGATAAAAGCAATAAAATCAGTGATGATGATGACGAAGATGATGATAGTGTATCAGACACAGTTACAATAACAGCATCATCTATAGAAGAACTGTTGAGTAGGATACAGAAAGAATCACAGAGTTATCTCAGCGATAATATATTATCAGATGCAGAAAAGAGTGTCGGAAGAGGTTTTGATTATTTTTTATAGTGTGTAAAGAGGTGTGTACATATGAAGATAATAGATGCACAGGAAAGATACCGCAGCCAGATTCAGAGTTATCGCAGTGAGATGTCAAAAGTTGCAAAGAGAAGAAAGGAAATACAGGAACAGCTAAAAGGTGCTACTGGAGAAGATAAGGAGGCACTTGACAAGGAAGCTGCGACTATTGAACTTACATACAAGTCTTTACAGGATAAGCAGGATGAGTATTATGATTATATGAATAGTCTTGCCGACCAGTGGTGTGCCTGGGCTAATGCAGAGTCCTCCAAGCAGCAGTGTGAAGAGATGAAGAAGTACTATGAAGACCTTGGAAAGATTATGGAGGTTGCCAGACGTCTTATGAAGGGCGACATAGTTCCATCCACAGATGAGAAAAAGCTTATTGATTATAATGATAAGCTGTATCAGATGGCAAAGAATATGGGTGAGATGGCAAAGGCAGAAAAGAGAAAGAAGCACAAGTCGCTGTGGGAGGACGAGGAAGAAAAGCAGTATGATGACCCAGAAGTAGCCAATAATAAGGAAGCGCAGGGAGAAGCACCACAGTTAGTAAGTGCCTCTGATATTATGAGCGGTGCAGGATATAGCAGTCCAGACGGGCAGTAGAGTTAAAATAAATACGAAAGAATGAGGTAGTTATATGCCACTTAGTATCAATATTAATGTTAATAATTCGGATATGAGTATCAAGAATGAGAGGACTGGCGTAAAGAAGAATATTAAGTCGTTAGATGCCAGAAATCTTAATCTTATGACGGACAGGCAGCAGATGATGGATGAGAAGAGAGCTGGTGCCAGAAAGCAGGCGATGAAGCTTATATCTGATGCGTGGAAGGGTGACAATAAGGCATCTGATGGAATAAAGGCGATGGAAAAGACAAAGTCGGATATCGCAGTAAGAAATGGAGAGCTTAAAGAAAAGCTTAATGATATTAAGAAAAGTCAGGAAACACTAAGAGAGCAGTATGGTGTAGATAAAGATTCAGAGGAGCAGAAAGACCTTGAGCTTTTGATAAAGTATCAGGATAATAAGAATGGAATTGCCAATGATAAGTTCTCACAGGATGAGCTTGACAGATTAAAAGAATTACAGGATCAGCCTCTTACGGAGTATCAGAAGAAAGCGCTTATGGCCAATGCAGGAAAAGATTCCATATATACAGAGATTGACAGAAATCAAACTAAGGCGATGTGCCTTACAATGTCTATCAATGATGCCAAGACAGAGCAGCTTAAGTCACAGGATATGATAAAGGCTAGTGAGGCAGCGGATAGTATAATAGAAGCCGCAGAAAAAGATATTTATGGCAGTCTTATCAATGAAGGAAAGAATAATATAGATGATAAGATGGAAGAGAATAAGGAAAAAGCTGATGAAGCTGAAAAGAAGCAGGAAGAAAGACAGGAGCAGATAGACGAGGCTAAACAGAAGCGTAAGGAAGAGCTGGATATAATAGAAGGTGATATAGAAGCCAAGAAGCTTGAACAGTCAGTAACTGTTACAGATGAGAAAACAGGTCATATGGAAGAAGCCCAGAGTCAGGTTAATCAGATAATGAAGAAGAATAATATGATTAATGAGGATATAAAGGGGATTGAGATTGACCTTAATTTCTAGGAGTTCAAATGTTAAGACGGGGGTAGCCCGCGGTGTAAGTTTAAGAAAGCAGGGTTTTCTTAGATTAATGGTATTCGTCAAATCAGCGAAAAGCTGATATCAGGCAGCTTCTAGCTTTACTGATAAAAGAAGATATACCTATTCCGGAAGATTTAATTGACCGATATATTCGCAAAACATCTGACCCAAAATCCATAGATGAAGAACTTCCGATTTATCGACCACCACAAAAAAATCAAAAAACTTACACACTTTACTTGACAAACTCCTAAAGAAGAACTTTATGCATTTGTAGTTCTTCTTTAGGCTTTTTGTTTAACACGGACCATTCATTGCGACTATAGTATATCTATGTTTCCCATGTTGACATCAATGGTAATCATATTGTCTGAAGAGGTGTTATTGCTATAGTTATGTTTGCTGTCTGCTCCGAATACGGTTATATTACCAAGGTCGGTTGTAAGATTATATCCATATTTATCAGAAGTTACAGGCTTTATAGTAGCATTTCCCATATCGACAGATAAAGATATATTATTAAAGCTGCATTGGCTGATTTTTGCATTTCCCATATTTACATCTCCTTTGCAGGTGTCAAATTCACATCCGGATATATCAAGGTTTCCCATATTCATATCGCTACTATAGGTGTTGAATTCACAGCCTGATATCTCCAAATTTCCCATATCAATATCCGCATTTATAATTGAACTTTTAATATCCGCAATCGATACATTACCGGCGTTAATATCAAGCCCCAGGCTTTCAAGTGTAATGTCAGAAGGAATTGTTATTGTAAGCTCTGACTTAGTGTTTGAGAAGCCAACATTAATTAAAGAATGTCTGATATTTTTTTGTTCAATAGTCAGCTTATTACCAGATATCGAATATTCTGGTATATAGTTTTTATTGCCCGTGTAACTTACGTGAAAAGAAGTTCCTTTCTTTATATAAATGTTGCCAAATGACATATCAATATCGAGGGTGTCAAATGAAGATAAGTCTTCATCATAAGTTACTGTATTGCGGCTGTGTCCAAATATTGTATAGCCTTTAGAGGAGATACCCCATACATTTATTATAATGCCTACAACCATGCATACCGCTGTTACGCTGTATATAATTCCGAGATAGATTTTTTTATTCATAATGTGTTACCTTTCTGTATATGTGTTATTGGACTCACTGTCATTTTAAGTCTATTTTCTCAAAAAACTTTTAAGTATGCGGTATATAATGGCTGCAATAGGCCATATTATCCATGAAAAAGCCCAGTTAAATGTAAGAAAGCTTAAGCTTAAGTATATACAGGAAACTGTAGGCCAGAATACAGACATTACAGTTGCGGCTGTAGGATTAATATACTGTACATCTTTATTATAGTCTGAGGTGTAATTACCTGATATTGTGTCTGAGCCGTTAAGTGATAACAGCTTTCTGTATGAGCATGCCGCATTTGCCTGAAAAACGATAAGCATAACGCCAACAGAGCACAGAATAAATAAAAATGCACCAGACACATTATCAGATATATTAAGGTTAAGGCTGTCAATAATAATAGCCGGTACTACACATATGATACAGAGCATAATGCCCACGGCAAGGCATATTGTATATATAGGCTGCATACGTTCTTTAGAATTCTGTACATACTGGGAGGTCTGGTAATCAAGCATACACAAGTTATGGTTGATGTCTTCAAATCTTTTAAGTGATGTTCCTGCAATAATAAACAGGGCTACTGCTACAGCTATGCTGACAAACATAAGCGAAACCATAATAGCTTCCATAAAAGTTATATTAAACAAATCGCCTATTATTGGGAATACAGGTGAAAATATACATAACATAACGCCTAGTGCAACAAGAAAGCTGCGTTTTGAGTATGCATGTATATAACTTTTTACTTCATCAAGTGAAAGAATTCTTCTGTTGTCGGCAGCTTCATGTGGCTGGCTGTTAATTCCAAGTGTATCGGCAAGTTCATCAAGATTACCGAATTCAGAGATTACAGTTCCAACAGCTTCATTTTCACTTTTTCCTTCCTGAATAAGTTCATTATACTTATCCTCCATCATACCAAGCAGCTCAGTCTTGGCACGGATAACTTCTGGTGTGTTTGGCATATTGGCAAACATTGTTTCAAGATAACTTTTGATAGTTTCCATATTGTCCTCCTCATATTTTGTGATTAATGTAATAATGTCATGTTCAAAAGATGCTTTGTCCCTGATAATGCCTACAAATTACTTCGTTGCTTTGCAATTCATGTAGTTAGTTGCGTATAAAATGTTCAATAACCTCTTTCGTCAGTACCCACTCGTCACAGCGCGCTTTATAGTATTCACGTCCGCTGTCAGTAATACTGTAGTAAGTACGCTTCTTTCCACCATTTTCGCCAACACCCGGAAAAGATGTTATATATCCGTTTTTTTCAAGACGTGTAAATGCGGAATAAAGGGTTGTTTCTTTCATAATGTACTTTTCGTTAGATAATGCTTTAATCTGCTTGGATATCTCATAGCCATATGAGGGTTTATCAAGCAGAAGATATAAAATTATAGTGTCATTGTATCCTCTTATGATATCGCTGCTGATACCAGCCATATATTATGACCTCCTTACTTTATTGGATAGTTACTGCTGACAGATATGCTAGAACAGCGGTATATATGCCAGCAGTAGTCTGGCTATAAGTTACTACGGCTATCATACTACGACAGTCGTAGTACATCTGACGTAGTATATATATCATATATGGGAGGATATGTCAATATGAGGGGGAGAGGAATAAGGTAATAAAAATTTTAATTATTGCTTGGCATTTTTAAAGAGAAAAATAAGTTTTATAAATTATGAATATATATTATTGACATATAAGTATATATATGATACATTTACAATACGTTATGCATAACACACAAAAAACAGATGCAGTATATTAATAACATATTCAATTAATGTTCTTATGAGAATTCGTTATCGGTTCAGATATATTTCCATATGAATTAAAGTGAAGCGTCAGCTGTTATTTAACTATAAAATTAGAGAAAGGCGTATTATGAGTAAAAAGAATAAAATTAAGCCAGATGTAGTTATGAAGGAATTCTGGAGAGTGAATGAAAGATTTGCAGACCTTTTTAATGGCGTTCTGTTTCAGGGAGAAGCAGTAATAAGGTCGGATAGATTATGCGAGTTAGATACGGATATGTCAGGTACCATAAGGTGGAAGGATGGGGAGAGCACATTAAACTGTGTAAGGGATATTGTCAAGAAAGAGTATGATGGTGTAGAATTTAATATATTCAGAAGATGAGTATAATGAGGCAAGTCAGAGAATGTCTGCAAAGAATTCGTAAATATTCCAGAAATATATTGACTTGAAGTCTACTCTAGGTGTTATTCTTATTTATATTAAGAGCTATATAATCTTAGATAAAATTATATATAATGCAAATTAAGGCATATAGTGAAAATGAATTTTTACACGCAGGATTAGTGTCCGCACGCACCTGACACCATTTCGTTATATGCAAAAATGTGCGTAGAAAAGAGGATTATTATGACAATCAAAGAAGTAAGCGAAAAGTATGATATATCACAGGATACATTAAGATATTATGAAAGAGTTGGACTTATACCGGCGGTTTCGCGTACATCAGGAGGGATAAGGAACTACGATGATGAAGCTCTAAGCTGGGTTGAAAATGCTATATGTATGAGAAGTGCAGGAGTTCCGATAGAAGCACTGATAGAATATGTAAAACTCTTTCAGGAGGGAGATTCAACAATACAGGCAAGATTAGAGCTTTTACAGGAGCAGCTTGCAGGTCTTGAAGAACAGAAAGTGCATATAGAATCAACTATGAAGCGTCTTAATTATAAGATATCGTGTTATGAAAAAGCAGTTAAGACAGGTAAGCTTGTATGGGATAATTGTGAGGAAAAGTGAGGCAGCGATATGGAGATTAATAATAAAAATGTTGGAAATGAAAATGTAAAAAAAGCCGCATACAGATTATATGAGTATATAATGCAGTCAGATAATATTGTGTTTTTTGGTGGAGCAGGAGTGTCAACAGAATCTGGCATACCAGATTTCCGTAGTAAAGATGGTCTTTATAACCAGCATGATATTGAGTTTGATGCTTATGAGCCGGAATATCTTCTAAGTGAAGAATGTCTTCATCATAAGCCAAAGGTGTTCTATGAGTTTTATAGACAGAAGATGGATGCGAGGGGAATAAAGCCTAATATAACACATTATGTTCTTGCAAAGCTTGAGCAGATGGGAAAATTAAAAGCAGTGGTTACACAGAATATAGATGGTCTTCATCAGCTTGCAGGAAGTAAAAATGTTATAGAACTTCATGGCGCGACCACAAGGAATTACTGTGAAAGGTGTCATAAGAAATATCCATCAGATTATATATATGAAAGTAAAGAGGCTATACCAGTATGTACGGAATGTGGTGGAATGGTACGACCGGATGTTACGTTATATGGAGAACAGCTTCCTGATGGTGCATATGAAAATGCAGTTAAAGCCATAAAGCAGGCAGATATGTTTATAGTGGCAGGTACATCACTTAAAGTATATCCGGCAGCAGGACTTGTATGGGACTTTAAAGGCAGTCATCTTGTTGTGCTAAACAGAGAGGCATTAGATTTTAAGCTTAATCCTGAAAGTGATATTGAATATACAGGTTCAATGGGTGATGTGTTTGCAGAACTGGATAAGAAGCTATAGCATGTGGAAAATTCAAAATTGAAACTTAAAAATATATAAATCAATACCCCATAAGAAACGCTTGGGAGGACGTTTCTTATGGGGTATTTGTTTAAGGAGAAAGTGATTCTTGTTAATTGTTAGGGAGGTTTAACAAGTAATCGTTTATGAAAAAGTTATTATTAAAATAATCTTTATTGAAAGAAATAAAATCTTAAATATCTTTTTAAGCTTTGTAATGGGATGTTTAAAAGCTTATGAAGAATTATGTCTTATGTCCTTCAACAGTTATTATAATAGAGTGAAAATGTGACGTGAATATGGAAAAATTGTGATAAAAATGTGAAGAGAAAAAATATTGAATATGGTTAAAATACATTTGCTAACAATAAAGCCTTTAGAGTATAATAACTCTAAAGGCTTTTTTGCGCATAAAACAGCGCATGGTTTGTATTTGTAGAAAGATTGTCAGGTATCAGAAAAGGGGAGGCAATATGAAGAGTTTAAATATTCCGGTTGGGGTATCAGATTTTACAGAAATCCGCCAAAATGGATATTATTATATAGATAAGTCTGGTCTGATTAAAGATATTCTGGAAACTACATCGACAAAGGTTACTTTAATTACAAGACCAAGGCGTTTTGGAAAAACTCTTGCTATGAGTATGCTGGATGCTTTTTTTGATATACGTAAGGAAAGCAAAAAGCTATTTGAGGGGCTTGAAATATCAAAACAGCAGGATTTATGTGCTAAGTGGATGAATAGGTATCCAACTGTATTTGTATCGTTCAGGCAGGTTGAAGGGCTGGATTTTGCTGGGGCTTATGATATGCTTACAGTTGTCATTGCTAATCTTTTTAATAAGCACATTTATTTACTTGATAGTAAGAAAGCAACTGAGTTTCAGAAAAAATCATTCAGACAGCTGCTTAGTGCAAATGCATCAGTAAAAGAGGTTAAGAGCAGTATTGAACTTCTTATGAATATGTTATACGACTATTATGATAAGCCGGTTATTCTTCTTATAGATGAATATGATGTTCCTGTAGCAAAGGCGAATAATAATGGTTATTACAATGAAATGTTAGATGTTATGAAGAGTCTTATGCAGACAGTAAAAGATAATCAGGCACTTAAGTTTGCAGTTATTACAGGCTGTCTTAGAATTGCAAAGGAAAGTATATTTACGGGTATGAATAATTTTGTATCTGATACTATTACAGCTTCACGTCTTAATGAATATTTTGGTTTTGTTCAAAAAGAGGTAAATCAGATTTTATATGATGCAGATGCAGAAGCTTATGCGGATACTATTAAAGAATGGTATGATGGCTACCATTTTGGAGATTATGATATATATTGTCCGTGGGATGTTATGAATTATATTCTGGTTTTGCAGTATAATCCGAAAGCAAGACCTGAAAGTTATTGGAAAAATACAAGTGACAATGCAATTATTCGTTCATTTATAGATTATGCAGGAAGTAATATAACTAAAAAGCTTGAAATTCTTATGTCAGGTGGTTATATTGTCCAGCATATAGATGAGTATCTGACTTATGATTATTTACATTCAGATGAAGATAATTTATGGAGTATTCTTTATCTGACAGGATACCTTACACGGGTAAGGGAAAGTGATGGTGAAGACAACTTATCAGAACGTGGTATGACAGCATTGATTATTCCGAACAAGGAGATAAAGGAAATATTTGAAAATACGGTTATTAAGTGGTTTGATGAGAGTGCCAGAACATGGAACAGGAAAGCTTTGTTTGATGCAGTCTGGAGTGGTGATAGTGAAGGTGTTACCAATGAAATGAACAGGCTTTTAAGAAGGACTATAAGCTATCATGATTACAGGGAAGACTTCTATCATGCATTTTTAGCAGGAATATTTACAGGTGCAGGATATATGGTGGATTCTAATAAGGAACATGGTGAGGGAAGAAGTGATGTAGTTGTATATGATTCTGTCAATGCCCGTGTTGCTATATTTGAGGCTAAGTATACAAAGAATTTAGATAAACTTGAGCATGAATGTGATGTAGCACTAGAGCAGATAGATGACCGTATGTATGCGAAGGAATATGAAGATGATTATGATGATATTATATGTTTTGGAATATCATTTTTTAAGAAACGGTGTATGGTAAAGAGAAAGTAACAGGAGAATATAAATTATGAATAACAAAAATACTTCAGCAGAAATTAAAAAAAACTCCATATCTACCCGTTGTGCGACAGTTAGTGATGTAGCCGCACTTCTTGATATATATGCGCCATATGTTAGGGATACCGCGATAACTTTTGAATATGATGTGCCATCGGTTGAAGAGTTTGGCAGACGTATAGAGAATACGCTTAAGACATATCCTTATATAGTGGCTGAATGTGATGGAAGAATTGCAGGTTATGTGTATGCAGGGATGTTTCATGAAAGAGAGGCTTATGCAAGGTGCGTTGAAACGTCTATATATGTCGACAAGGATATGAAGCATATGGGAATAGGAAAGGTGCTGCACAGTGCGCTTGAAAATGAGCTTAAGAGCAGGGGAATACTTAATATGTATGCGTGTATAGCGTATCCAAAGGTTGAGGATGAGTATCTTGATAAAAACAGTGAAGAGTTTCATAAGCATCTTGGCTACAGGCTTGTTGGCGAATTCTATGACTGTGGTTACAAGTTTAACAGATGGTATAATATGATATGGATGGAGAAGATGATAGGGGAACATAATTGATTTTAATATAGAAAATAATTAAGATGAGGATTGGTATGAATAATATAGCAGGAAAAACAGATATTACAGATGATGAACTTAAGGGAAATGAACGTATAGAAGAGGCCATAAGCAGTTTACAGAAAGAGCCGTCACAGGAAATGCTTGCACATACACTTACTGTTATAAGAAGGCGTATGAATGAGAATGGGCAGTTTGTTGTAGCTGTAGAGCCGCCAAAGCCGGGTCAAGTTATGTCTATGCAGCTTAAAGCTGTTAAAACAGGTGATGGGAAAATATGGTGGACAGCATTTACAAGCTTTGATGAGGAATTAAAGGGTGCTGACAGTGTTATGTCAACATTTATGACTGATATAAGAAAGCTTTTTGTGTCAGCACTTGAAGTTGATGATATTGAAGGTATAATTATTAATCCTTGGAACAGAACTATTATGCTTGATAAAAATCTTATAAATATTATACTGGGACAGCAGAATGTGTAATTATGTAAATATTTATAAAAATAACCGCAATATGATAATACATGAATATTTGCAGAGAAAAATAAGAATATATTATCATATGAATATTTATACGGATAATGAGAATATATAATTAATAAATATTTACAGGAATAGCCATAATGTATATTATATGAATGTTTGTGTCAGGTAAATTATACAAATATTAATAAAGCTTAGTGGTTGGAAATGAGGATTATATAGATGTCGCAGTTAGTTAATACAGTTGTTACCAATATTCTTACAGCATTATATGAGCCGTTCTGGTTTGCTATTACAATGTCAGTATTGTTTATGTTTTTATATATGTATGCATATTGTCCAGCGGAAACGGGAAAAGGCATTAAGAGGGCTTTAGCAGCGTGGCTTAAGGAGTTTAAAAGGTCGGTGTTTTTCAGAAGATTGCTGGCACTTACATTTTATACATCACTTGTTTTATTCCGCACACTGCTTAACAGAAAGCTGTGGCTTAATCCGCTTTCTGACGTATGTGGCGGTTGGTCGCTCTGGACAATCAATGCTAATGGAGTGATAGTGTTGAAAATGTATTGATGCTTCTTCCATTTACGATGTTACTTATGTGGGCAGCCAAGGATAAGATATTAAAAAAGGTAACATTTGCAGGTATTGTTAAAAGTTCATTTAAGACAGCATTTCTTTTTTCGCTGTCTATAGAGCTGTTACAGTTGTTTTTAAGAGTTGGAACATTTCAGTTATCAGACCTTTGTTATAATATTTTAGGAGGGATTATAGGTGGTGTTATATATGGGGCTGTGTGGAAGATAAAAAGCAGAAAGAAAATGGAAAGCTGAAAGGGTGAATGTAAGATATAATAGGAAAGGGTGAG
>ENA-OOWX01001420-OOWX01001420.1-human-gut-metagenome-genome-assembly--contig:-NODE-1420-length-11506-cov-1.612872_pt1 | contig 11506 bp, 9 predicted proteins | sample MGYA00241583_ERZ501335 | MGnify/ENA primary metagenome ERZ501335 (study PRJEB25962, sample SAMEA2042731) | human gut metagenome | biome: human gut; feature: human-associated habitat; material: faeces...
GTCGGTCCCATCGGCAAAATCTGCCAGTAACTTTGACCCGCCTTCACCAACTGGTCTACAAAATCATAAGCACACCGGTCAAAACAGCCAATCCCATACTTGGAGGGGAGGCTGGCAACCGGGAGCAAAACACCACTGCTTCTTTTCATAACCTATGCTCCTTCTATCTGTGGCAGCACTTAATTTGCTGCTAATAACGCTTTACTTACTTTCACATCAAATTTATCCGACCATATCTTGTATGTCTTTTGAAAACTTTCCGTCTGTTTTTCAGACACAAGCTGGTTCCGGTACTGCTGCTGCAATGCCGCAGAATTGGTCTGAATACAATGTGCAATATAAAAACCATCTTTTTCCTCAATAAGAGCAGATGTCTGATTCTTTTTCAGGCTGACAACAGCTTTTGCAAGATTAGTACGGCTGTCCTGATTTCCAATTACATACTCAATCGCATCTGCCTGTGTTTTGTTTTTTGCCACCGTGTAAAAACTATTCTGTGAGCTTGTCACTTCACTCAAAATCTGCGACATCGTATTTTTCACGGTTTCCTTATTTTTCGCGTTCGCTGCCTGATAAATCAATTCCACCTTAGCTGCCGAAAGTGTATTGGCCGCATAATCAATTTTGAGTTTTCCCATCTGTACATTGTACATTTTCTGCGCCAGTTTGTTTTCCTCGAAAATTTTAGAAAGTACCTTTAATTCAATTCCCTGCGTCTGCTTGTCCTTCGCCGAAATCGAATCAAACACCGTCTTTGCCCGGTAGTCTGCCTCTTCCTTTTCATCCGTTGCAAGCTGCACCTTCTCGATAGCCGCCTCTTTGCCAATTACCTTTACCTGAATAATCTGGCGAAGCACCGATTCAATCGCTTCCTGTCCGACAGACTTATCTTTTACCGCTTTATTGTACTTCCAGATATCGGTTCCCAAAATACTCTCATACTGATTCTTCATAAAATAATAGTAGGTCTTGTATTCCTTATAAGAAACTGTCGTCTTTCCTACCGCAATAACGGAAGAATCCTCTTTTAAGTTACTGTTTGATACCGATGTCGCACGCTCGGAAGATCTTGTTTCCTCCACCGCCTCGCTGCCGCATCCAACAACACCAATACACATGCCGACACATACTAGTATTGCCAAAATAAATCGTTTCATATCGTTCCTCCTCATTCTTTATTTGATATGCTAAGTGCACGAATTTCATCTACTATTTTCTCCGCCTCCGAAAGCACATTACCCGTATATTGATAAACAAAATATGGTTTTGCCCCCGGCACAAAACGAAGTTTTCTCCCCATCGATGCGATGAGTTTAGGAATTCCTTCCACATCAATTTTCGCCTGTGGATACATCGCAAACTGAAGCTGCTCTTTTTTACTTGCCACCTCCATAATAAACGCTTCATGCGCCTTCGCTTTCAAAATGGCAATATTCAAAAGATTCATTACACTCTTTGGCGGCTCACCAAAACGGTCAACCAACTCATCAATCATGTCCGTTTTTTCGTCTTCCGTCTCAAGTTCCGCAATTCTTTTATAAATGTCCAGTTTTTGGAATTCATTTTTAATATAACTGACCGGAATAAATGCGTCAACCTTTATTTCGACACTCGTTTCATATTCTTCCTCCGGCACTTCTTCTCCTTTGCACTTTTTCACCGCTTCATTGAGCATTTTACAGTACAAATCATATCCAACCGCCGCCATATGCCCATGCTGTGAGCGTCCAAGCACATTTCCTGCGCCACGGATTTCAAGGTCTTTCATCGCAATCTTAAAACCGGATCCGAAATCCGAAAATTCACGAATCGCACTTAAACGTTTCTCTGCCACTTCCGTGAGCATTCTGTCCCTGCGGTACAATAAAAATGCATAGGACGTTCTGCTGCTTCGTCCGACACGCCCGCGTAACTGGTAAAGCTGAGAAAGCCCGAATTTATCCGCATCTTCGATAATCATGGTATTGACATTTGAAATGTCCACACCGGTTTCGATAATCGTGGTTGAAATTAAGACATCAATTTCTCCGTTGATAAATTCGTACATGATTTTTTCAAGCATACGTTTTTCCATCTGACCGTGTGCATAGGCGACATTGGCCTCCGGCACCAGTTCCTCAATGTGTGCCGCCACCTCATCAATGCTGCGGACACGATTGTATACATAATACACCTGTCCGTTTCTTGCCAGCTCTCTGTGAATCGCCTCCCGGATCATTTCATCGTTATGTTCCGTTACAAAGGTCTGTATCGGCACGCGGTCTGTCGGCGGTTCTTCCAGTACACTCATATCACGGATACCGACAAGGCTCATATGCAGTGTTCTAGGAATCGGGGTCGCACTGAGCGTCATGACATCCACATCATTTTTTAATTTCTTAATCTTTTCCTTATGGGTTACACCAAAACGCTGTTCCTCATCAATAATCAACAGTCCCAGGTCCTTAAACTCCACATCCTTGGATAACAGTCTGTGTGTACCGATTACAATATCTACAAAACCTTTTTTTAACTCGGAAATACTTTCCTTGATTTCCTTGCTTGTACGGAAGCTTGACAGCTGTGCCACCGTCACCGGAAAATTTTTCATCCGCTGTTCAAAGGTGTTGTAAATCTGCTGGGCAAGAATGGTTGTCGGCACAAGATATGCCACCTGCTTGCCCTCCTGTACCGCTTTAAATGCCGCACGGATTGCGACTTCAGTCTTGCCATAGCCGACATCACCGCAGATTAAACGGTCCATAATGCGGGTACTTTCCATATCACGCTTGGTGTCTTCTATCGCCGTCAACTGATCCTGCGTTTCCTCATACGGAAACATTTCTTCAAATTCTCTCTGCCATACAGTATCAGGACCACAGACATATCCTTCCTTTTCCTGACGCACTGCATAAAGCTCTACCAGTTCTTTTGCAATATTTTTAACTGCCCCACGAACCTTGCTCTTTGTTTTATTCCACTCCTGAGTACCAAGTTTGTTCAGCTTCGGAGCCTTTGAAGCATCTGCCCCTGAATATTTCTGCAGACAGTCAAGCTGAGTAGCAGGAATATAGAGATTGCTTCCGCCTCTGTATTCAATTTTAATATAATCTTTAACGATCCTGTCTACTTCAACTTTTTCAATTCCTCGGTAAATACCAAGACCATGCTTTTCATGGACAACAAAATCGCCGATAGAAAGCTCCGCAAAATCCTGAATACGGCTTCCACTGTAATTTTTTTTCTTCTTTTTCTTCTGTTCCTGTCCAAAAATGTCAGATTCTGTCATTACCGCAAACTTGATCAACGGGTATTCAAAGCCCTTCTTTGCATGGCCATAAACCACCATGATCTCGCCCGGACAGATCTCCCTGTCATAATCTTGTCCATAAAAGGCTGCCAGTCCCTCTTCCTGAAGATCCTTTGCCAGCCTCTCGGCCCTTGTGCGGGAACCGGAAAGCAACGCGATCCTGTATCCCTGTTTCTTATACTGATGAAGATCTTTTACCAGAAGTTCAAAACTGTTGTTATAAGCGCTGATTGATTTTACCTCCAGGTAAAATTTCTCCCGCACTTTCCAGCCTGCCTGTTTCGGTTCCAGCGCACATACAGAAATACAATTGCGTTTATTCAGTTCTTTTTGAAGCTGTTCAAAAGAACAAAGCCAGTTTTCCGGCAGATTCCGGCTGCCTTTTTCCTCTCTGTGCATACGACTCTGACGGTACTCTTCCTCCACACCCTCGCCGTTTTCTGCCAAGTGGTTTGGTTCATCCAGAAAGATTATGGTTCTTTCCTCCGGAAAATAATCCAGGAAGGAAACCATATCCTTGTCCCCTATATGCTCCACCGCCGGATAGATCGTAAGTTCTTCCAGATTTTCCAGAGAACGCTGACTCTCCGGATCAAAACTCCGGATAGAATCAATCTCATCTCCCCAAAGCTCGATTCTCCATGGATTTTCCTCAGTGAGACAGTAAATATCCACAATATCGCCACGCACAGAGAACTGCCCCGGCATTTCCACCTGTCCTACCCGCTCGTAACCTAAAGCCACCAGCTGGTTCTTCAGCTGTTCTGTGTCTATGGTGCTGTCACTTTCGTAATGAATCAGCTGTTCTTTTATCTTTTCCAGAGATTCCAGAAAATCCATACATCCGTCAATACTTGTAACAACTGTCAGTTCTTTCTCTTCCAGTAATGCCTTAATGACCTTCATCCTCTGACGTATCAGCAGATTTCCATGGATATCTGCCTGAAAGAACAGAAGATCTTTCGCAGGATAAGAATACACTTTTCTGTCATAAAATCTGTAATCTTCATAAATTTCTCTGGCGCGGCGTTCGTCCTCCGCCAGGATCAGACGATAAGGCGCAATCCCGGAAAGTCCGTACATCAGATGAGATTTCTGCGATTCCATACACCCCGAAACCTGCAGGATTCCCTTATTCGTTTTGCTTTTTTCTTTAATCTGTTCAAACTCTGCAAGCCCCTGCAGAGGTGTTAAAAATGCTTTCATCTTCACCCCTCATGATCCTTCGACGTAATAAAAGCGGCTTCTGTTTCCAGTTACCGCTTTCTATACCTTTTGCTGAACAATCATCTGTTTCCTGTCTGCTTATTTCTGTACAGGTACTTTTCTGTTATATTCGTTCATGGCTGCATCTGTACCCTGTGAGATTATGATATCCACAGCCTTTGCCGCCTTTGCTATTGCTTCATCCACAAGTTTCCTGTCTTCTGTGGAAAATCTGCCAAGTACATGATCTGCCAGATCCCATCCCTTCGGCTTTGCACCAACTCCTACTTTGATACGGAGAAATTTCTCTGTGCCAAGCTGGCGGATAATATCTTTGATCCCGTTATGTCCACCCGCACTTCCCTGCTTGCGGATGCGAAGCTGCCCGGGCTCCAGATCAATATCATCATAAATAACAATAAGCTCTGATTCCGGATCAATTTTAAAATAATTCGCCATCTCACGAACAGGACCGCCACTCAGGTTCATAAAAGAAAGCGGCTTCATAAGAATCACTTTCTCTCCACCGATCATGGTTTTACCGTACATGGCATTAAATTTCACACCACCCTGAGGGACATTGTAATCCTCTACCAGACGGTCAACGGTATCAAATCCCATATTGTGGCGTGTTGCTTCATACTGTTTCCCGGGATTTCCCAGGCCAACTACTAAATACATATATGTGTCTCCTGCTTAATTTAACACCATTTTCCGGAATTACCATACCTGTCCTGATGTCAAATTTATTTTTTTACATCCTCTAAAGTGTGTTCAAAAAACCAATCCTGCAAATTGTAACGCACATCTTGCGGAAAGCATTTTTCAAACACACGCTAAGATAATTAATTAAAATATACCATCTCTTCCTTAAGCGGCTCGCATTCTTTCACATCACTTGCATAAAGAACAATGCCCTCACCCTGATATTCTGTACGGTTCTCAAATGCGGCCTTCGCTGTTACTTCTACCCAGCTGCCTTCTTTGATATGCGGTGCATAATCGCTTCTGCACACGTATCCAAGGAATGTGGTATCATCTGCGCAGCAGGTCATTGCCACACGTCCCGGAACAAAGAATTTACTTCCCATTCCACGTGGTTTCATGACACGTCCTTTAAAGCGGACAATTTTGTCTACATATTTATCCGGATTATCCATGGCATCCACAAACCAGATACCATAATCTTCCGGTGGAATCTCAATAATCGGTGCATTGATATCAAACGGCATCTCATCCTGGAAAATGTCATCCATCTCGCCCTCTTCATTTTCAAAGATAACCTCTGCACTCTGATTTGCGACCTTGATCCCTCGTCTGTATGCAGGAAGCGGATCTCCCTCTTTACAGCGGTTAAATACAACCATATCTGTATTTCTGATCATATCCATGAACAGAGATTTCATGTTTGCCATATAAACCTGATAAGTAGTTGCATTCACACAGGTAATCTCCTGCTCAATGCCCCAGCCTTCCGGAAGCTCCATCTGCTCAAACTTACTTACAAGCCACATTCCGTTGTACTCGATCACAACGCGCTCCGGCTGATGGATGATATCCATGGCAGCCAGACGCTGTGGTGTCAGATCTTCTTCATCCTCGATCACTTCCACAACTGTGTTTGTAAGTTTCAGTTTATCCATATCATATTCTTCTTCGCCTTCTTCGCAAAGGATCAACAGAGTTTTGCCGTCAATGGCAAAATACTCCTGCTGCAATGTAAAATCCAGGAAAGTAGTCTTTCCGCTTTCCAGGAATCCCGTAACCAAATAAATGGGAACTCTGATATCATCCATCATATAATTTATTCCTTTATCTTTATTCTGATTCTGTTATTATCTGCCGAAATCATTCAGTCTCGCATCTATGACACAGGATTTCATGCTCCGATGAGCTGAATCCAGATGCAGTATTTTAGAGGATTGCCATAAATCGCTGCTTCCTCATGATCATTATGCAAGCCCGAATAATTCTGCAAGCTTATCTTCTTTCAGTTTGGAGCCGATCACGCAGAGACGACCTGTGTATTCCGGTGCACCTTCACGGATCTCTGTTTCCTCCGGAACCATATCAAAATAAATCCATGTTCCGTCTTCTGCAGGAAGCATTCCCTTTGCACGAAGAATAATACCGTAATCTTCAGAAGCGGAAAGAGCCTCAAGCATCTTCTCAAGACCTTCTCTTGTGTATTTCTTAATCGTCTCACGTCCCCAGCTTGTAAATACCTCATCTGCGTGATGATGGTGATGATCATGATGATCATGTCCGCAACCGCATTCATGGTCGTGATCGTGGTGATGATGCTCATGTTCCTCATGATCATGTCCACAGCCGCATTCATGGTCGTGGTCATGGTGATGATGTTCTTCGTGATCATGTCCACAGCCACATTCATGATCATGGTCGTGATCGTGATGATGATGCTCTCCATGTTCATGTACATGTCCGCACTCCGGGCATACCTCTTCCTCAGACATCAGTTCTTCCTCAAGAGATACCGGTTTCTCCATAACCTCAAGGATTTTCTTTCCGTCCAGTTTCTCAATCGGAGTGGTGATGATAGCAGCTTTCGCATTAATTCCACGAAGAAGTTCCATTGCCTGCTGTGCTTTCTTCTCATCAATGATATCTGTACGGCTCATGATGATCGCACCTGCATATTCAACCTGATTATCAAAGAACTCACCAAAGTTTCTCATATACATTTTGCACTTCTTTGCATCAACTACAGTTGTATAGCTGTTCAGAACGATATCCACATCTCCCTGAACACCCTGTACTGCCTTAATAACATCTGAGAGTTTACCAACACCTGATGGCTCGATCAGGATTCTGTCCGGATGATATTTGTCCACAACTTCTTTCAGAGAAGTGCCGAAATCTCCCACTAATGAACAGCAGATACATCCGGAATTCATTTCCCGGATCTGGATTCCCGCTTCCTTCAGGAAACCACCGTCAATGCCAATCTCACCAAATTCGTTCTCGATCAATACAACCTGCTCATCTGCATAAGCCTCTTTCAGAAGTTTCTTAATCAATGTAGTTTTACCGGCTCCAAGGAAACCGGAAATAATATCAATCTTAGTTGCCATTATCTTATTTCTCCTCTTCGTTAAAATTTATATTTCTGAATAACTGCCATATAGCCGTCATTTTTTATATTCTGCCATTTTTATGAACAAACAGAATAACTTTGGGAACTGCCATCATTATCTGTCTGTTTATATATTTACCTATAACGTACTCATTATACATAAGATGTCCAATGTATTCAAGTCTGCCATCAACGCACTTTGACCAGGAAACGCCTGTGCCCCCTGGTTTACAAATGTCCTGCAGCTGTTCAATACCTTCAGAACAACCTGCCTGTTCACATCAAAGAAAGGGGCATGATCCACCATCATGCCCCCGCCTGTATACACTAATGATCAACCGTTGATCATAAAGCTCATTAATTTATCAATATCGTCTTTCTCATAAGCAACGATCTCAAGTTCCGGAATCTCTCCGCCTGAGAAAATATTTGCCAGAGATACATACTGGGATAATTTAGATTTAAGGTTCAGTCTGTCACCTTCGCCTGTTACTAATTCTACTCTGCCTTCGCAGCTGTCAACTACAGAAAAAAATTTATCGATGTCTTTAATGTTAGATACTTTCATGTTCATTCTCCTTTCAACATGGAAACCATTATTCTCTCTATTCCTTATGTTCGCGATAATTATAACGCAGATAAATTTCAAAAGCAATTATTTATATTTCACGAATTTTTCATATATTATCATGCTTACTCTGCAATATTGTCAAATAAATAACATACCCCTGACAATAATTCTCTCAGATATTCACATATACCCTGAAATCATCCCTCAAAATTAATATGTAAAAATCGCAACCCCATAAGCCGGCAACGGATATGCGAAGGAAAACTCTCTGTTATCACATTCCTGTTTCACTGCCTTAAATGTCTTTGGCTGCTCCAGAAGTCCATTCTCGTCCATAATCAGCTTGTACTGTTTTTTCTTCGGAACACCAACCCTGTAATCCGGACGGTCAACAGGTGTAAAGTTAACTATGTAAAGAATATTGTTTCTCTTTGTAGGAGACTTTCTCACAAAGCTGAAAATACTTCTGTCCCCGTCATCCGCATTGATCCACTCAAATCCTTCCGGATTATTATCACCGGCATAAAGTGCCGGATATTTCTTATAAATAGTCAGGAGATCATGCACATAATTCTGAAGTTCCTTGTGTGGCTCTTCATTCAGAAGGAACCAGTCAAGTTCTCTCTCCTCACTCCATTCACGAAGCTGTCCGAATTCCTGTCCCATGAACAGAAGCTTCTTACCCGGATGGCAGTTCATAAATGAATAGGCAGCCTTTAAATTCCTGAATTTGTCCGGTAACTCTCCCGGCATCTTCTCAATCATGGAGCATTTCAGATGAACCACCTCATCATGAGAAAGAACTAATACATATCTCTCACTGTATGCATATGACATGGAGAAAGTCATCTTATTATGATTAAATTTACGGAAATACGGATCCAGCTTCATATATTCCAGGAAGTCATTCATCCATCCCATATTCCACTTCAGACTAAAACCAAGTCCGTCCTTCTCTGCATCCCCTGTAACCATCGGCCATGCAGTAGATTCCTCAGCGATCATCACAGTTCCATGATTCCTTCCAAGAACTACTGTATTCAGATGCTTAAAGAATTCAATAGCCTCCAGATTCTGATTTCCGCCATATTTATTTGCGATCCATTCTCCATCCTTCTTACCATAATCAAGATAAAGCATGGAAGCAACAGCATCCACACGAAGTCCGTCTACGTGGCACTCCTCCACCCAGTAAAGGGCATTTGCGATCAGGAAGTTCTTTACCTCCGGTCTGCCATAATTGTAGATCTTGGTTCCCCAGTCCGGATGCTCGCCTCTTCTGCTGTCCGGATGCTCATACAGTGCTTCCCCGTCAAAGTTGGCAAGTCCATGGGCATCCCGTGGAAAATGAGCCGGTACCCAGTCCAGGATCACGCCGATGCCCTGTTCATGCATATAATTCATGAAATACATAAAATCATCCGGCGTGCCATACCTGCTTGTCGGCGCATAGTAGCCGGTTACCTGATAGCCCCAGGATTCATCTAACGGATGCTCCATCACCGGCATCAGCTCCACATGGGTGTAACCCATTTTTTTCACATACTCCGCCAGCTTCGGCGCGATCTCCCGGTAATTGTAAAATTCGGAACCGATGACCGGCTCCCCGTCTTCGTCCAGCTTTAATTCATGGCGCATCCAGGAGCCCAGATGCAGTTCATAGATGGAAAGCGGCTTGTCCTTGGATGCCTCCAGCTCCCGGTTCTTCATCCAGACCTCATCATTCCAGGTAAACTGCTCCAGGTCCCAGACGATGGAAGCATTGTCCGGACGCAGCTCTGAGTAGTTTCCGTAGGGATCTGATTTCAGCATCGGCTCCCCACGATGATTCTTGATCTCATATTTGTAAAGTGTCCCGGCCTTCAGCCCCGGCATAAACAGTTCAAAGACCCCCGAATCCCCAAGACGTTTCATCTGATGGCGGCGGCCATCCCACATGTTAAAATCACCGACTACACTGACACGCATGGCACACGGTGCCCATACGGCAAAATAAACACCGCTTACCCCGTCAATGGTCATCGGATGCGCACCCATTTTGCGGTATACATCATAATAGATTCCTGCGTCAAACTTTTTCAGTTCTGCGTCTGTAAACTGAGACGGGAATGCGTATGGATCCTGCAATTCCTCCGTTGTCCCGTTATCGTAAGTAATCTCCAGGAGATATTTGCTCATCTTCTTCCCATGCAGGAGCACCGCATAATATCCGGCCTCGTCCTGCAGTTCCATAGGATAGCTCTTATTTCCAACCTTCGCTGCCACAGCTACTGCGTGCGGCATGAACACCTGGATCAGCAGTCCCTCTTCCACCTCATGCGCTCCCAGAAGGCGTTCCGGATTTGCCGCCTCGGAATACACGATTTCCTCAATTCCAGCCCAGTCCATTAAATCATATAATACCTGATCCATTGATAGCCCTCCCAAAATATAGAGTCGGAAATTCGACAAAAATTGCGACTTTTCAAATTTTCCGTTCATTAATTCTGAAATTTATTATAGCCGATTTTTCCCGCGTTTTCCACTGGTTTAATCCAAATTTATCAAGTTTTCGTTAAGAATTCGGTAGGATAACATCAGGTCCACCATCCTTCCGTAGCTTTTCACGCCGTCGGCCTGGGAGTTCATTTTCAGATAGGTGTCATTCATCCGGGTTGCCGCCTCCGATACCCTGCTTTCGTACCGGTTCCAGAAATCCGAATTTTCATCCAGGTCCTGCCTTGCTCCCTCGCAGAGCTGATCCGTCAGTTCTATGTAGCGTTTCCTGTCCACCCGCACCAGGGCATTTCCCGCGTAAACCCAGCCAGTCAGGTAACCACTGTAGCGAAACGCTTCGTTTTCTGATGAAATACAGGCCAGATATCCGATAAAATTCGCCTCATCCTCCCGCATAAAGCCTTTCAGATGGGATAACTCATGGCAAAGGGTATGGGGCACGTTGTAATCCGGCATGTCCCCGTTATAGTTCGCTTCCACCGTAAACGGAGAGTAAACGCCGCACAGCTGCTGCACGGAAAGGATCCGGGATACCAAAACCTCCTTTGGTTTTGGATAAAATCCGGCCAGACAGGAGAATTGTTCTCCCGCCGCCTGCATGGCTGTTACCGCTTCCACCCGCCAGGCACTGCGATGCTCCCGGTAAGACTGCCGACCGGTTTTTGCGGATTCATTGACCAACTCCACCAGATCACTGCACAGGGCCTCCAGCTCTTCCACGGTGTAAGTGCCATCCTCCAGACCGGCATATGAGGAAAACGAGGATGCATAGTAGTTGATGCCGCAGTTGACGGTGTATAAAAACAGCAGCGCACTGACGATCAAAAGCCACCGCCTGCCAGTGACT
>ENA-OOWX01001423-OOWX01001423.1-human-gut-metagenome-genome-assembly--contig:-NODE-1423-length-11494-cov-2.417344_pt1 | contig 11494 bp, 16 predicted proteins | sample MGYA00241583_ERZ501335 | MGnify/ENA primary metagenome ERZ501335 (study PRJEB25962, sample SAMEA2042731) | human gut metagenome | biome: human gut; feature: human-associated habitat; material: faeces...
TACTAAAACTATCGCGGGATACGGCATTTAGCCGTATACCGTTTACTTGTAAAGGTTTGATATAAATGTCAATCAAGATACATAGACAAAACCCCTCAAGTGGGGGGGGGCAACAACCCTCTGACTTGTTGTACGGTGAAATAGCATGCGATAAAGACGGTACACTATATGTAGGAAATTCTTCCAATGTACCTACATACATGCTAAATAGCGATATATACAACCAAGTAGGCAATCCAAATTTACTCGATAACAGTGATTTTACAAATCCTGTGAATCAAAGAAATAAAACAGAATTTGATATAAATGGATATTGTATTGATAGATGGCAAATATTTGAATCTACATATAATGTTAATACAAGAGTTGTTAAATCTGATTCTACTGTTGGTGAGTTCGGCTCTCAATTTAGACAAATAGTAAATACAGATTTACTCACTATCGGAGATATTGTTACGGTTAGTGCTTATGTAAACAATACAAAGCATAGCTTTACAAAAACAATACAAAGTTCCACCTGGGGTTCTATAAAAGACGCTCCTTATGATTTAGAAACATCTTGGGGCGGATTTAAACTTGTTAAGCTTAGGCATCGTACAGAAATATTTTTTGTGATGTATTTAAAACCATCTCAGTCAATAACAGTAAACTGGGCAAAGCTCGAAAGAGGAAGTTCTGTAACTCCGTATGTGCCGAAGGGGTACGGGGCGGAGCTGTCTGAATGCTTAAGGTTCTATTACCAAGTGGATTCTGTTAAAACATTCGGGCAACAACACACTAGTGCAGGAACATTCGTTAATATAATTCTTCCTCAAATTATGAGGGTTACGCCTACTGTGAGCGCACCCGGCGAATGGACTATACGATTTAACGGTATGGATAAAAAGGCGACTGTTTCGTCCATAAATTCTTTGACTGGAAATACATTAAGTTTAACCATGAGCACTATTGCTGGTGGAACCTACATTGGCCCTTTGTACGCTTTTTATAATGGCGAAATTACATTTTCTGCAGACCTTTAAAAAAAAGGGGGGGGGATATCATGGAAGATAAATATACCGTATATGTCCGCACGGACGAAGCGGGGCGCATTATTGAAGTGAACAGCAGCGCGTTTCTGTCCGACACGGTGGGTTGGATAGCTATTGATAAAGGGTATGATGATAAATACCATCATGCTCAAAACAATTACTTCTCTAAGCCATTATATGACGAACGTTGGTGTGCCAACTACAAATTAGAAAACGATATTATAGTTGAACGGACAGACGAAGAAAAAGAAATTGAAATTTCAAATAGAGCGAAACCGCTACCGACAAATGATGAAAGACTGGCAGCCCTAGAAGAAGCAATGTTGACTATGTTATCTAGGGGGATTACAAATGTTTGATTTTTTAAAAATACAATATGAGCTTGGAAATATAACAAAAGAACAACTTCGTTATTATGTTCCAACATGGATTTCTGAGAATGAATACAAAGAAATAATTAACGATAAATAAACTCCCATTTAAAAGGAGTGATAGTAATGTCAATAGAAATATATAGACAAAATGCTTCGTCGGAAACGGCGTCGCCCCCCCCACTTTAAGCTATGGAGAAATAGCTTGTGATAAAGACGGCACTATATATGTAGGAAATAGTGCTAATAGTCCAATAAGCAGAGTTAGCTATGCTGTTACAGCAGGAACAGCAACTTCAGCGAATAGTGCGACAACTGCCACAAATGCTACTGGTGTGACGGGCAATATCAGGGGATACGGTATTTCAGATGCCACAAGCGACCACTATGCTTGGTGGCTCAGTTATACTGGTGCTGGTAGTTACGGTGGGGCAAAGAAATATTTTGCTTGTGTACATGCAGACCAAGCTGACTCTGCTAGGGCTTCAAATATAGCTATGAGTTATAATGGGAATTTGTGGATTAGTTATTCATAAGGAGCCGATGTTATGGCAATAAAATATTACAGACAAGAGAGTATCCCAGACGCGCCTGCCCCCCCCTCGTCAATTGAGTACGGAGAGATGGCAGTAGCAAATGATGGTACATTATATATTGGTAATAAGTCAGGAGAGCCTGTAAGCAAAGTAAAATCTGCTGATAGCGCCACAAAAGCTACACAGGATTCTTCTGGTAATACAATAACAACATCATATGCTGCTGCTATGGCCGTGAGCGGCAACAACATTCAGTTAAAATCTAAAAGTGGAGCAGTATTATCTACCTTAACCTCTCCATACGCCACAAGAGCTGGTTTATGTGATAGTATTCAAATATACAACAGCAATTGGAGTGGTACAGATGGCTCAGTTAGCGCTGTCTATGCAGACACAAACAAGTCTTATTTAAATCTAACTGCTTCTAATGCGGCTGGAACAGCATGGCCAAACATATCTGTTTCAAGAATTAATGGGCACGTTTTAAACATGGGATATGACGGGAATTTGTGGATAAGTTGGTAATTAAACTAATAAGAAAATATTAATTTTGGAGGATTATAGCATGGCATTATATTACAACAACACAAACGTTGCAACCTCCCAAAATGTTTATATAAACAATAAAGCATCAAATGCTGTATATTACAACAATAATCTTGTGTGGACAAAAGATGCTTCGGTATATCCAGGATATTCATGGAACGTGAGGGGAAGTAAAACAAATGAAGTTGGTACTGCCCCTCCATCAATAATCGAAAGAGAAGTGTCGGGACTTGTAGCGAATGATGCTGCTGTATATGCCGTTGTTAATCTTACTCCATACAAGAAAATATATTTTGATTATTCTGTTTATTATGTAAGCCCATACGCAACAGGGATGGTTGGAATTGGCAACTTTGATACATATAGTGTAAATGGTAGTTGGCCAAACGTTACTGGCATTGGATGGGATAACTCAATCAATACATACCACACAGACCCAAATGGGCAGGGATGGGGTAATGGGGCGGTATCAAAAAGATTTACGCTTACTCTAGATGTGTCAGGCTTCCAAAACACTTGGGCCTGTGGCATATTCTGTCGTAGCTCTAGTACGTCCCAAGCTACGATTCATCTCGTACTAAACAAATGTTGGTGTACAGCATAAGGAGATAAATGAAATGATTAAGATTAGACTTTCTAATGGCGCCGAATATGAAGTATTGCCTGTAACAGCAGTTTATCCAAGCTATTCTTCCACCGTGAGAAACCGCATGGAAATTCACATGACAACTGAGGCTATGACAGATACTGAATTTATTACTCTATTCTCTGATAAAGAATTAACAAAAACAATTCATATTATCAATACAGAGTCCGGTGCTGATATTACTTACGATGGATATAATGAGCCTGTTTCTATTGGCATTAGCAGAAGTGATTCCGTAGACGTTGCTACTGGTGCCGTTGTAACTGAGTATCATTTAGTTGCTAGCCTTGAGCAACTGACACATCAAGAGGCCGATGTTAGAGCAATGAAAGAATTACTTGAAAAAATGAGTAAACAGGCTTAAAGAAAGTCAAAAGGTGATAAAATGTCTATTTATGTAGGCAGAACACAAGTGCCGTTCTATTATAGTTGTTATGGATATACTAGGGGTGGCGGAAAAACATGGCATGGCGGAATAGATGTTGTGGGGCTTGACACCACAACGATACATATGCCAGATTATGACGGAAAATCAATTAGTGGTACAGTTGTTTCCTCAAGGAAAGTAGATAAAAGTACAGGCGATTTGACATGGGAGTGGGGTTGGTATGTTTGTGTCCAACTAGATGCTAACCAAACTCCTGATACCGTAAACTATCTATATTTTTGTCACAATGAAAGAAACCTAGTAACTGTTGGACAAAAAGTAAAGACTGGTGATGCTCTTGCTATTATGGGCAACAGTGGTAACGCGGCTTTAGCAAATCCTCCAATCAAACATTGTCACTTTGAAGTAAGAGCAACGAGAAGTGGAAAGGGACTCGACCCAACACATTATTCTGGGACAAAGAACGCAGTTGGCACATATGATTCGTCCAACTCAAATAGTGATTCTGGAAATACTAATGTTTTATATAATGGGATTGACGTTTCAAAATATCAGGGAGTAATCAATTGGCCACAAGTAAAAGCGGCTGGATATAAATTTGCGTTTATTCGAGTAGGGTATTGTGGATATGATGGACGTATTATTGATGGATACGACCCATATTATGAGACAAATATGAAGAACGCAATAGCGGTTGGAATAGACGTCGGTGTATATGTTTACTCATATGCTAAGACAGTTGAAGCGGCTAAAATAGCGGCTCAAGATGTTATCAACAGGGTAAAACCATATACTGTGACAATGCCTATCGCTTTTGACTTCGAGGACAGTTCTCTATATTCAACGATAGGCAAAGTTGCGAATACCGAAATATGTAAGGCCTTTTTAAGCGAAGTACAAAGACTTGGATATTATTCAATGCTTTATACATATACAAACTTTGCCAATACGTTACTCGATATGTCGCAATTAGGTGCTTATGACATGTGGCTTGCTGACTATACAGGAAGTCCTGGATATTCTGGCTCTTATAGTATATGGCAATATAGCTCAAAAGGCTCTGTGGCTGGAATTAGCGGAAATTGTGACGTAAACTATGAATACAAATACCACCCAGCTATTATAAGAGCAGCTGGACTTAACGGATTGGGGGAACCAACTGTGGAGAAACTTACAAATACACTTCTTAGGGTATCAATGGTAGGAGAAAAGAATCCTAATCAATACTTCAACAGCAAAGACACAAATGATATTGTTGGCTATCTTGCCATTGGTGACTATGAAGCAATTGAAAAAAATAGTGCTTTAGAAAATGGATTCTGGTGGGTTAAATTCAAACATACAGACGGAAAAGAGTATTGGGCTGTATATGACAACCACGACGGTGGAGTAATTAGTGATGGTAGAGCAGTGCTTGTGGCTGGTTCTATTAAACCTGACCCTGAACCCGAACCAGAGCCTGTGCCTCCTGCCAGTGAACTTGTAAAACAAATCGAGGAACTGATGAAACAACTCGAAGATTTGATGAAACAAGTTGACGATGCTTTGGCAAAAGCTAACGCTCTTGAAGAAGAAAACAAAAAATTGGTTGCCGAGAATGAGCAACTTAAAGCCAAAATCGAGGCGGCTAAGGCCGCTTTATCATAAAAATTAAAGGCTAACCCGTATGGGTTAGCCTTTTTTACACGCCTATATTTTCACTATTTCATGTTTATTTGATAATGATTTTAGAATTTCTTTGTTTATTACTATATTAATTGGTTGTTCTGGCATGATTTGAACGCTTTGTACAAGTTTAACGTCTTTGTTTATAAATGAATATTTCTTTCCCCATTTACCAACCTTTACATTATCAAGCGTTTCTTTTACTGACTTAAAATCTCCAACTCCAACACTATGCAAATAATCCCATATCTTGCTTTTATTTATAACAAGATATTCTATTTCATAGATGTCTGATAAATCTGGTGAATTTGATTTAGGATATATAAGAATATAATGTGTTGTTATAATATAGTCATTATCTTCTCTGAACCATCCCTTGGCAACATTTGAGCCAATCTCAAATGAAAACGTATTAAGAGTTGTGTTATAATATTTAATTGCCGCTTTTTCATCTACATAATATGTATTGTCTTTATTTGTATATATTAAGTCTACGCCTTGTTTTTGTAGTTTAACATCATAATTACGAACAAAACCATAATGATTCTTTGAATAAATCTTATCCATTATAGAATTAAGATATTCAACTGTTTGTTCGTCTTTTCTTCTGTCGCTTTGAATAATATTATTCACTATCTTTTTCTTTCTTAACTGGAATTACAGATTCACGCTTTGTATACGATATTCTATAAGGAAGAATAGCAATAGTCTTTTTGTGTACAGTCTTTATTTTCTTTTCTCCGCTTTTCTCGACATTATAAGTATCGAAATCGCCATCTTCAGTATACAGAATACAGTTTCCGATTTCAAACTTTAAGTCATATAACCAAAAATCTTTTTCGTAATCTTCCGGTTCCAACCCTTGTGGAAAATCCATATTATTCCACAATGCTCCAAGAATATTATTAGTAATAAACTCATCACAATCATCGTCTGTATATGTTACAGCACACCGTGTAGAGTTAAACTCGATGTCATTATTAAAATATACTTCAATCGAGCGCTCATATTCATCAGAAACTTGTTTTCCGAGAAATGGAAGTTCAAAATGAATAGTATCTTCAAGCTGTTTTAATGTGTTTTTATTCTCATAAGCAATATCGAAATCTTTGATATAAAAAGAATCATCTTTCATATTATCTAGATTTCCATATATTTCCTTTACAAACTTAATTGAACGCATATTTTACTCCTCGGCTTTATAATACAGCCCACAATGACAATACCCAGTAGTATTTTGATTTACAAATTCCTCGCACATGCATTTATTTTCTTTTAGTTTTCCAAGCTTACATGGGCAATATCCGTCTTTTTTCTTCAAAGCTTCTCTTATTTTTGATTCATGTTCTTTATCATCGGTTACAAATATTTTAAGCATTATATAAATCCTTAACTTATTTTTTCAGCATATTGGTTCAGTGAAGCAAGAGTTACACCGAGAATATTATCAAATCGTTTTTCGCTATTTGGTATATATCTGCCAAACTTTATTATGATATTATTGAATTCCTTTAGCCTATCAATACACGCAGAAATTTCTTCTTTATTAAATCCTGTATATATTACGATATCGTCGTTGTGCTCTTTTCTAAAGTCACATATAAAAGAATACAATTCAGCAAACTGTTCAAATGGTTCTAATCCGCCAAATACAACCGATGAATGAAAAATACTTTTATCATAAACGCTAATAATTTCTTCATTTGAAATGTCCACCACTGGCATATTAGCCAGTGGTGAATTTTGACAAACAGATATTTCCATTCCGTTTTCTAAGCAACATTTCCAATTACAGAAACAAGTTGATACAAACATTGACGGTTTTTTATAGTTTACAAAATCATCTGAAACTATATTTTTAACTCTCATTACAGCTCACTCATTCTATCAATACTGAACCAATCGCGCATTCTAAACTCGGCTTTTCTTTCTTTGCTATATGTTTTTTCGGGAGTTAGGAATCCAACGATACGCTGATATGTCGTAACCTTTTCTCCGCCGCAAATTGGGCATACATCACCATAGAACCCATGATTATGTTCGCATGCGCTTATTTTTGTACAAAAAGCGAAGTATACAACGCCAGCATCTGCTATTCTATTCAACAAATCCCACGCAGTATCAAAATCTTCCATTGGACCATCAAGATTTATATGAGCAATACTTCCACCTGAACATGCTTTATCCATTATGGCACTAAGCTTAACTTTTTCGCTTATTGTGGTTTTAATTCCAAGAGGAATCCATTGATTGCCATACAACGGAAGTTCATATTTTTCATTCGGAAAGAAAACTTTATCTTTTTCCATAAGGACAGCAGCCGCTCGTTCTGCTGGAACTTGCTCAATGTTTATTGAATAATCTACGTTGCCTTGGAACTCATTCTTTACATCAGTAATTGTTTTTAGAATCTGTTTTGCAAACGCAATTCCTTCGTCAGTATAATATACATATCCAAACTTGTCTGTTTTTGTCATGCCGTAATGGACAAGAACCTCATATATTCCGAGAATACCAATTGTATTGTATTGTGACTTCATGTTTATAATTCCATGAGTATAGTTCGGAAGAAGCCCTTTTTCAGCATTTCTTTGTATAATATGTCTTACAGTATCAAGGGTTTTACAACAAAGATTTACTTCTTTTGTAAGATTTTCTATATAATTATCAGTATTTTTGCTTTCATATGCTATTCTAGCTAGATTTATTGTATTAACCTTTACTGAGCCAACCTCTAAGGCGGTCCCACCAAGACTGTTAAAGTATCCAAGGTTCTTTATGTCAGAGACGAGGCGGCAGTTGTGTGTAATTACACCATTTGGCAGAGTGAAATATGGTTCGTCTTTATTTTCCATTTCAAAGCAATACACATACTCGTCATCCGATTCATACGGCTCAATGCTTTTGATTTTAAAGTAAATAGAGTTGTTGCTCCATTTATAAATATCTTTTTGATGTCTCTTATACGTTTCGTACCATCTAATACAATATACTGGATAGTTTCTATTAAAAGTCTGACCGCGTATAACAACAATACTTTCTCCGGTTCTATCTGAAACATTTATAACAGTTGATTTTCCAAGAGAAGTGAACAAGGCTTCAAGATTGTCAATAAGTGTTTTTGAGGTTGTATAAATTCTATTTGAATTACCGCCGTCAGTCAGATAAAGTCCATCCACAATACCTTTTCTAAAACCAACTGATTGTAACAGACAATCCATATTTAAAGACTTTTCAAAAGAATATTTACCAGAAACAAATCTACGAATAAATTCATATACAGAATTATCTCTTATCGTGACTGGATATACATTATTATATTCTTTTCCAAGTCTTATTGTTACTCCGTCGCCACAAGCTGCTTTTAAAATATTTAAAGATTTTTCATATTTTTCTTTATTAAGCGATAAGTTTATGGTTGTAGTAGAATCCGATTCTTCCCCACACATGCTTCCGTCGCCGAGATACATTCCAATAAGATAGCCCTGCTCATATGTGAGTTCATCATCGACTTCGTTTACAGGATTTAATTCTTTTGTACTGAACATAATATAATCTTCAGTAGTAAGTTTTTCCGTAGTCTTTAATCCGTCGAGTGTCGGAGTAAGATGGTTGTCAGTAATAATAAGCTCTTTATTGTTTGCTGTTACGACTTTATACATATTCCTAGCAGGCAGCTTTATTGTTTTACCGCCAACCCAATTTCCATTATGAAATACTCTAAAGTTTCTTTTTGTTTCTCTGTACGGTGATTCATACAATTCTTTGAAAGTAGAATACAATACTCCGTCGCTAGATTTTGTAAGAACCTTTTGTGAACCACTAAAGCAGCAGTTACTCAAGCTTGTAACATCTTCGCTAATAAAAAAGTTACTGTCAGCCCATTTCATATTATGTCTGCAACACCACTTAGCAAAATCTTCGTCAACGAAAGAGCCATTTTTTCTTAACAAGCAATATGATAATACTGGGAATGTCATCATATTTTTAGAGCGTATGTCGCTTACAACTCTCATAAACGCTTTCTGATACTCAATAAACTCGTCTGTATACATTACCATAGGAGTACCATCTGGAAACTCTTTTCCGCCAAAAATGGCTTCATAATATGGTTTGTCAAATATAGAGAAGTTAGTAAATGCGCTTTGGTTCACTCTAAGATATGGTTGGTTGAGCTTATATATAATACGCTGAAACTCTTGGTCGCGATAATATTCTGGATTATTAATAAGAAAGTTTGTTTCACAGTCTTTTTTCCAGAAGTAAAATGAATATACAAGAAAACTCGGTAATCCACAAGCGCCGCTACTTCTATTAGAAGTCCAACTTACAAACTCTCCAACAAAATCAGTATATGTTGTGAGATGTTTAGGAGGTTGAGCATTGAAATTATCAATAAAGAATAGTCCTTTATTTACAAGAGCCTCTAAATCATAAGCGTAACAATATGGAATAAATGTTGCACTTGAGGCATCGTGTAGGTAATAACGCCCAACCCATTCGCCCTCAAGCCATTCCATTGCTGTTTCGTGGCCGTACTTTTTTGTCAGTTCATAATATATCTTGTTGAATGACAAAAGTTTAAGGTGAGGCTTGCTCATTTCAGTCGTAAGCGAGCAAACATCCTTTGTCCCAACGTTTGCATTCCCGTCAATACTAGCGTCGGCAACTGTATTTTTGTCAACGAAGTTGTCAATGAATGAATTGTAACTCATTTGTAAATCTGACAATCCATTTAGAGAAGCTATTTCTTCCCCATACTTACTACGCAGTTCATTTAGAGCCGCAACAAACCCCTTATTAAGCTTAATTGAAAAATCCAAGAAACCATCCCTCTCTCAATTGTTCTTTATCCAATAAATGCCGTCAGAAAAATCCATGATTTTACCATCAACAGAAATCATAGGCATACTAGAAAACCCCATTTTAATCATTTCATCTTCGTTATCAAATATATCATATGAGATGTTTTTCATATCCAACATCTTCTTCATCATTTCACACTTTGGACAATGATTCGAGTATAATATAATTCTCATATCTTCTCCATTATTCATTTGTTTCATTTCCGTGAACAACAACACCATTCACGGTATATGATTCAGATTTTTCAACACAAAGATTATACATAACTTCAACAACATCATTTGAAGCGCTCACACTAACAAGCTCTTTATATCCATCTACATCATCTTCTCGTCTATTAGCAAGCAGTACATGATGGTTAAACGTTATGTATTGCGCTTCTACCCATCCAGCTTCATATGTTAAGAATTTGTGATTAGGAGTACATACGATAGCTTCTTCTACGTCTTTTAACGTTATAGTAAGTACATTTCCATTATGTATATGATTATCTACTTTATAGACTCTATTATATGTTAAATCGTGTGATAATACCATATCACCGACTTTAATATACTCAATATTACTTATTCCACGGTTAGTTATTCCCTTGTGTCCAGCCATGAAACAATCGGAATTATTATTGCTCAACGTTTCTCCGCCTTTACTGTTTGTCTACCCATGCCAGAGCGGCATGATAGTTATATAGTGTACCATTTACATTAAGCACATAAGAACTATCAGCCGCTGGCGCTTCAACATGCTCTATATTCTTAACGGTTAGAAATGCTTTTATATCTTTATAATATAAAGAGCCATCGTTATACAGAATCACCATCGGTACTACCAAAACCGCCATATCTAGTCCCGCTAACATTATCTTCTTCGGTAGTATAAAACTTTGTAAATATACCTTGACAGAATCCTTTTCCAGCCGGAATAGTAACAGGAAGTCCCTTTCTATTGTCGTTTATAATTGAAATCCAAATATGTCCACCGTCGTCAGAGTTATAAAAATCAGCGTCAATTATTGCACATGTATTATTTAGCTGAACGCGACTCTTGATACCCAATCCACTTCTCGGAAAAATAAGAAGAACCATATCGTCTGGCATATAGCATCGAATGCCAGTAGGAATTGAGAGTTCAGAACCAGCTTCTAGTCCAATAGTGCTAGGAATAAAAAAATCATATCCAGCCGAACCGCTTGTGGCTCTTTGAGGAAGTTTAATATTGTCGTAAATTTCTTTTACAGTTTTATCGTCCAATTCACGATACAGCCCAGAGTTCTTAAACACTTCATATCTAACTTTTTCAAATTTAGGATACATTCAAATCTGCCACTCAAAATGTGCTTAAATATGCTCAAACACATCGAGAAATTGAAGTCCTTGCGGATACTTCTTACTGCTTCAATGTGTATGCTTTGGCGATTGTAAACAATACGCTACTCACAAGTCCTTGTA
>ENA-OOWX01001432-OOWX01001432.1-human-gut-metagenome-genome-assembly--contig:-NODE-1432-length-11398-cov-1.520850_pt1 | contig 11398 bp, 11 predicted proteins | sample MGYA00241583_ERZ501335 | MGnify/ENA primary metagenome ERZ501335 (study PRJEB25962, sample SAMEA2042731) | human gut metagenome | biome: human gut; feature: human-associated habitat; material: faeces...
GACTAATTAATTCAATTCTGATACTGCAAAGATAAAGCGTTTCAGTGGGTGTCACAATCACCTTTATGAGGTATATTGCGTAGCTATTCTCACTATTTATAATTACCGGATACTGTTTTTTCCACCTTTTTCCATTCTTTTGTTTCAAAATCATAAACAGAATACCCTAATAAATCACTTGGTAAAACATCAGAGGTTAATTGAACCCGCTGATAATCTAACTGTATTGCCTTTGTTAAAGCAACCGCTAAATTAGTTTTCCCGACCCCAGGAATATCTTCAAGTAGAATATGTCCATTAGCTAATAGAGCAATAACTACTTTTTTTAAAACATCATCTTTTCCTAATACAGCCTTTTTTACTTCATTAATCAATAGTTCTAATTTTTCATTCATAGTCCCTCTCCTTATATTTCTACTACAATATCTAAACTAAACCCTAAGTTAATGCCATTACTATAAGACTATTTTATCATATTATTAGATTATTTAATTATTAATTTGTCTTAACAAAAAAATATCTCACCTTCACCACATCAAAAAAGCAACAGATGCAACTGTTGCCCATTATTATCTTTATGCGAATAGTTTCTCCCATAATCCAAATAGAAAAATAAAAATAACAATTAGGGGGAGAATCCAACTAATGTAAAATTTGGCTTTTTCAGGAAAATGCAAGCCCTCACCGGCATTAGCCTCGGTCATAAACTTCTTCCAACCCCAACCTAGACGCCGAGTACAGAAAAACAAAAATACAAGTGATCCTAATGGCATAATTACATTAGAAACTAAAAAGTCTAATAAATCTAAAACTGCACTCCCCGGTCCAAATGGCTGAAATCCGGATAAAACACTATATCCAACTGCACAAGGAATACTACCAAGAACAATAATAATAAAATTTAAAATGACACTTTTCTTCCTTGACCAATTTAATAGATCCATTGAAAATGAAACAATATTTTCAAATACGGCAATAATCGTAGAGAGAGCCGCAAAATTCATAAAAACAAAAAACAAGGTACCCCAAATTTGACCATTTTCCATAACATTAAAAATATTTGGCAGTGTCACAAAAACTAATCCCGGTCCACTTCCTGCATCCACCCCAAAAGACATACAAGCTGGAAAAATAATCAATCCTGCCATTGTTGCAACAAAAGTATCTAGCGCTAAAACACGTAACCCTTCGCCAGTTAAAGAATGTTCTCTACCAATATAACTACCAAAAATAGCCATTCCCCCCATTCCAATACTCAAAGTAAAAAATGCTTGTCCCATTGCACCATAAACAGCATTAAAGATTCCATTTTCCATCAATAAATTAAAATCTGGAACTAAGTAAAATTCAACTCCTTTTATTGCACCGTCTAAACTCAAAGACTTCACAACTAATAAGAGCATCACTCCTAGCAATAATCCCATCATTACTTTCGTTACTTTTTCAACACCTCGTTGAAGACCAACAGCACAAATTCCACAGCCGATCACAACAATCAAGATCATCCAAAAAATACTAGCTTGTGGATCTGCTTGAAGACTGACAAAAACATTGTTGACTTCACTTGGATTTAGTCCAATAAAATCACCATTCAACATTTTAACAAAATAAGCTAGCATCCACCCTGCAATAGTCGTATAAAACATTACTAACAAATAATTTCCCACCATTGCGACATACGAAAATATGTGCCATTTTTGTCCTTTCTTTTCTAAAACATGAAAACTTTTAGCAATACTCTTTTGAGAAGCGCGTCCAACTGAGTATTCCATTACAATGATTGGTAAACCTAATATGATTAGGAAAAATAAATAGACTAATCCCTGTTTTTTTTCTCTCAATATTCGGGTACAATGCCCCTCCACCGTATTTTCCAACCATATACGGAAAACGCCAAATATTTCCTAATCCAATCGCACATCCAGCAGATAATAAAATAAAACCTAGACGTGATGATAATCTTTCTCTGTTCATCAAATTGTCTCCTTTTTAAAACAATGTCTTAATTGTAAAGGAAATCATAAAATCCGTCAATCAATAAGAAAAAGTTATGATAACGATTTAATTTATCATAACTTAAATATAATAATTATTTTTTCTTTACCGGAATCCAAATTTCTGAATAATAATTTTCATCATGATTGCCTCGTGGATAGTCCTCACACGGTGTATACATTTCAATATTATAATGCTCAGCAACTTCGTATGTATCATTATTTGGTAACCATTCAGAAAAAATCTTTGTATTCACTTCTTGCAATGATTTAGGTACAGCACCATGACAAGCAAATACTGCCCATGTTAATTGTGGAATTTCACAAACTTCATACCCATCTGGAATTTCACTGTCCAAAACATACTCATCAGCAATCAAATATTTAAATCCTTCATCTTTTTCATCTTCAATGCAAACCCCGTATACACCACACACTTTTTTATCAGCGGACTGCATATGCTCTCCCCAAAATTTAGGAATCTCATTAAATGCACAATCAAAATCAAACCTTCTTGCCTTACCTAAGACTGTAAATGCTTCTTTTTCAATAATTTTGTAATCCATGGTTGAACCACCTTTCAAAGTAAACTGTATTTTTAACGGAGCAAAAGATTTAATCATCAATTGCTCTTTTCTTGCGACAGTCGGAGTAACTCCGTGAAATCGAGTGAATGCTTTAGTAAAACTATCTGGTGAATCATAACCATATTCTAATGCAATTTCAATAATCTTCTTATTCGTAGTAATGACCTTACTACCAGCTAGTGATAATCTTCGATAACGAATATACTCTGCAACACTAAAACCACATAGAATTCTAAATGCTTTTTGAAAATAAAAACTTGAAACATATGCTTCATTTGCAACATCTACAATCTTAATATCTTCTTTAAGATGTTCTTCAATGTATTTTAAAGCATTACTAATTCCATCAGTCCAATTCATTGTGTTCCTCCTTTGTCAAATCAATCATAACAAATCTTCAATCCTAACATCCCGACATTTCTTGCTCACTTTTGTCTAGTTGATTCATATACATATTATAGTGAATTATTTCATAATCAATGAAATATTTAGAAGATTATTTGGCAATAATTTATCTAATGATTAAATTTAACTATTTTTTTATCATTTTCTAACAAAACATAGGGGTAAAATTGATAAATTTGTGATATAATTAACCGTCGAAAGAAGGTGTTTTTATGTCCCCTGTGCCCGAGCGATTGTGCGCTAAGAAAAAGAAAATAAAATAGAGAAACAGGAGGCATAAACATGAACCTCCTGTAAGTGGAGGTTATTATGTTAGAATTTTACAAAACTTTTGGAACTGAAACAAAAAAGATCGATAAACCAGAACCAGGCAGCTGGATCAGCGCTATTGCTCCAACTGAAGAAGAAAAAAACTATTTGATTGAAGAAATGGGAATTCTACCGGAATTTGTTAAATCTTCATTAGATGCTGAAGAAAGCTCGCATATCGACTATGACGAAGATTATAATCAGACTCTAGTAATCGTTGACTATCCTAGTGCTGAAGAAGTAGAAGATGGTTACGATAAAAATATGTTACAATATACGACATTGCCCTTAGGTATTGTGATCATGAAAGGATACGTTGTTACCATTTCCTTATATGAAAACTTAAATATCGATGATATGGCACAAGGTCGGATCAAAGGTGTCAATACTGATTTAAAAACAAGATTTTTATTACTATTATTATTACGAATTTCTCAACGATATTTAATTTATCTGCGCCAAATTGATCGGATCTCTTCTCGAACTGAACAAAGATTACACAAATCAATGCAAAATAAAGAATTGATTCAAATGTTAGGACTAGAAAAATCATTAGTATATTTTTCTACCTCATTAAAAACGGACGAAATAACATTAAATAAAATTATGCGTGGGAAAGCTATTAAATTATATGATGAAGATCAAGACCTATTAGATGACGTTTTGATTGAAATCCATCAGGCAATTGAAATGTGTAATATCTATTCAAATATTTTATCAGGAACAATGGATGCATTTGCTTCAGTTATTTCCAATAACCTGAATATTGTTATGAAAGTATTAACAGTTATTACGATCGTTATGGCTATTCCAAATATTATTTTCAGTTTTTATGGAATGAATGTTGCAGGTTTACCATTTCCACAATGGTGGTTCCCAACGGGACTAGCAATAGTTGCCTGTATTATCGCCACAATTATTTTCATCAAAAAAGATATGTTTCATTAAATAAATTCTAGATTATATGTATTTATAATCTAGTTTTTTATACTTGTTAAACATAAATGTACTATAATATAACTATGGGGTGATATTAATGGAAATTAGAACACTACAATATTTTCTTACCATCGCAAGGGAAGAAAGTATTTCTGGGGCAGCTGAATATCTACATGTAACGCAGCCAACATTATCAAGACAAATGAAAGAGTTAGAAGAAGAATTAGGAAAACAATTATTTATCCGGGGAAAACGTCGTATTACTTTGACTGATGAAGGCATGATCTTAAGAAAACGGGCAGAAGAAATTCTTGGGCTTGTTGAAAGGGCAGAAGCTGAAGTCAAAGCTAATGAAGAACTATTAACAGGTGATATTTATCTAGGATGTGGTGAGAGTGAAGGAATGCGTCCGATTGCCAAGACAATTGCAACGATGTTGGAAAAATACCCTCATGTAAAATTTCATTTGCATAGTGGAAAAGCTGAAGAGGTAATGGAAAAAATTGATGCTGGAGTTCTAGATTTTGGAATCGTTATTGAGCCTGTTGATTTAAATAAGTACGATTATTTAAGGCTTCCTTATAGCAATGTTTGGGGGATTTTAATGAAGCGGGATAGTACTCTAGCATCACTTGACAAAATAACCCCTGATGATCTACGTGGAAAACCTCTTCTTTGTTCAAATCAAGGGATGGTAAAAAATGAATTAGCTGGATGGATTGGTGGAAATCAAAGGAAATTAAATATTGTGGGAACTTATAATTTATTATTTAATGCATCTTTAATAGTTGAAGAAGGAAATTTATATGCTTTATGCTTAGATAAAATTTTTAATTCTAATAATAGTTCATTATGCTTTAGACCACTTGAACCAAAATTAGAAGCGAATATGCTAATAATTTGGAAAAAATACCAACTCTTTACCAAAAGTGCTGAAACATTTTTAAATATGATAAAAGATAATATTACATAAAGATAAAAAGAGAACTAAAATTGTTATTTCTCTTTTTACAATAAATTATTTTTTCGTTTCGCAATAATGTCACTTATATCAAATGGTGTTTCATCTTTAGGTAATGATCATACATCTAAAAATGGAACATCTGCAACTGACCTTATTGGAAATTCAAACTTTGCTGTAACATTCTTCATTTTACATTCAATCACTCCGATATATATTGGGAGTATCGTCTTTCTACTTTCCAAAAGGACAATTTCACGATGGTTGCAGGTGGATAATAAATTATATCCTTTTTTAATTTTGTAATCATCATTACCATCAATTAACTTGATAGTTCCTTTAGCAATTATTGAACGATAATCATGATAACGCCCTTTATACTTGTGGTCTGGAAAATCATGAAACAAACCAAATTCAATACACAACAAATAAGATATTATTCAAAAAAATCTAAATTATTTTCCTAAATAAAAATCGACTATTAAACTTTAAAATTAAAAGCCTATTCAGTCGATTCGTAAATCCTATTCAATCTAAATAATTTGGAAAATATAAAATTTTAAATATGACGTTTCTTCCATTGTCCATAAAATTGGATGGTCTGGGTTTTGTTGAGTAACTGATACTTGTTTAAGGGTTACTCCAGCCTCATGCGCTGATTCACGAAGCATCTTTTCAAAATTATCAGTCTCCATAAAACGTGAACAACTACATGTAATTAAGTATCCACCTCTGCCTAATAATTTCATTGCTTTCATATTGATTTTCTTATAACCATTATAAGCATGATCTACCGTTCTTCTCGATTTCGTAAAAGCAGGTGGATCTAAAACAATAATATCAAACTGTCCCTTTTTACATTTATCTAGATAGTCAAAAACATCATCTTTTACAAAAGAAATACATCCTTGTAAATTATTTAGTTTAGCATTAGCATATCCCTGATCAAGAGCAGTTTGTGATACATCTACTGCAACCACTTCTTTAGCTTTACCATAAGCCGCATTTAATGCAAAGCCCCCAGTATGACTAAAGCAATCCAAAACTTTTTTTCCATACGCTATATTTCTAAGTAAAACACGATTTGCTTTTTGATCTAAAAAGTAACCTGTTTTTTGACCATTTTCAACATCAACACTTAAATTGATTCCATTTTCATTAATAATCGTCGTTGTCGGTAAATTAATATTTCTCCAATATCCTTTTTCTAAAGGCAGTCCTTCTTTTGCTCTAACCTTAATATCATTTCTTTCATAGATACCTTTAACATCTTGCCCATCTTCTGTTAAAACCTCTAGTAATATTTCATAGATCATATCTTTGATTTTATCTAATCCGTATGAACTAATTTGGCAAACTAAAATATCATTATAGCGATCAACTGTTAATCCCGGCAGTTCATCTGCTTCTCCAAAAACCAAACGACAATTAGTTAAATTTTCTTTTTCTACTGTCTTGCGAAAGTCATAAGCAAATTGTATTCTTCGCTTAAAAAAGTTTCGATCAAATATTTCATTTATATCTTTAGATAAAATTCTTACCGTAATGTGACTATTTTTAGAAATAAAACCTGTTCCAAGGTAACGGCCAGTAGTAGTAATGATATCTACCAACTCTCCATTTTCAATTGTTTCATCAATATTAACAGCATTATTTCTATACATCCACATCTGACCTTTATCAAGCCATTTTTCTCCTTCTTCAGATATAATGACCTTAGGATATTTTCTTTTCATTAATGTACCTCTCTTATAAATATTTTCTTCTTCACTATTCTACTATAGTTCGATTTCATAAACAAATATATTTCTTATTTATCAATAGATTCTTCGATATTAATCACTAAATATCCAATACTTAAAGATTTTCATTATCAATTCAGTGTTTTTATAATTTAGATATGATAGAATTAATAAAATAATAATATTTTAGGGAGGTGGTCATGATGATTCTAGGTTATGTTTGCCATAGAGTCGAAGGCACTGTGCTTCGTACAGAGTCTGTTAATCAATAGGCTAGGCGATCAGAGTATAATGCTCTAGCTGTGCGAAGCGATTAGAAACAATCGCCTGATCCTATTAATCTTAGGCTCTGTTTATTTTAAATAAATTTATAAAATAAAGGAGCAAATATACAATGATTGAAATAGGAATGCATAAAATTTATAAAAATTTTGGTTATAAACAAGTATTAAAAGATATTAATTTTGAGATTTTAACTGGTGATTGTGTGGGAATTGTAGGCAAAAATGGTAGTGGCAAATCTACACTGTTTAAAATGATCATGAAAAAAGAATTCCCTGATACAGGAAATATTACTATTCGCAAACAAGCTACTATTGGCTATTTAGAACAAATTCCAACAATCAGTGATAATGATATAACAGTAAAAGATATGCTGATGTCATCTTTTTTCGAAATTCATGCTATTGAACAACGAATGCGAGCACTTGAACAAGATATGATGCATAATAATGTCGATGAAGCGATATTAAACAAATATGCTAAAATACAAGATCAATACATAGCCCTGGGCGGCTATGAAGTTGAAGAAAAACTAAACAAAGTCATTACCGGCTTTAAATTGCATAGTATTTTAGATAAGCCGTTTGCTATCTTGAGCGGTGGTCAAAAAACAATTATTAATTTAGCCCAATTAATTTTAACTGAACCTGATATCTTATTATTAGATGAACCAACTAATCATTTAGATATTACAATGTTAGAATGGCTAGAAAATTATTTAAATAAGTATCGTGGGACTATTGTGATTATTTCACATGATCGCTATTTTTTGGATCGAGTAACTAATAAAACTATTCTTTTAGATAACAGTGAAAATCGTTTATTCCACGGTAATTACTCATACACCTTAAAAGAACAAGAAAGATTATTATTACAAGAATTTGAACAATACAAAACTCAACAGAAGAAAATCGAAGCAATAAAAGCTTCTATCAAGCGTTATCGAGATTGGGGTAATCAAGGTGATAATGAAAAATTCTTTAAAAAAGCCAAAGAATTAGAAAAACGTTTAGAAAAGATGGAAATCCTCGATAAACCACAATTAGAAAAAAAGAAACTGCCACTTAACTTTTTGGGTGAACGCAGTAGCAAAGAAGTGCTTAAAGTCATTGATTTTGGAATATCTTTTAATAATCTATCTTTATTTTCAAAAGTGAATTTTACACTTTATTATCAGGAAAAAACAGTCCTACTAGGAAATAATGGTTCAGGTAAAACATCATTTATTAAAGCTCTTCTTGGAAACCTTAATAATTATCAAGGTGAGTTAAAAATGGCGGAAACAGTCTTAATTGGATATATACCTCAAGAAATAAATTTTATCAATAACAATGATTCAATTCTTCAAACATTTTGTCATGAATATCCTTGTTTGGAAGGTGAGGCTAGAGGGATTCTAGCTAAATATTCTTTTTATCAAGATCAGGTTTTCAAACGAGTAGGAAACTTATCTGGTGGTGAAAAAGTATTATTAAAAATGGCTATTTTAATGCAACATAAAGTCAACTTATTAATTTTAGATGAACCAACTAATCATATTGATATTGAAACTCGTGAAATTTTAGAAGATGCACTTTCAAATTATTCAGGAACATTATTATTTGTATCACACGATCGTTATTTCATCGACAAACTAGCTCAACGTAAATTAGTTATCGAAAATAATACAATCAACAGTGTTTATTGTGACTACAAATAAACTATAAAAAAGGACGACTAATGAAGTGAATCTCCCTTATTTGGACATGATAGGGAAGGTTCATTTCTTAACATCCTCCTTTTTTTGTTATTCTTCTCTAACTACCGCTAAATAAATTATTTACTTATTCATACCAGCTAAATAAGCTACAATCACAATCTAATAATTCAATTTCTTTCATTTCATCATTTGTTAATTCAAAATCAAAAATCTCCCAATTTTCCTTTATTCTATCTTTATGGATCGATTTAGGTATAATCGCAATACCTTTTTGATTTAAAAATCTTAAAGCAACCTGAGCTGTTGATTTACGATGTGATTTAGCTATTTTTTCTAATATTAAATTGCCAAAGATATTATTTTTTCCACATGCCAGTGGTGACCACGCTTCAAGCTTGATTCCATATTGGTTCATATCTTTTTGAAAAACTTTTCTTTGATGAAAAATATGTGCTTCAACTTGATTGACCATAGGAATTATTGTACATGAACTAATAACAGTATTAAAATCATGAATAAAAAAATTTGATAAGCCAATCGCTTTTAACTTGCCGGCCTTATAATAATCTTCCATCGCTCGATATGTTTCTGTTATATTTCCAGATGGCCAATGAAACAACATTAAATCAATGTATTTTGTCTGTAATTTATTTAATGCTTCATCAATATACCGACATGCTTGACGATAACTATCAGCCCCATATATCTTAGTTGTTAGAAAGATTTCAGCTCTCGAAATACCTGAATCTATAAGCGCCTCTCCAACTTCTCTTTCATTACCATAGTTCCTTGCTGTATCAATATGTCGATACCCAATTGCTAAAGCATCTAAGACACATTGCTTTGTCATTAATAATGGAATTTGGTATACACCAAAGCCTATACTTGGCATTTTAATACCATTATTTAATTGTATATATTCCATATTCAATCTTTCTCCTAATTTTTAATTTATATTCTTATCAAAAGGTCAAATGGACTATTATTTATCTTAAAGCTCCTCTAAATCAATAAGAAAGCACGCTTATTTTAAGCAATAAAAATAACAACCAAAGTATAGACGATCAGTGTAATAATCATAAAGATAGAAACAAAGGCACTTGTAAATGAGGCATCATCTTCATCTTTATATAATGGGGCAATAACAGGCATCAATCCAAATCCAGTGGGACACATAAAATAGATAATTGGAGCCATCATAAAAGTCTTATCGGCCATTTGGGCAGGAAATAAAATAAAGAATCCCGCAATAACCATCGCATAATAAACAATTTTAATTCCCATTAACTTAAGAATCGGTACTAATGTTTTTTTATCAACATTTAAATCATAGCCTAAAATAAATAAAATCATTGAAACGATCGGTGTTGTGGCTTGTGATAATGTTCCTGTAATCATTTCACCAAATTGCGATGCTATCAGTAAATCATAAATCCCCGTAAAATTCAAAACAAGACCGACAATCACTGCAATAACAAAAGAATTTGTAAAAATACTTTTAATCATCTCTTTCATTGAAGAACCTGTTGCCGCTTCTTTAGCTATTAAAACTGGAAAAACAATAAAAGCAATAACTGTTCCAGCAATATCAAAAATAACAGTATTACTAGATTTTCCAACAATAGAAAGATATAACGGTAATGCCACATTTCCTCCCTCTACTACTGTAAGTAAATAAGGTGAAAAATGAGCATATTTCTTGCCCGCAAGTGGTGCAAGTAATTTACCTGCAACTAAAGCTAGAAGGTAAACACCAAAAACATAACCAATAATTTTAATATGGTCTGTTTCAATCGTTGCTGTACACATCAAATTAAGGACTAAAATAGGAAATAAAATTTTAAATATTATTGCATTAGCTCCATTTTTCTGTTCAAGTGTGATCCATCCCTTTACTCGTGCGATAAAGCCTAGTGCCAGCATAAAAAATACTGGAAATAACGTTGTTAAAGCTGCCATAATAGTCTCCCTTCATTTATATAATTTCTTCTTTATGAGTTAAATTTTCCCATATACCGGAAATACACTAAACTCTCCATAATTTTTAATTTTATTAATATTTTTTAAAAGCATCATATCTTCATCACTGATAATAAAATCTAAATCCGCATTATTTTGCATATGTCCTGGATCAGCAGTTTTAGGTAGTGGTAAGGTATCTAACTGTAAACAATACTTAATACACAATTGAGGAATTGTAACCCCATATTTATCAGCAATTAATTTAACTTCATTATTTTTTAACATTTCTCCATGACCTACTGGTGAATAAGCTTCAACTAAAATATCATGTGCTTGACAATAATTAATTATATCAAATGGGGTATTAGAAATATGTGCCAAAATTTGATTAACCGCAGGTTTTATTTCACAATTATTTAAAATGTTTTCAATATCTACGATTTCAAAATTTGATAAACCGATTGCTCTAATTTTCCCCATTTTATAAAACTCTTCCAGTGCTTTCCAAACATCTATAT
>ENA-OOWX01001440-OOWX01001440.1-human-gut-metagenome-genome-assembly--contig:-NODE-1440-length-11313-cov-27.702256_pt1 | contig 11313 bp, 9 predicted proteins | sample MGYA00241583_ERZ501335 | MGnify/ENA primary metagenome ERZ501335 (study PRJEB25962, sample SAMEA2042731) | human gut metagenome | biome: human gut; feature: human-associated habitat; material: faeces...
ATAAATAATCTATGAAACGCTTATAAGGGTGTTTTTTCATGCTACAAATATATATGATGCCATACATATATGGCAACTTTGAGTTGTTTTTTGTATCTCGGTTTCTGTTTTTTAAGTATCATTGAAAAATCGGAAATGTGCAGACAAGATTTGTAGTATTACAGAATTGTTACAGAATTTATCCTTACCTTTGACACTTTAACAGAATAAGCGTATGGTAAGTAATATATCTTCATGCACGAAAGTACTTGTTTTGCCGATAGTTCTATGGGTTGTTTCGTCTTTTTCCCTGCGGGCGCAGGAGAAGGATTTTGCCACTTGGGCGAATGCCGGTTTCGAATATAAGTTGAAGCCAGCATTTACTGTTTCCGGTGGGCTGGAGTGGCGTACAAAGGATGATTTGGGAAAGACAGACCGGTGGGGGCTGAAGGTGGGGGGAAGCTATAAGCTGTTGCCTTTCCTGAAGCTTGGAGCTGGGTATGAGACGCATTACCGCAATCGGGGGGCAGATGGCTGGAAGTTCCGGCACCGCTACCGTTTGGAAGGCACTCTGTCTGCCCGTGTGCAAAGGGTGAAACTGTCCTTGCGTGAGCGCTTTCAGCATACGTTCGATGGGCATAGAGATGAGTTCCGCTTGCGCTCGCGTGCGAAGTTTGCCTATGACATTCCGAAGTGCAAGCTGGAACCGTATGCTTCGGCCGAGATGTATAATGGTTTGAATAAGACAGAGCACTTCGGAGTAAAGCGGATGCGCTATCGTGGGGGTATTACGTTGCCCTTGTCCGAGCGCTGGGAGGCGGACATCTTCTATTGCAGGCAATGGGAGAAGGATAAGCGGAAGGATATAGTAGGGGTGGAGTGTGTTTATAGCTTTTGAGGGGAGATGAGGGCTGAAAGCCTTTTTTTACTTTTTGTTCTTCCGGTACTCCTTTTTCAGATAAAAGTTGAATCCGGCATATATTTGGAGGGTGCCGAACCCGTTGTTCAGGGAGAAACTGTTTTTGTAGTAGTCGTATGTCCGTCCTACGAATGAGGTACCCACGAAGTATTTGCTGTTGTTGTATACCACACCTGCACGCAGAATGAAGTCGATATTGAAATTCTTGTACCAGTCGTCCGCTTCCCGCTCTTCTGTCTTCTCTATGCGTGATGTCTTGTAGGCGACAGCCGGATTGAACGACAGGCATGCGAGGCAGTTGCGGGCAAACACCCAATTGTAGGCATAGCCGGCGTTGAGGCTGATGTTCGTGTATTTGATATGTTTCACCTTCATACCCGGGTTCATGGTTTCCTGAATGATTTCGGGCAGCTTGGTATAGTCGAAGTTCAGATTGTGGGTGGATACGGAGAATCCGGCAATGAAAGAACCTGCATTGCAGCGCTGGTTGGTGGACTGGCTGAAGGCGGCTGGATAGGAGAAACGTCGATTGTTGAAAATGTAATACAGATTTAATCCCTTCATCTTTACTTTCAATCCGTTGAAGTCTTCGGAATAATTGGAGGGAATCTCGTCGGAAAAGCCGGATACCTTGTGTATCTTATAGTCGTTTCCGGTGCTGCGATAGAAAATGTCGACTCCCAGTTTGGAACTGTAAAGACTGAGATCAAACTCCGTACCGCGCTTTTTCTTGCTTTTCTTTCCGTAGAGCCAGTCCGTATCGACAGCCCATCCCAGGAATATCCAACGCCATCCGAAGTAAGCGCCTATCTTGTTGTGAGGGTTGGGCGAGAAACGGAGCCGCTGGTCGTCATTGCCCACGGAGTAATACTCGTAATTGGTGAAATGGTCGAGCATCAGGGCGTAATTGTATCGGTTGGGACTGATATAGGTAGTGTCGAAGTCGCTGAAGTTGAGGAATTTCTTCAATGCTTTTCCGAAGGTGTTTTTATATACGATGCTGTCGCATGCGACAGAACCGTTCTCCTTGTTTTGCGCAAACAATGAGAATGTAAATAATATCCATAAGCAGAAAAAGGCCCCTCTTTGCATCTTGTTGTTCTCTCTCATTTATACAAAGCTAAATAAAATAACCGGTTTTTGAACAGTATCCCGCTAATTTTTCTCTGAAAAAGGCATCAATAATTTGTAGTTCTCAATCGGAATGACTAATATTGAACGTCTTATTGAGAGACTTTATGAATCAAAACCAGATAAAGAAGAATACGATATGAAGAAGATTATCAATCCGTGGAAAGATATGGAGGGCTACAACTGTTTCGGTTGCTCTCCCGACAATGAAGCCGGTGTGAGAATGGAGTTTTATGAGGACGGTGACGAGGTGGTGAGCATCTGGAAGCCGCGTCCGGAGTATCAAGGGTGGCTGAATACGTTGCATGGAGGCATCCAGTCCGTATTGCTGGATGAAATCTGCGGCTGGGTCGTGTTCCGCAAGCTGCAGACCGGCGGGGTGACATCGAAAATGGAAACCCGCTTCCGCAAATCCATATCGACCAACGACACGCATGTGGTGCTGCGGGCTTCGCTTCGCGAGCAGAAGCGGAATATTGCTATCATAGAAGCACGCCTGTATAATAGCATGGGCGAACTTTGCACAGAAGCCACTTGCACCTACTTTACCTTTCCGAAGGAGAAGGCGGAAGCGGAAATGCATTTCCATAGCTGCGAAGTAGAGCAGGAGGAAATATTGCCGTTGATTTAATTGTTTCACCACAGATTACACAGATTTGCATAGATTGGAATAAAAATAATCTGTGCAAATCTGTGTAATCTGTGGTGAACTAAGATGAATTTGAAAGAAAAAATAAACTTTTTGTGATAAATCTTTTGGAGTTTCAAACTTTTAGTTTACTTTTGTCGCATTAAAATCCAAAAAATATGAAGAATATCGTTGCACATCATCACCATCATCATCCTAACGAATAACTCGGTGGGCGTATGAGTGTATATGTACAACAGATGACATAACAGACGAGGCTTGCCGAATATTGGTAAGCCTCGTTTTGTTTTCTGTCATCTCATTCAAAATAGTAAATAGTAAATCGTAAAATAGTAAATAACCTTATGTTAAGAATTGCAGTACAAGCTAAGGGTCGTCTGTATGACGAGACCATGTCGTTTTTGGGAGAATCGGATATAAAGTTGAGTGCCATGAAGCGCTCGTTGTTGGTGCAGTCGTCAAACTTTCCTCTTGAAGTGTTGTTTCTGAGGGATGACGACATTCCGCAGTCTGTGGCTACCGGAGTGGCTGATATAGGAATTGTGGGTGAGAATGAATTTGTTGAGAAGAATGAGGATGCAGAGATAATCAAGCGTCTGGGATTCAGCAAATGCCGTCTGTCTCTTGCCATGCCGAAGGATATTGAGTATCCGGGGGTGAAGTGGTTTCACGGAAAGAAGATTGCGACATCTTATCCGGGTATCCTTTCCGGCTTTTTGAAAGAGAATGGGGTGAATGCGGAGATACACGTCATTACGGGGTCGGTAGAAGTGGCGCCGGGCATCGGTCTGGCAGATGCCATTTTCGATATTGTAAGTTCCGGTTCTACGCTGGTGAGCAACCGCCTGAAGGAAGTGGAGGTTGTGATGAAGTCCGAAGCCCTGCTGATTGGTAACAGGAACCTGAGCGAGGAAAAGCAAGGGATATTGAGGGAGCTGTTGTTCCGTATGGATGCCGTGAAGACAGCCGAAGATAAGAAATATGTGCTGATGAATGCCCCGAAAGAGAAACTGGATGAGATTGTCTCTGTACTTCCGGGCATGAAGAGCCCCACGGTAATGCCTTTGGCACAAGAAGGCTGGTGCTCGGTACATACGGTACTCGACGAGAAGTGTTTCTGGGAGATTATCGGAAAGCTGAAAGCGCTGGGGGCAGAAGGCATTCTGGTGCTGCCGATTGAGAAAATGATAATTTAAAGCCTCGAGGATGTGTCAAAAGTATATAAACGCTTTCTTTATGTTACGACATTAGGTACGAATTACGCGAAATAGCGCGGAATCGGTAAAATAAATCCGTGAAATCCGCGTAATCAGCGCCTAAAAGAAAGTCTTCAGAGAGTTTTGACACACCTCCAATAATATCATGGTTTATGCATAAATCTTTAAAAACATGTCATTATGATATTGATTAGTAATCCCGATAAATCCCAGTGGCAAGAGATTCTGAAACGTCCGGTGATGAATACGGAGAATCTGTTTGATACGGTGCGGAGTGTTATTGACCGTGTGAAGGAGGAGGGAGACCCTGCTGTGCTGGATTATGAAGAAAAGTTTGATAAAGTGGTGTTGGCCTCGCTGGCAGTGTCGGAAGAGGAACAGCAGGAAGCGGAAAACCTGGTGAGTGAAGACTTGAAAGCAGCTATTCGCCTGGCAAAGCAGAACATCGAGACTTTCCACGCCGCACAACGCTTTGAGGGCAAGAAAGTGCAGACTCAGCCGGGGGTGACCTGCTGGCAGAAAGCGGTTGCCATAGAAAAGGTGGGATTGTATATCCCCGGAGGAACGGCTCCGCTGTTTTCTACGGTACTGATGCTGGCCGTTCCCGCCAGGATTGCCGGATGCAAGGAGATTGTTCTCTGCACCCCTCCGGGACGTGACGGAAAGGTACATCCCGCTGTGCTGTTTGCCGCAAAAGTGGCAGGTGTCAACCGGATTTTCAAAGCTGGCGGCATACAAGCCATTGCCGCTATGGCATACGGAACGGAAAGTGTGCCTAAGGTTTACAAGATATTCGGTCCGGGAAATCAGTATGTCACGGCTGCCAAACAGCTTGTGAGCTTGCGTGATGTGGCGATAGATATGCCGGCAGGACCTTCGGAAGTAGAAGTTTTGGCTGACGAAACAGCTAATCCGATTTTTGTCGCCGCCGACTTGTTGAGCCAGGCAGAACACGGAGTGGACAGTCAGGCTATATTAATTACGACCTCTGTCGAATTGCAACAAGCTGTAAAGGTGGAAGTGGAACGCCAACTGGCCTTACTGCCACGTAAAGAGATTGCCGAAAAGTCTCTTGCCAATAGCAAACTGATTGTAGTGGACAGCATGACAGAAGCCATTGAATTGACCAACGCGTATGCTCCCGAACATCTTATCATAGAAACCGAGGATTATCTTTCCGTGGCAGAACGTATCGTGAATGCCGGTTCCGTATTCCTGGGTTCTCTTACTCCGGAGAGTGCGGGAGATTATGCTTCGGGCACAAACCATACCCTGCCGACAAACGGCTATGCCAAAGCATACAGCGGTGTCAGCCTCGACAGCTTTATCCGCAAGATAACTTTTCAGGAGATAAAGCCGGAAGGATTAAATATCATCGGCCCTGCCATCGAGCTGATGGCTGCCAATGAACAGCTGGATGCGCATAAGAATGCTGTGAGTGTGAGACTGGGGCAGTTGGAAAATGGAAATGGAAATTGAAAGTTGAAAATTGAGAGCTGATGGCTTAAAGTAATTTTAATCGTAAATTGTCAAATCATAAATAACATGGTGAAAACATTACAAGAACTTACCCGTCCGAATATCTGGCGTCTGAAGCCTTATTCTTCAGCACGTGATGAATATAATGGTGCTGCGGCATCCGTTTTTCTCGATGCAAACGAGAATCCTTATAACATGCCGCACAACCGTTATCCCGACCCCATGCAGCGGGAGTTAAAGACAGAATTGTCTAAAATTAAAAAGGTGAGTCCCGATTCCATCTTCTTAGGGAATGGCAGTGACGAAGCTATCGATTTGGTGTTCCGTGCTTTTTGTGAACCCCGTGTGGACAATGTAGTGGCTATCGACCCTACCTACGGCATGTATCAAGTCTGTGCCGACGTTAATGATGTGGAGTACCGCAAGGTGCTGCTCGATGAGGATTTCCAGTTCTCTGCCGACAAGCTTTTGGCTGCTGCGGATGAGCATACCAAACTGATTTTTATCTGCTCTCCCAACAATCCTACCGGCAATGACCTGCTCCGTAGCGAGATTGAAACGCTGATTCGCCAGTTTGATGGGTTGGTGATACTGGATGAGGCATACAATGACTTCTCCGAAGCACCTTCCTTCCTCGAAAATTTGAATCGGTATCCGAATCTCATTGTACTGCAAACCTTCTCCAAAGCATGGGGATGTGCTGCCATCCGTCTGGGCATGGCATTTGCCTCACCGGAGATTATCGGCATCCTCAGTAAGATAAAATATCCCTATAACGTGAACCAGCTGACACAGAAGCAGGCAGTGGAAATGCTTCACCGCTATTATGAAATAGAACGTTGGGTGAAGACCTTGAAAGAAGAACGGGAGAATCTGGAAGCCGAGTTCGCCGCACTGCCATGTACGGTGAAGATGTTCCCTTCCCATGCCAATTTCTTCCTGGCCCGTGTGACGGATGCCGTGAAGATTTACAATTATCTGGTAGGCAAGGGTATCATTGTCCGCAACCGTAACTCCGTGTCACTCTGCGGAAATTGCCTGCGGGTGACGGTGGGAACGAGAGGAGAGAATGAAAAATTGATTGAAGCGCTGAAGGAATATATGTAGAAGGAGTTAAAGGGAGTAAAAGGGGGGTAAAGGGATTAAAAGGGAGTTAAAGGCCGATACTGCTGTTCTATACAAGTAATGCTTATGCAAGCAAAACTACCGGCCTCTAACTCCTCTAACTCCTTCTGCCTCCTTCTAACTCCCGATAACTCCCTTTATTCCCTCAAAAAAATATCCTTTAAAATGAAGAAACTACTTTTTATAGACCGTGACGGGACTTTAGTCATTGAGCCGCCCATTGATTATCAGCTGGACTCCCTGGAGAAGCTGGAGTTCTATCCGAAAGTGATGCGCAATCTTGGCTTCATCCGCAGCAAGCTGGATTTTGATTTTGTAATGGTGACCAATCAGGATGGGCTCGGCACAACTTCCTTTCCGGAAGAGACCTTTTGGCCGGCACACAACCTGATGATGAAGACATTGGAAGGCGAAGGCATCACCTTCGACGACATCTGCATAGACCGCAGCATGCCCGACGACAATGCACCGACTCGCAAGCCGCGTACCGGAATGCTTACCAAATACCTCGATAACCCGGACTACGATTTGTCCCACAGTTTCGTCATTGGCGACCGGCCTACGGATGTGGAACTGGCAAAGAATCTGGGCTGCCGCGCCATTCTTCTGCAAGATGACACGGCGTCATTGAAACCCGTTTCCGAAGGTGGCGGTGCCGCTTGTGACGGACTTGAAGATTACTGCGCCCTCGCCACCAGGGATTGGGATAAGGTTGCCGAATTCCTCTTTGCCGGTGAGCGTACGGCGGAAGTACGTCGCACTACCAAGGAGACAGATATATACGTATCCTTGAATCTGGATGGTGACGGGCATTGTGACATCGCGACCGGACTGGGCTTCTTCGACCACATGTTGGAACAGATAGGCAAGCACGGCGGCATGGACCTCACCATCCGTGTGAAAGGTGACCTTGAAGTGGACGAGCATCACACCATCGAAGATACCGCCCTTGCTCTGGGCGACTGCCTTTATCAGGCCTTAGGAAGCAAGCGGGGCATTGAACGCTATGGCTATGCCCTTCCTATGGACGATTGTCTTTGCCAAGTGTGCCTTGACTTTGGCGGACGCCCGTGGCTGGTATGGGATGCCGAGTTCAAGCGCGAGAAGGTGGGAGATATGCCGACGGAAATGTTCCTGCATTTCTTCAAGTCCTTGAGCGATGCTGCCCGGATGAATCTTAATGTAAAAGCCGAAGGACAGAACGAACATCATAAGATAGAGGGCATCTTCAAGGCGTTGGCACGTGCGCTGAAGATGGCGGTGAAGAGGGATATTTATCACTTTGAACTGCCAAGCTCGAAAGGAGTGTTGTAGAATCGTGCAGACAACTGCTGCAAAGTTACTGCATACCTTTTGCAGTGCTGCTGCAAAGCAGTTGCAGTGACGCTGCAAGGCTTTTGCAGAGCCACTGCAGATGTATTGCAGAGCTACTGCAAATGTATTGCAGAGTTTTGCAGTTGTATGTCTCTGATTAATAGATAAGTAGTGTTATGTCACATTTAGCCCCTTTGATAGCTGATTTAGCTCTGATATTGATTTGTGCGGGGATTATGACCCTGCTTTTTAAGAAGTTGAAGCAACCGCTGGTATTAGGATATGTAGTTGCAGGATTCCTTGCCAGCCCTCACATGGCCTATACACCGTCGGTGATGGACACGGCTAATATACAGACCTGGGCGGATATAGGCGTTATCTTCCTGCTGTTTGCACTGGGATTGGAATTCAGCTTCAAGAAGATTGTGAAGGTGGGAGGCGCGGCGATTATTGCTGCGTGTACCATCATCTTTTGTATGATATTGTTGGGTGTGACGGTAGGTACCGGTTTCGGCTGGAAACGGATGGACTGTATCTTTCTGGGCGGTATGATTGCCATGTCATCCACCACTATTATCTATAAGGCGTTTGATGATTTGGGGATGCGCAAGAAACAGTTCACGGGGCTGGTACTCAGTGTGCTTATTCTGGAGGATATTCTTGCCATCGTATTGATGGTGATGCTCTCCACGATGGCAGTCAGCCATAACTTCGAGGGTACGGAGATGCTGGGGAGCATTGCCAAACTGCTGTTCTTCTTGATACTTTGGTTCGTGGTGGGTATTTACCTCATCCCCGGATTGTTGAAGCGGTGCCGGAAGCTGATGAGCGAGGAAACCTTGCTGATAGTCTCTCTCGGACTCTGTTTCGGCATGGTGGTGATGGCTGCACATACGGGGTTCTCGGCTGCTTTCGGTGCCTTCATCATGGGTTCCATTCTTGCCGAAACGGTAGAGGCAGAGAGCATAGAACGGCTGGTGAAGCCGGTCAAGGACTTGTTTGGCGCCATCTTCTTCGTATCGGTCGGCATGATGGTAGACCCAGCCATGATTGTGGAGTATGCGGGACCTATTGTCGTGATTACTTTAGCGGTTATCCTCGGGCAATCCCTTTTCGGGACGCTGGGTGTGCTGCTGGCGGGGCAACCGCTAAAGACAGCCATGCAGTGCGGTTTCAGCTTGACGCAAATCGGTGAGTTTGCCTTTATCATAGCTTCGCTGGGCGTGTCGCTGCATGTCACCAGCCATTTCTTATATCCTATTGTGGTGGCGGTGTCTGTCATCACCACTTTCCTCACTCCTTATATGATTCGTTTGGCAGACCCCGCTTCCAATCTTGTGGATACGCATTTGCCGGAAAAATGGAGAAAGTTCTTGACCCGTTATGCTTCAGGTTCGCAGACGATGAACCATGAAAGTCTGTGGAAGAAACTGATATTTGCACTAGTCAGGATTACGGTTGTATATTCTATCATTTGCGTGGCGGTGATAGCTTTGGCGTTCCGTTTTCTGGTGCCTTTCGTGCACGACAGTCTGCCCGGGGTATGGGGCTCTTTGTTGGCTGCCTTTATCATCATTCTGTGTATAGCTCCGTTTCTGCGTGCTATCATGATTAAAAAGAATCATTCGGAGGAGTTCGTGACTTTATGGAAAGATAACCGTGGAAACCGGGCGCCGTTGGTGGCTACCATTGTACTGCGTCTGCTGCTGGGTGTTTCGTTTGTCATGTTCGTTATAGCCGGTTTATTCAAGATGTCTGTGGGACTGGTATTTGGAGTGGCGGTGTTGCTGGTGACTTTAATGATACTCTCCCGCCAGTTGAAGAAGCAGTCCATCATGATAGAGAGGACATTCTTCCAGAATCTGCGGTACCGCGACATGCGTGCCGAGTATATGGGAGAGAAGAAACCGGAGTATGCGGGGCGTCTGCTGTCGCGCGACCTGCACCTGACGGATTTTGAAATCCCCGGCGAGTCGGCATGGGTGGGCAGGACATTGGCGGAGCTGAATTTCGGAAAGAAATACGGCATCCATGTGGTCTCCATCCTTCGGGGCAAGAAACGGATTAATATTCCCGGAGCGTCTGTCCGCCTTTTCCCGCAGGACAAGATACAAGTGATTGCCACGGACGAGGAACTGAACATCTTCGGCAAGGAGATGGATAAGGTGTCTGCCATGAATACGGATGTGATAGAGAAGAGCGAGATGATTCTACGCCAGTTCTGTGTGGACGGGCAGTCTCCTTTCCTGAACAAGACCCTGAAGGAAGCAGGGATACGCGAGAAGTATCACTGCCTGATTGCCGGTGTGGAGCGGGGAGGGGAGACCCTGCATGCTCCCGACCCGCATGAACCTTTTGTAGAAGGCGATGTGGTATGGGTTGTAGGCGAGAGTGCCGATGTGTACGAATTAGTCAGTCAGAAAGGCGAAGGTTTCGACATGGAGGTGTGACAAAACAAAAAAGCATCTTACTTCTTGATAGTTTTTAGGCACACCTTCATAGTCGTTAATCAGAGCTTGTTTAGTATTTTGTCCATTACCCAGTTAGTCAGAGTGGCGCTTTCACCGTCACAGCCGCAGACTGACTTGCCCAGCAGGTGGTCTACTACTGCCTTATTTTTCAGGTTCAGCTTGACTAACTCCCAGTTGCCCTGCCATGTATCATAGGAAAATGCATCACCCAGTGGTGTACTGCTGCCAAAATGCACATTGCAGAACCAGTCTTTATATATGGAAGCTTCTCCTTTTTCCTGCAAGTCCCGAAACGGTTCAAAACCTCTGCCGACATGGTTAAACACACCGTCCAGCACGATTTTAAAGCCATTTTCCTTTAATGCCCTGAAAACTTTTTGAAAATCTTTCATACTGCCTAGCCGCGAATCGGTTCTGTAATAATCCGAGGTATCATACCCGTGCCACAGTGATTCAAATACCGGTCCGAAATAAATCGTATTGACCCCCAGTGCCTTTAAATGCCCAATTCTATCCAGAACCTTTAAAATGCGGCTTCCCTGTGTCTTTTCACCCTCGTTATACTGCGGTGCACCGCAATATCCCAGCGGATAAATGTGATAAAAAACTGCCTCGTTATACCAACTCATGTCTAACACCTCTGTCGTTTAAAATAAATTTGTACATTCAACGTCTTCTATAATAGCAGATTTTAGGAGCTTATACCATATAAAAATATGATGATTCATGATACTCTGTAAGGACTGTTAAGAATTTTTTGAAAACGGAAAATATATTGAAAATTTTACTTAAGGGCGAAGGGGTAAAAATAGTGATTCGATATATAAAATGACGGAAGAACAGAAGAAAGCCTTTGTTGAGGCCTGATGGTAAACTATATTGACAAAACCTATTGATATACTATGAAAACAAGGGCATATTTTACAACAACATTAACGAAAGGAAAAACCACTTTCAAAAGCGGAAAAATGGCAGTGAAGAGCTGAAAGTTTCATGCTAAAGTGCAGAAGTGGCGGGCCATCAGATGAA